>OIXV01003035.1_pt1 | contig 12834 bp, 14 predicted proteins | sample 1587771 | NCBI WGS metagenome assembly OIXV01 (sample SAMEA3888893, study PRJEB22519) | human gut metagenome | biome: human gut; feature: human-associated habitat; material: faeces | place: Denmark | collected 2010
TCATGCAGGAGAACGGCGCAGACATCAGCCGGGAGAAGTCTGCCGCCACGGCCCTGCAGACCCAGCTGGACAACGCAAACGCCCAGCTCAAGACCGCACAGGACGGCCTGAAAGCCTTTGACGGCGTGGACGTGGCAGGCCTGCAGGAGCAGGTCACCAAGCTGAAGGCCGACATGAAGGCGCAGGCCGAGGGCTTTGCCTTCGATAACGCCCTGAATGCCGCCATCATGAGCAAGAAGGGCCGCAGCGTCAAGGCAGTGCGGGCTTTGCTGGATCTGGATGCCCTGAAAGGCTCTGCCGACCGCAGTACCGACATTGCAAAGGCACTGGACGATGCTGCCAAGGCGAATCCGTGGGCCTTTGGTGAGGACGGTACAGCCGGTGTGGCCGTGGTCTCCACCGGAGCCGAGCACGGTGCACCGCCCGCCAACGAGAGCGATGGTGTGGAAGCCGCTTTCAAATCCCTGAACCCTGAACTGAACCTGTAACAACGAAAGGAGATCCCTATGGCACATGCAAGTCAGGAGCGTTATTCCGCTCTGGTAGATGCAAAGCTGCGTGCGACTCTGGTCACCCGCGACAATACCATCTTCAACAACCGCTACGAGGGCAGCCCCAAGGCCGGTAAGGTCAAGATTCCTGTCCGCGACACTGAGGTTGCCGTCAAGGCCTACGACAAGGCAAACGGCGTGGATGCCGATGCCGGCACCACCACCTATCTGGATCTGGACATCGACAACGACGAGGCCGTGAACGAGATCATCGACGGCTTTGACGCTGCATCCGTGCCCGACGGCATCACCGCCGAGCGTCTGGATAGCGCAGGCTACTCCATGGCTCTGTCCATCGACAAGAAGTCCATCGAGGCGCTGCAGGGCGCAGCGGGTGCCAACATCAGCGCCACCAAGACCGCCTGCACCGCTTCCACCGCCTACAAGGAAGCTCTGGCCGCAAAGCGCACCCTGAGCCGCAACGGCGTGCCGCAGGCCGGCCGCTGGATGATCGTCAGCCCCGAGTATCTGGAGATCCTCATGCAGGACGACCGCTTCATCAAGCAGGGCGATTTGTCCCAGCAGCTGGTGCAGGCCGGCGCGGTGGGCCAGATCGCAGGCTTTGCGGTGTACGAGTCCAACAACATGGATTTTGAGAACGCCACCCGCGTGGCCACCAAAAAGACCACCACCGAGTTCATCTGCGGCCATCCCAACTGGTGCCACCGCGTCATGGAGTGGCAGACCCCGGTGCACCTGCAGGATCTGGGCGGCTCCGGCAAGTACATCGGCGCATCCGCTGTGCAGGGGCGCAAGGTGTACGGCATCAAGGTGTCCAAGCCCAAGACCCTGTACATCAAGCGCATCGAGGCGTAAGGCCATGCTCTACTGCACCTATGACCAGTATGCGGCGGCGGGCGGTACAGTGCCGGAAGCGGCCTTCGGGGTGCTGTGCAGCCGGGCTTCCCGCATGATCGATGCCGCCACCTTTGGCCGGGCGGAACCCCACGCTGCCGGGTGTGAGGCCTGCCGGGAATCGCTGGCGGACGCCTGCGCCCAGATCGTCGGCCTGCTGGCCGCTGCATCTGCGGCGGGCGCTGTGCCTGGTGCTGCCAGCGTCTCCAACGACGGCTACAGCGTCACCTTTGGCAGCAATGCCAGTGTGACCGCCGCCGCCCGGCAGGAAGCCTATGAGATCATCCGTACCGCGCTGGGCAGTGACCCGCACGGCCTGCTGTACAGGGGGATTTTGTGATGCAGACAGCCGTTACTGTGGTAAACCTCATCCACAATGTGGCCACCGAGACGGACAGGCCGGTGTGCTGGGTGTTCCCGTTTTGCAGCTGGCGGGAATGCCGCTCCACCTCCGGCTCCGGCACCGCCAAGAACCCGGAGCGCACCACCCACATCCGCATCCCGGCCAGCGTGTGCACCATGGGCTACCTGCCCTATGCCCAGTGGGCGGCGCTGTCTGCAGCGGAAAAGACCAAGCACTGGACCCTGAAACGCGGCTGGAAGCTGGTGCAGGGCGCGGTGCCTGCCTTGACCGAAGCCGAGTATGCCAAACTCGAAAAAACGCACCTATGCTGCACGGCAGCGGCTGTCTCGGACGACCGGGAGCCGCTGCTGCCCCACTGGCACGTGGAAGGGAGCTGATCGTATGAGCGCACCGGTTTTTGATTTCAAGATCACATTCCGTCCCGGCTTTCAGGCCGACATGGACGCACGGTTCGCAAGGCTGCAGTTTGCCTTTTCACAGAAAGTGGTCGATGTTGTGGACAAATATGTGCCGCTGGAAACCGGCGCGCTGAAGAACAGCGTGAATCAGGCATCCAACTTTAAGGAAGGTCTGCTGGTGTACAATACGCCCTATGCCCGCAGGCAGTATTATCTGCATGAACGGGGCACCGACCTGCACGGCGCGAAGGGCGAAACGGAACGTCACCGCGGTTCCTACTGGGGACAAAACGCCATTGCCGACCACAAGGACGAGCTTGAAAAGTTCGCCCATGATGCCGCAAAGCAGTTTCTGGGAGGGAACAAATGAGCGAAACCGTAAAGCCCACCATTGCCGCCCTGCGGGCATGGCTCAAGACCTGCCCGCTGATCGCCGACGAGCAGGAAGCCACCGGCGCGGCTTTCCGCATTGCCGGGCTGGAAGAAGAATCCACCGCCTTTTCCATCGAGGACAGCCCCGGTGACCCCATCATCACCGAGTACATCTCCGGCTGGGAAATGGCGAAGAATTACCTCTTCCTCAGCCGCCGGGAGTACAGCGAGGTGGACGCCGTCAGCATCCAGAACAGCGGCTTTTTCGAGCAGCTCACCGAGTGGGTCATGCAGCAGGATGCCCGCCATAACCTGCCCGACCTCTCGGCCTGTGGCGGGAATAAAACCCCCACCGGCATTGCCGTGACGAACAGCGGCTACATCGTCACAAACAGCGCGGGCAGCTGTAAGATGCAGCTGCAAATGCGTCTGACCTACTACATGCCCAAATGAAAGGAGTTTTGATATGACTGTATCTGAAGCCATTACCAAGTCCGGCATCACGCCCAGCGCGTCGTATACCGGCATTGAGACGGCGAACGATTTTGTGCTGGCGTTCCAGATCGAGAGCACCCAGACCAAGGAAAGCCAGTGGATCGTCTGCGCCGACCATGTGAAGGAGCATTCCGGCTCCCTGAACGCCACCACCGAGGATGCCCAGTACATCCGTACCGGCAACGTCACCGAAAAGACCGGCACCCAGCGCACCCTTACCGTCAACGGCGACCGCTGCGTGGGCGATGCTTTTCAGGATTTTGTGCTGAGCCACAAGATCGTGTACGGTACCGGCAGCGATATCATTGTGCCGTACATCTATTTCAGCCTGCGCACCGGCAAGGGCGAGAAAGGCAGTGCTGCAATCATCGTCACCAGCGACGTGGGCGGTGCAGCCGGTTCCAAGGCCACCTTTGCCTGCGACGTGAAGGCCATCGGCACGCCGGACGAGTTCACGTTTGCGGAGTGAAACGACGCAATGAAAGCCCCAGTGGGGCTTTTAAGTGACAGAGCGGTCTCGCATAGCGAGATGGAGGGGTCTCACCCCGACAAGCTCGACTACAACCCCGCCACCCAGTCCGCTGAGCCTGCCAAGGCCGTCAAGGGCTGATTTTTTTCAAACACAGTCCCCGTTCCGGTGCGGAGCGGGGATCTTTTATGCCGTGAACAAAGCTTATTCCTCCGGGGAAGAACCGGGGCACGGCCCAAGAAAGGAGCCAGAACATGGTTATTTGTGGACAGGAATTTGAATTTTCCCTGATGAACGCCAACGACCTCGACCGCTTTGAGGACGCCAACGAGCGGATGCAGCGCCGGAGCGCCGAAGAGTCGGAGCAGTTCCGGCGCGGCGGTGTCCGTCTGGGCGACCATGCACGTGCACAGGCACGCATTGCCATGGACTGCATCGACGAGATCCTCGGTGCGGGCGCGTCCGGTCGTCTGGGACTTGACGAAAACTTTATGGCCCCCATCTATGACGTGATCGAGGAACTGGGCGACGCCTTTACCGCCGAGAAGCAGCGCTATGCCGCAAAGCCTGCCCAGCCCATGAACCGGGAGCAGCGCCGGGCACAGGCCAAAAAGAACAGGCACAAGCCGCCCGTGAGCTATCCCGCACCGCCTGCCTCCCGGATGGTTGAGCGGGTGGATGCGCAGGTATCCGCAAAGCAGAAAACCGAGCAGCTGATCGATGCCAGGCAGGCTGTGAATGCCCTGCGGGATGACCCCGACGCCATGCAGCAGCTGGCAGAGTACGCTCTGCAGCTGGCATCCGAGCGCCATGTCTGACCTGCTGCTGGACGAGTTGCCCACCCGGTGGCACGGACACGAAATCATCCCGGATTTCCGGCCCATGGTCTGGCTGGTCAACACCTACGTGCGCGGCCAGACAGGAGATGACCCCATCGGTTTTGCGGTCAGCGCCCTCTGGCGTTTTTACAAAGACCCACACTGTTTTCTGAACGACCCTCAGAAGATCATCGACGCCTACGGGTACATGATCGAGTTTTATAAGGCGGGCGAAAAAGCAGCCGAGAGCGCCGCAGCTGAAAGCAGTACCGCGCCCTCTTCCGGTCTTGCCTTCGACTACCAGTGTGATGCCGGTTACATCGTGGCGGCGTTCCAGCAGGCCTACGGCATCGACCTGACCCGCGAAAAGGTGCACTGGTTCCGGTTCCGGGCGCTATTCGCCGCCCTGCCGGAGGATACCCTCATGGCAAAGGTCATGAGCTGGCGCACCATGAATCTTTCGGAATACGAAGGCTCCATGCGTGCCCACTATGCCGACCTGCAGGAGCGCTTTGCCCTGCCGCCGGAGCTGAGAGGGGGTGCAGCCCGTGTCGTTTCGGTCGAAGAGCACGATGCCGCGTTCCTTGCGCGGTTCCGACATTAGCCGCGCCCCGGTGCCCTGCCCCTACTGCGGCCGGGCGCTGCCGGTGTGGGCAGAGCCGCACGCCACAGCTGCCGGTGTGTGGGTCAAATGCAAAAATCCCGCCTGTAAGCGGGAGGTAGAGATCAAGTTATAACAGCCTGTGCCCTTGTGCCCGCGCCCTTTTGAATGGAGAGAGGTGGACACAGTGGCAGATTTCAGCATCACCGGCGAAGTAAGGCTGAACAGCGACCCGGCGGAAAAAAGCACCAGCAAGTGGACGGTAGCCGCCGGGCAGATGATCGCGGACTTTGCAAAACAGGCATCGTCCAAGCTGGCTGAGGTGGTCAAGAGCGGCGTGGACTACAACGCCACCATGGAAAGCTACCTGACCAACTTCAAGGTCATGCTGGGCAGCGAGGAAGCCGCCGCCACAAAGCTTTCCGAGATCCGCAAAATGGCGGCATCCACGCCCTTCTCGCTGGATGACCTGACCGGCGGCACCCAGACCCTTTTGCAGTTCGGCATTGCGGCAGACGACACCACCGGCGTGCTGCAGCGGCTGGGCGATATCTCGCTGGGCAACGCCGAGAAGCTGCAGACCCTGACCCGCGCCTACGGCAAGATGTCCTCGGCGCAGAAGGTCACACTGGAAAACGTCAACATGATGATCGATGCGGGTTTCAACCCGCTGAACCAGATCTGCGACGCCACCGGCGAGAGCATGTCCGACCTGTACAAGCGCATTTCGGATGGCAAGGTCAGCTTCAGCGAGCTGGAAGCGGCTGTGGAAGCCGCCACCAGTCAGGGCGGGCAGTTCTACAACGGTATGCTGGAAGCCAGCCAGACCTTCAGCGGGCGCATGTCCACCCTGACCGATAATACGAAAGCTCTGCTGGGCGCACTATCCGATTCGTTCTATTCTTCACTTTCCGGCCTGCTTCCGATTGCAAATGATGCTGTTCTGGCGCTGACGGATGCATTCACGGAAGGCGGCATCCCTGCAATGATGGACACCGCCGCCGAGCTGTTGAATGGCTTCACGGACGGGCTGATTTCAAAGATACCGGACGCCATATCTGCTGTTTCTGACCTTCTGACAGATCTGCTCAATTATCTGGCAGAGCATCAAGATGATATTTTTGACAGCGGCGTCATGCTGCTGGAAAATTTCATCATTGGCATTACCAACAGTCTGCCCGACCTCATTACAGCGGCGGCAGGACTCATTGCCAAATTTGCCGCCGCCCTGATCTCCCACCTGCCGGACATTCTCAAGTGCGGTGCAGCTATGCTGACCACGCTGGTGGACGGTATCATCCGCAGCATCGAAAATCTGGCCGAAGCAGCCCTCGCCTGCATCGCAAAGCTGGTGGGTGTCTGGGACGGAAACATGGACGAGTTCGGCCATATTGGTGAGAACATCGTTCAGGGCATCATCAACGGCATTGCAGGCGTGTGGGGCAAGCTCACCTCGTGGGTGTCCGGCCTGATTGCCAACCTCGTTGGAACGGCCAGCAATGCCGCCACCACCGGCATCGCGTCCGGCGCTGCTTCTGCGGTGGCATCAGCCTACAACGGCAAAGAAATGAACCGTGACCAGCGGCATCAGGACGCACTGGCAGGCAAGGGCATCAGCAACAAGAGCTGGACTGAGCGCCAGAACGAAGCAAAGGCCGCAGCGGCCGAAAGCCAGAAAGCCGCCTCCACCATCTCCCAGTCCGCAGGCAAAGCCGCATCTGCTGTCAGCACCTCCGGCAAAAAGGCCAGTGCCAGCGCCCAGGCAGCCGCCGCCACGGTGGTGAAGTCCCTCTCCGACACGACCACTACCGTGAAAGACGGCATCACCCGCACGGTGGAGACGGTCAACGAGACCCTTTCCAACGGCAAACAGCAGCAGAAACAGACCATCACCGAGACTTCCCGCCAGATGGTGGGCGGCGTGCTGAAGGATGTGAAAACCATCACAGAGGTTGCTGCGGACGGCACCAAGACCGTCAAGCAGACCATGGAGACGGTGCGGGAGACTGCCAAGACGGTCACCTCCACCTTCGAGACGCTGGCAGACGGGGTCAAGACCACCACCCAGACCGTCACCGAGACACTGACCGACGGCATCGAGACCCAGAAGCAGATCATCACAGAGACCTACGACGACGTGGTGGACGGTGCCCTCGTGACGGTGGAGCGGGTCAAGACCATCGCCGCAGACGGCACCGTGCAGGTGGCCGAGACCATCAAGAAATCCGCTGCAGACACCTTTGACGGCCTGTGGAAGGAGCTGCAGGACAGCGCCAACACCGGCATTCTGGGCACCTTCGATGATCTGTACACCGCCGTCAAGAATCAGGACTGGCTGAGCATCGGCAAGTGGGTGGCAAACACCATCTACGGCGGTCTGACTGCCAACCAGAAGAAGCAGGTCAATGATTTTGCCCTTGGCATCGTGACTAAGCTCAACAAAGCGCTGGGCGGTGCCCGCGACCAGCTGGTGCAGGGAGCTATCGACCTTGGCGGGCAGATTGTGAACGGCCTGACCGGCGGCTTCTCTGAGGTCTGGCAGCAGGCGCAGGGCCTTGGTTCCACCCTCGTGTCGGTCTTTCAGGGCCTGCAGGGGCCGCTGAGCAATGCGGCCCTTGCCATCAGTCAGGGCCTGAGCGGCGGTCTGCTGTCCAGCTTCCCCACCATTTTTGCGGGCGTCGCTTCCCTGATCGGCGCGGTCGGTGCAGCCTTTGAAGGCCTGCTGACCGCAATCTCCGCCGCGCTGAGCGCGACCGTTTTCGGCATCCCGATGGGCCTGATCGTGGCAGCGGCAGCGGTCGCGCTGGGCGTTGCCATTGCGGCCATCGTGGGCAGCATGGGCGGCTCCAAAAAGAACGTAAGCCACGGCGGCGGTTCCTCTGGCGGCGGTTCGTCCGGCTCCGGCGGCATGGGCAGCGTGGACATCACCACCGGCACCGGCAGTCTGGAAGATGCCATCAACGCCAACACCAAGGCGCTGGAAAAGACAAACTCTGCCCTTGCCGATATGATCCGGCAGGCGGGAGCTCTGGTGCTTTCCGACAACATGCGTCTGGGCAGCACCGTGGCCGCTTCCGGCACCGCACAGGTGGTGTCTGCCGCCCGCAGCTACCACCGGGAGGGCGACACCAACATCACCCAGAACATTTACAGCAAGGCCCAGACGGCGGCAGACCTCCAGCGGGAAGCCCGCTGGGAGGCCGACAAAGCCCGCCGCCAGCGCCGATGAAAGGAGGACACTGTGCTTTTTAAGGATCATCTCAAGATCGTGACAGATGCCGGTGCCGTCCTGCATCTGGGCTGGGACTACGATGCCCCCTACCTTCTCGACCCGCTGAACGGGGTGGATGTGGACCTGCAGACCGCGCAGGGTGTCAATCAGGTGGGCGACACAGTGGAGGGTCAGAGCGTCTCCGGCGTGTCCCGCACCCTCGATGTGGTTTTCTGGGGCGCGTATGCGCTGGACAATGCCCGGGATTTCAGCAAAAAAATGCCATACTTCACCAAGGGCACCCTGTACTTCGGCGACCGGTACTTTGCCCGGTTCGTGCTGCAGAAAACGCCCTACTTTTCCAGCTACACGCCGCAGCCGCGCTGTTCGCTCATGCTCTACAGCGAAAAGCCCTTCTGGTACGGCCTCACCGCCACAGCCGCCGTGCTGGGCGGGTACGAAAAGGCGTTCTGCTTCCCCGTCTGCTACGACAGCCACATCTACGGCATCAAGCGGGACGGCACGGCGGCAGTGCTGCGCAACGAGGGCAGCCTTCCGGTGCCCTTCACGGCCACCCTGCGGTGCGACATGCCGGTGACGCATCCCAAGGTGGTGGATCTGCAGACCGGGGCCTTCATCGGCTTTGACCTGACCCTGCAGCCGGACGAGACGCTGGAAATCTACCGCAGCACATCCGACCGGCTGGCCTGCACCCTGACCCGGGCAGGCGTGACCGAGAACATCTTTGCAAAGCTGGACGAGGACAGCACCCTCACCGAGCTGCAGCCCGGCGATAACATGCTCTCCATGCAGGCCGAGAACGGCTCCGGCTACCTGCAGGCATCCGTGAGCTTTTACCCGATGGAGGCGGGCATCCTGCCCGAACCGCTATGAGAATAGACGTTTTGGACGCAGACACCCTTGCCCGCGTGGGCTGGGTAAAAGTATGGCACTCCCTCTACTGGGACAGCCCCTATTACTCCGAGGGCAGTTTTACCCTTGAGGTGCGGCCCACCGCCGAGAATCTGAAGCTTTTGCAGGAAGGCCGGTGGCTGGTGCGCAGCGACGAGAACCCCCGCATCCCCATGCGCATCTGTTCCCGCACCAACCAGAACGAGGATGCGAATTTGGTCGTGAGCGGCTACCCGGCAACGTGGCTGCTGACCAAGCGGGTGTCTGCGGTGAGCATCAAGAACCAGAACGCCGAAGCCGCCATGCGCAGCCTTGTGAGCGCCGCAAAGCCGTGGCCCCGCCTTGAGCTGGGCACCGAGTACGGCTTTGACACGGTCTTTGCCAAGCAGACCTCCGGCGGCAGCATTTTCGACTACTGCCAGACCATCGGGCGGGCCTGTGATCTGGGGTTCCGCATCGTGCTGGATGGCAAGGGCAGCAGCAAGCGCCTGCTCTTCGAGTGCTTCCGGCCCACCTTCGACCCGAACCGCCGCTACAGCCCCCAGTGGGGCAATCTGCTGAATTCCGGGTGGAGCTTTGCCGACACCGACTACGCCAACGTCGCCCTTGTGCAGGGCGCTGGCGAAGGCAGCAGCCGCGCCACCGTCTGGGTGGGGGATGTAAACGCCACCGGCTCCGACCGGCGGGAAATGTACATCGACGCCCGGGACGTGCAGCCGGAGGACGGCGAGACCAGCACCAGCCAGAGCTATCTGGAAAAGCTGGCCGACCGGGGCGGCGAAAAGCTGCTGAGCCAGCTGCGCACCGGGTCCATCGAGTTTGACGTGGACGACGACACCCTGCAGGTGGGCGACGTGCTGAGCGCCAGCCTGCCCCAGCTGGGCTACACTGCCATGGTGCGGGTAGCCGACATCATCACCCAGAGCGAGGACAGCGGCACAACCCGCACCATCCGGCTGGGCACACCCACATGGCACAAGACCTGAAAGGAGGACTTTATGGCTGATATCATTACTTACCCCGAAAACGGCATCACCTACGATGCCGACGACGCTTCGGGTTACCTCGCCACCCGCCTGAGCGGCGTATACAGCGCCGAGGAGGATTTTGCCGTCACGGCACAGGGCGGCCTGAGCGTACAGGTGAGCGCCGGTCAGGCATGGGTGCGCCCGGCGCGGTTCAAGGGCCGCAGCATCATCATGGAGCAGCCCACCACCGTGGTGCTCACCGAAGCGGACCCTGTGCGCAGCCGCATCGACCGTATCGTGCTGCGGTACGACGCCGCCGCCAAAAAGACCCGCCTGCAGGTGCTGGACGGCACGCCGGACTCCGCTGCCCCTGCGGCCCCGGCCATCTCCCGCACCGAGCTGGTCTACGACCTCTGCCTTGCAGAGATCAGACGCCCCGCAGGCAGCACTTCTGTCACCGCCGCCGACATCACCGACACCCGCGCGGATGAGACCGTCTGCGGCGTCATGCGGGACGGCGTGACCGGCATCCCCACCGCCCAGCTGCAGAAACAGGTAAAGGCCATGCTGGACAGCCTGCAGGCCGAGGTGGACAGCAGGAGCTTTTACACCAAAGCAGAGGCCGATGCAGAGCACGCAAAGCTGCAGGAGCAGCTAAACAATATCGGCTCGCTAACGTCGAGGCAGGTATATTGTCAGAGCGCTGCAACAAGCATGACTATCCCGGACGAGGTTGACTATGTCGTTCTTACAAACTCTGCATGCACCACCATAGACGACACATGCGCTGTTGTGGCGCGCGGAGGCAGTGCGTATATTACATGTGATGACAGAACTGACAGGATTAAATTTGGGACAGATGGCACGCTGACCTTGACTATCACCAGCGGGTATTATTTGGCAACGTCAAACGTTCTCGGTTTCCGGTACGAGGTTTCTGCCGCATTCCCGTGCTTAATCGGTACAATTGTCGTTGATATCTCGCAGTGGGGTGATACTACATCGGGCCCCGTGCCTGACGGCACTGATTTTATTACTCTTTCGGCAAACACTGTAGCAGACGCACGGGAGATCCCTATCAATCGGGGGCAATCCTATAAGTAAAAGTATGGCCTGTCATTTGAGACCAACGGTACGATAGTAACCCGGAAATCCAACAAAAGCGAATCTTTTAAAGTCAACTGCTACAAGTACATGACTCCGAGCGAATGGAACGCGCACATGACCGAGTTGCAGTCCGCCCAGGCCGACGCCGACGCTTTGGCGGTGGACCAGGACTACCGCCTGACTCTTCTGGAGCTGGGCGTGACCGACACGGATGACACTGAGAATACCTGATAGGAGGAAAAGGCAATGAGCAAAGCAACGGAGCTGGTTCTGTATCGCACCTGCAAGCGCATGATCGAGCGCGGCAGTACCGATGGTCTGGCGGAGAAGATCGATATCTTCTACGCCGCCGGCAAACTGACCGATGAGCACTACGCCGAGCTGACCGAGATGCTGACCGAAAAGACCAGCGCCTGACCGGGCCGAAACAGGACACAGGAGGTGCTACTTTATGATCGAGTTCCCCATCACGCTGACATCCGGCGGCAGCGTATGCCTGTCCGGGCACGCTTTTGCGCTGGCCCTCGGCTACACCAAGAACCGGGGCGTATACCGCCTGCACGTCGATGCCACCGGCGAGTGGGCAGGTCTGACTATCCGCTGCTTCTGGCACGTGCCGGACGGCAAAGACCCGGCATCCTCGCTGGTGGACGGCTATGTGGACGTGCCCGCCAGCGTGACCGCGCAGCCCGGAAGCGGCTGCATCACCTTTGAGGGTAGCGACGGCGCAAAGGTGATGACCAGCGCAGACCTGCGGTATCGTGTCAGCGCCAACTCCGGCACAGAGGACGGCACAGAGCCGGAACCGGGCACCCCTGCATGGCAGCAGCTGGTGGATGCCGTGCACACCGATGCCACCGCCGCAGAGCAGGCCAAGACCGACGCGCAGACGGCAGCACAGCAGGCCGGGGCATCTGCCAAAAAGGCCGGGAAAGCCCTCTCTGACACCATCACCGCCAAAGAGGACGCGCTGAAAGCCATCGGTGACAAGCAGACCACCGCCACGCAGGCTGTGGACACAGCCCGGGACGAGGCTCTCCAGCAGGTGGAAGCCTCTACAAAAGCCGCAAAGACCGCAGCCAGTGAAGCCGCCACCAGTGCGGGCAATGCCAGCCAGAGCGCTCGGAAGGCCGCTGGCAGCCTGCAGGAGCTGAAGGACGGCATCGCAAGCGGTGACTTCAAAGGCGAGAAAGGCGACAAGGGCGACACTGGCCCCATCGGTCCGGTCGGCCCGCAGGGTGAGACAGGCCCACAAGGCCCCACTGGTGCTACCGGAGCCACTGGCCCGCAGGGCGAAACAGGCCCACAGGGCAAGCAGGGCCCGCAAGGCCCTAAAGGCGAAACCGGCCCTGCCGTAGCACTGGACACTACCCTCACCCACGAGGGCGAAGCCGCTGACGCAAAAGCCACAGGTGACGCGATCAGCGCAGTCAAGGTGCGGCAGAACATCCTCGCAGGCAGTGAAATAGGCAACCCCATCTCCGTTGACGACGCTTTCCCTGCGCCCCTGTGCGGCCTGACCGTGTACGGTCGGAGCACGCAGGACGGCACACCCACGCCGGATGCACCTGTGCCTATCGTGAGCGCTGGTGACGGTGGGAGCGTGGCGGTGAAGGTGACAGGGAAGAATCTGCTGAACCCGTCGCTGTTCCAAAATAATAAATATCAGAGTTTCAATGTCGAAACCGGTTATTATGAGATAGATAGTGCAAA
>OIXV01003038.1_pt1 | contig 12825 bp, 15 predicted proteins | sample 1587771 | NCBI WGS metagenome assembly OIXV01 (sample SAMEA3888893, study PRJEB22519) | human gut metagenome | biome: human gut; feature: human-associated habitat; material: faeces | place: Denmark | collected 2010
TAAATAAAATGACAAGATTTCTTAATTAAATTACGTGCATACAGAAGGTATGCTGTGCTATACTGTGAGAGGAAACGTATTTTAAAAAGAACATAATTATTAATCTTGCTTCCCCAATCAAGTACAATATGTTGTTATGTTCAGCGTTTTCACGATTTCATCAACATTTCCCCAAAATGTCTGTTGAATCGAAACGGCAGAAAGAAGCATTCCTATGCATCTTCTGCCGTCTTTTTTTATTCTAATTCACTTAACCATGCCGCCATCTGCTCAATGATGGCTTCTTGCTGTGCTTCATTTGGTAGATCCGCTGCTGCTTCTCCTTTTTGTAACCCATAGGTACCAAAGCCAGCATGATTGCCGCCTTCGATCGTTTGGAACGTCGTAGTTTCTGGAAGGAGGCTGCGGGCAGCCTGCCAATTTTCTTGATTCACTACTTGGTCTTGACTGCCTGAGAGTGACAACACAGCAATCGATTGATCAGCTAAGGATCCTTTTTCATCTGGGTAACTAGCAAAGAAAAAGACGCCTTTTAACTCGTTGTCGTTTTCAGCCAACTGATTCGCTGCAAAACGGCTTGCCATGACGCCACCTAATGAATGACCGCCAATGACATAGGAGCTATGGGGAATTTCTTTCAAGACCTCTTCTGCACGATTGCCTGCTAAAACAGCCATGTTAAAGGGCATTTTAACGATCGCTACAGAATAGCCTTTTTCCGCTAAACCTGCTGCCCATACACTATAGCTTTCGGCATCGACAAGCGCACCAGGATAGAAAATAACCAAAGGCTTTTCTTCATCTCCAGCAAAATAGAGGACATTTCCCTCATCATCTGCCTCTTTCGCAGCTGTAACTGCAGCATCCACTGCTGGGTAATGCAGTTGTTGCCAACCGACCCAACCGGCAATAGTTAAAATAACAACGGTGATCAATACACCGATCAAGACTTTTGTTTTTTTTCTCATCATGTCCTCCTGCAAAAAAGAAGATCAGGAAAGGATGGCAGACGAAAGTTGCGGGTCCATCATCTCCTGAATCTTTCTATAAGTGTTTCCAATTTTTATCGGTGAGCCAGCGCCAATAGTTCTCGTGCATGTTCGATCGTTAAATCGGTGATTTCTGCACCTGAGAGCATACGGGCGATCTCAGCCACTCGTTCTTCTTCTGATAATTTACGGACATGGGTTTCTGTCCGACCTTCTTGTATTGCTTTTTCGATAAAATATTGATTGTCCGCCACAGCCGCTACTTGCGGCAAGTGGGTGATACACAAGACTTGCGAATTCGCAGCGATCTTGGCGATTTTTTCGGCGATCGCCTGAGCTACTCGGCCACTGACCCCAGTATCCACCTCATCAAAGACAATACTAGTGATTCCTTGCTTGCGGGAGAAAATCGATTTAAGCGCTAATAAGATCCGGGAAAGCTCTCCTCCAGAAGCAACTCGTACTAACGGTTTCATGCCTTCACCGGGGTTGGTTGTCAAATAAAACTCCACGGTATCAAAGCCGCTGCTGCTTAATTGTTTTGAGCCAGATGCAAACCGTACTTCAAATTGCGCGTGCTCCATATACAGCTCTTTTAACTCTTGAACGATTTCTTTTTCTAAACGATGAGCCAATTCACGTCGTTTGACGTGCAAGGCTTCCGCCAGCTGCCAAACTGCTTCAGCTTTTTGGGCAAGCTCTTCTTCTAATTGCTCCAACTGACCTTCCGTATAGGCTGATTCGCTGATTTCTTTGCTGATCTCGTCATAATAAGCAAGGATCACAGGAATTGACTCCCCGTATTTGCGCTTCAATTGACGAATCGTTTCCAGCCGTGAAATGACTTCTTCTAGTCGGCCTTCATCTAATTCAAGGTTGTCGACTTGCCGCGAAATATCAGTGGCTGCATCTTGCAACAAGTAATACGCACTTTGGATCGCTTCACTGATTTTTTCATACGCGGGATCAAGATGGGCGATCGACTGGATCTCTGATAATGCCACACTGACTCCATCTAGGCTATTAACTTCTTCGGCGGATAGAGCGCCATAGCTTTGCCCTAGAGCATCCACGATTTTTTGATAATTGGTCAGTTTTTCTCGTTCATCGATCAGCTGCTCTTCTTCATTTTCCATCAATTCCGCTTGGGCGATCTCTTCTTGTTGAAAACGCAGCATGTCCATTCGCTGCACATAGAGCTGCTCATTTTCTTGAATGGTCCGCACATGTTTTTCTAAGGAGCGATAGGCTTGATAGGCTTGACGGTAACTTGCAAGTTCTGCTTTAAAGTCATCATCTCCAAAACCATCCATCAACGCCAAATGTTTTTCTGGCTGCAGCAGCTCTTGATGCTCATTTTGTCCTTGAATATCAACTAAAAACAAGCCAATTTGGCGCAAAACCGACAAGGTAACGGTTCGACCATTTACACGACAAATAGTTTTACCCGATTGAGAGATATCCCGTTGTACGATCAGAACTTCCTCTTCATCAATACCCAGATCTGCGGTCAGCTCTTTGAACTCCTGCTGATTCGGCCATTCAAAAATCCCTTCCAAACGGCATTTTTCTGCGCCTTGACGCAAATAGTCACTGGATCCTCTGCCACCTGCTAGTAAGCCCATCGCATCGATAATGATTGATTTCCCAGCACCTGTTTCACCTGTTAGAGCCGTCATCCCCTCATGAAAAGACAGGTGCAGGTTGGAGATAATCGCAAAATTTTGGATCGACAATTCTAAAAGCATCCCTTGCCTCCTCTTTTATACGTAACGTTGGAAATCCTTGAATAGGTTCTCGGTATCTGCTTCTGTTCTGGTGATCATCAAGACGTTGTCATCATCGTTTAGCGTGCCAAATAATTCTTTGGCATAACGCTTATCGATCAAATTCGCCAAAGCCGAAGCATTGCCAGGCAGTGTGCGCAGGATCACAAATTTGTCCATTCGATCGACAGAAACAAACGCCGTTTTTAGGATTTTATCTAGTTTACCACTCACGTCTTCTGTTGTCTCTTGTGGAATACTATAGCGATAGCCGCCTTTTTGGGAAGGAACTTTCACTAACTTCAATTCCTTGATATCCCTTGATATGGTTGCTTGTGTGACTGAGACGCCGCGATCTTTTAACAACTCGACAAAATCTTCTTGTTTCTGAATATCTTGTTCACTTAACAATCGTGTAATCAAGCGATGCCGTTCTTTTTTTCTCATCTCTTGTTCCTCCTGAATGAATTCCTACTAATTTTATCCTATTTTGCGCAAGAAAGAAAGAGAGCCGACAAGTAAAATGTCCACTCTCTTCCATTCTTTATTTTGGTTGATGAAAGGTCTCATGTGCTGATGCAACAACTTTCGGGATGTCGATCCCTGCTGCGGTGCCTTCTTGCAGGCTTTTCTTTAAATGTACGATAAACTCGATATTCCCTTCGCCACCAGTGATTGGTGAAAAACTTAGGTTTAATACATCGAATTTTGTTTTCTTAGCGAATGCCAGTACTTCCTCCAACACTCGTTCATGGGTTTTGGGGTCACGAACGATCCCATTTTTTCCGACCGCTTCTTTGCCCGCTTCAAATTGTGGTTTGATCAGCGCCATCACTTCGCCATCCGCTACCAAAATATCGTAAAGGGGAGGTAAGATCAGTTTAAGTGAAATAAAAGAAACATCGATCGTAGCGGCTTCAGGAAGACCATCCAGGAAGTCTGTTGGTTTTGCATAACGGAAGTTGACCCGTTCCATTACAATCACTCGCTCATCTTGCCGCAGCTTCCATGCTAACTGATTGTAACCGACATCCAGTGCATAGCTTTTTTTGGCGCCATTTTGCAGCGCCGCATCAGTAAAGCCACCGGTGGAAGCGCCGATATCTAACATGATTTTATCGGTTACGTCAAAATCAAAAACTTTGAGTGCTTTTTCTAACTTGAGACCACCACGAGAAACATAAGGCAGCTTCTTCCCTTTGATCTGCAGCAGTGTATCTGCGGCAATTTTTTCTCCAGGCTTATCTAAGCGCTCATTGTTTTTTTCTTTGTACACCAATCCAGCCATCACTCCTCGTTTGGCTTGCTCGCGGGTCTCAAAGAGGCCTTGCTGGACAGCTAAAACATCTACTCGTTCTTTCTTCATGCGTTCCCTCGAATCTCAAATCGTTCCACAAATGCCAATAAAACATCCTGCGTAAATTGACCGTATTGGCTTAATTGTGCCAGAATTTCTTTGGCTTTGCCCAATTCTTCAATCAAGGCTTGCTGCGCGCCTGCTAAGCCAAGTAAAGCAGGATAGGTACTTTTCGCCAACTCGTCATCTCGGCGGACAACTTTGCCTAGCTCTTCGGTTGTACTAGTGGCATCTAACAGATCGTCGCGAATTTGAAAGGCTAACCCAATATGCTGGGCAAAGCGATCCAATTCATGCAGAACCTCTTCCGTCTGGTCGGCTAAGACACCACCAGCAATCACCGCAAAGCGGATCAATTCTCCAGTCTTTCGTTCATGGATTGACATCAGCTCCTCAAGACGAAGCGCTTGGTTCTCCCCTTGAATATCAGCTGCTTGGCCGGCAACCATCCCTTGCGTGCCCGCTGCTTTACTCAACTGCTGCAGCAGCAAGACTTTTTGATTGGCTTCGATTTCCGCCATAGCGACTAATTGAAACGCAGCCGTCAAAAGACCATCTCCAGCTAAAATCGCTAAAGCTTCACCAAAAACCTTATGGTTGGTTGGTTTGCCTCGACGCAGATCATCGTTGTCCATTGCTGGCAGATCATCATGGATCAGCGAATACGTATGCACCATTTCTAGGGCTGCTGCACACTGGTACACCGCGGTATTGATGGGTTTGTGAAAAGCGGCGACTGTTGCTGCCAATAAAAGCGGGCGAATGCGTTTGCCGCCAGCTTGGATCGAATACTGCATGCTTTCAAATAGTCGTTGATCAGAAGTGTGTTCTTTGACAAAACGTTCCATAACTTCTTCGATCAATGGGGCGTGTTCTTTCGTAAATTCCTTCAAAGCACTCATTGGCTTTCCTCTTCAAAGGGGACTTCTTCATTGGATTCAGTCATCATTTTTGTTAAGGATTTTTCCGCTTTACTCAAGGTGTCCTTGCATTGCTTGCTCAAAACCATGCCTTTTTGAAAAGCATCTAACGCTTCTTCCAATGGAACATCGCCTTGTTCCAAACGGGTTACGATTTGTTCTAATTCTTGTAATGATTCTTCAAATGTTGGATTTGCCATGATTAACTCCTTCTGTACTAATAACTTCGACCAGTGCTTGGCCATCTTGGTAATGGATCGTCAGCTGATCTTCTGGCTCGATCGCATCAATCGATTTGATCACCTGCTCATTTTTCGTGGTATAGCTGTAGCCCCGACCCATGATTTTTAGTGGGCTTAGCAAATCAAGGGATTGGACTGCATTTGCAAATTGATTTTCTTTTGCCGCATAAATATCTTTCGTGGCTTTCGTTAAGCGTTGAGAAAGATAGCTGACCTCTTGATTGCTGGCTTGTAATCGCGCTTTTGGTTGTTGCTGGGCCAACCGTGAAATCAATTGCTGTGCCTGGCGATCCTTGTCATAAAGCAAGGTTTGCAAGCCTTGCTGCATCCGCTGCTGCAACTGATCGAGTTTGATGGACTGTGCCTCATACAAGCGCTCTGGTTGTCGAAAAACATACGATCCAATCACTCGCTGATAGCGTTCTTGTTTGTACTGGATCTGGTGCATAAATGCTTGCTCTAATCGGGCTTGTCTTTCTTCGATCCGCAAAATCTCCTCCGACAGCACTGGCACCGCTAATTCGGCAGCGGCGGTCGGAGTTGCCGCCCGTACATCCGCCACTAAATCGGCAATCGTCGTATCGGTTTCATGCCCCACTGAAGAAATAATGGGGGTTTTTGCATCAAAAATGGCTCTTGCCACTCGTTCTTCATTGAAAGGCCAGAGGTCCTCGATCGATCCACCCCCACGTCCGATGATCATAGTATCAAAGGTCCCATCGGCTTCGACTCGTTGGATATTTTTCACCACATCATCCGCAGCTTTATTGCCTTGTACCACGGTTGGATACAAAACGATCTGAGCAATGGGGTAACGCCGCTGTGTCGTCGTGATGATATCTCTGATCACCGCCCCACTAGGACTGGTCAAAACTGCGATGCGTTTCGGGTATTTCGGCAAGGACTGCTTCGGTGCAGAAAATAAACCTTCTGCTGCCAATTTCTGCTTTAATTGTTCATAGGCTTGATAAAGAGCGCCGACACCGTCTGGTTCCATATGATCGATCACCATCTGGTAATTTCCGCTTGCCTCATACAAGGTGATACGTCCAACCGCCATGACTTTCATGCCCTCTTCTGGTTGAAAGCGCAACTTGTCAAAAGCGCCTTTGAACATGACGGTCGAAATTTTTGCACCATCATCCTTCAAACTAAAATATTGGTGATTGGGGCGACGACGAAAATTGGAGATCTCCCCCGTCAAATAAACCCGCTCTAGATACGGATCGACGTCAAACTTACGCTTGATATATTTTGTTAATGCGGTTACCGTTAAATATTCTTGCGCCATTTAGTTTTTCATTGTCTCCTTTGCTGCCTCGATCGTTTGGGCCATCAACATCGTGATCGTCATTGGACCTACACCTCTAGGTACCGGTGTGATATAGCTAGCGATCGGTTCGACTTCATCAAATTTCACATCGCCGATCAACTTGCCGTTGGCATCACGATTCATCCCAACATCGATCACCACAGCCCCTTCTTTTACGAAGTCTTTTGTGACAAAATGACCGCGGCCGATCGCCACGACTAAAATGTCCGCTTGTTTTGCCAACTCGGGCAGATTTTTGGTTTTTGAATGAGCAATAGTCACGGTGGCATTTGCCCCCAAGAGTAAGTGCGCCATTGGTTTTCCGACAATGTTGCTGCGACCGATCACTAAGGCATTTTTTCCTTCCAATTCGATCCTATACGCAGCAAACATTTTCATGATGCCATAAGGGGTACAAGGAATTCGGTCAGGTACACCTGCGAATAATTTTCCTAAATTGATTGGATGAAAGCCGTCGACATCTTTTTCTGGTTTGATGGCTAACAGTACTTTTTCTTCATTGATATGTTTTGGCAAAGGAAGTTGAACCAAAATTCCATGAAAGGCATCATCGTTATTGAACTGTTCGATTTCTGCTAATAATTCTGCCTCAGTAATGGATTCAGGGTAGCGGGCAACACGGGAATTGATACCGATTTTCGCCGCAGCTAGTTCTTTATTTTTCACATAAGTCTGACTTGCTTTGTCTTCTCCAACAAGCAAAACAACTAATCCCGGTGTCACACCCTGCTCTTTTAGTGTTGCTGTCTCTGAAAGAAACGCTGCTTGCATTTTTTCAGCCAATTCTTTTCCATTGATTAATGTACCCATTCTGACAACTCCTCCAACCTGATTATACTGACTTATTTTGTAAAAAGAAACGCACCAATCGTTTGTCGATATGCTTCTTCATGTTTTCTATCATAGCATTTTCTGAAAAGAAAAACACCGTCTAAGGCTCCCTTTTTTCGGAAAAAACGAGAGTAAACCGACAAAGTGCGTGCAAAAAAACCGAACGATCAAGCAGGACCGTCAAAACAATGCGGTTGCTCATAAATCGTTCGGTTTCTGACTCGATCGAAAAAAGCTGATCTCTTTTGATCGATCGTGTTAGGGCTGAAAATTACTCACTTACTTGGTTGGTTTTTGTTTCTAGCTCTTGATTGACTGTCGATAAAATACCGTTGACAAACTTTCTGGACTGATCGTCACTAAAGGTTTTCGCTAATTCGATCGCTTCATTCAAAGCCACACGATTCGGCACATTATCCACATAGATCATTTCATACAAAGCAATTCGTAAAATCGTCACGTCCATTTTTGATAAACGCTGGATTTTCCAACCAGCCTTTAAATGACTTTGAATGACCTCATCCAAGGCTTCTTTGTAATGACAGACACCTGCCACTAATTGATCTAAATAAACAGGCACAAAATGCTCTTGTTCTTCATCGATCAATTCATGGTGTTCCAACTCGATGGCATGCATGATGGCATCTTGTTTCGTTAAATCTTTATTAAAGTCTAGTGGAAATAAAGCTTGTAACGCCATTTTCCGTATTTCATGCCGTGATAATTCTTTACTCATTTTCTTCCTCGTCGTTTCCAAATAATTCTTCGATGTCTGGTAAATCTACTTTTTCTGGCACGACTGCCACAACATGAACATTTACTTCAGCCAGTTGTACATCTGTCATAAATAAGACTTGCTGTTTGACCCGTTCTTGGATCTCCATTGCCACTTTAGGCACTGACATCCCATAAGTGATATAGCAGTAGATGTCCACTTTGATCCCTGTTTCATCGATCGTTAAGTAGACCCCTTTGCCATGAGCTGCGCGACCTAATAATTCAGTGACACTGTTTGCCAGTGTTCCTCGCATCCCATAGACACCTTCCACTTTAGAAGCAGCGATCCCAATAATGATCTCGATCACTTCTGGTGCGATGACGATCTCGCCTAATTCAGGACTTGCATTTAATACAAGGTTTTTATCTTCATTCATACGTTTTTGCCTCCATTCTAAACAGCTGTACCGTATTGTTTGTAAAAAAATCGCTCGCTTTTTCCGTTTGAAGCAAACCAACGCTTGATTCAATCAATAACATCCATGGCACAGTGTTTCTTCTCGCTCTAAGTTTATCATTTTCTGCACTGAGAATCTATAATAACCCACTATTCTCAATGAATTTTCTGAAAAACAAGGTCGATGAATCAGAGAATGATCAATTCTTTAGGTGAATGTGTCAACACTTTATTACCAGTTTCGGTGATCAAAAGATCATCTTCGATACGAACGCCGCCAATTCCTGGAAGATAGATCCCTGGTTCATCTGTAATGACGTTTCCGACAACAAATGCTTTATCAGCGCGGAAGGATACATTTGGTCCTTCGTGGATCTCTAAACCAATCCCATGACCTGTTGAATGACCAAAGGCATCCCCGTAGCCAAAGGAAGCAATGTGATCCCGAGCGATCGCATCTAGTTCAATTCCGGTCATTCCAGGTTTTGCTGCGGCCAAGACTTTTTCTTGCGCTTCAAGTACGATTTGATAGATTTCCTTCAATTTATCGCCAGGATCTCCTACTGCAAAGGTTCTAGTCATATCAGACACATAGCCTTGATAGTAACAGCCAAAGTCTAACGTGATCAGATCGCCTTGTTCGATCACTTTTTCACTGGCAACCCCATGGGGCATTGCTGAACGCAGCCCACTAGCAACGATCGTTTCAAAAGATACGCTTGTGGCACCTAATGAACGCATAAAGAAATCTAACTGATTCGCCACTTCGATTTCTGTCATTCCTGGGCGGACCATTTTCAAAATATGTTCGAATCCTTGATCAGCGATATGGCAGGCTTGTTGAATCAATGCGATCTCTTCCTCATCTTTGACTTCCCGCAAAGCCTCGATCATACCCGATACAGGGGCAAGGGATGATTCCTCGATCAAGTCTTCTAAGACGGAGTATTCGGCAAAGCTGACGAAACTTTCTTCAAAAGCTAAGACATTGATTTCTTCCTTTTGGCAGATGGTTGCAACTTCTTCGAAAATCGGTCCGCTATTTTTTACGATCTCAAAACCTTGAGCTTGGGCAGCTGCTTGCTCTGTATATCGGAAATCTGTTACAAAAAAAGCTTTGTCCAACGTAATGACTGCTAAACCAGTTGTCCCAGTAAAGTTTGTCAAGTAACGCAAATTGTATGGGCTGGTGATCAAGAACCCATCAATCGAATCTTTTCTCATTGCTTCACGTAATTTTTCAACTCTTAACATGTATCGTTCCCTACTTTCTTGTTCTATACGATAGTATTATAACAAACTTCCAGAAAAAGCGGAAAGCAAGCGAAAAGTTTTCTAAAAAATCAAACAATATGTATAAACGATAGAGCACTTTAAAAAGACTGCCGTGTGATCTTTCGTTGTTCTCTTCTAAATGATGGCTTCCGTGCACAAAAAAAGGGGGCGTGACATAAGTTAACTAGTTACGCTCTCCAAAATATAAGGAGCACTCGAAAATCATGTGATTTTTCGAGTGCTCCTTGTTTTTTTTATTCATTTTGGGTAGTTCAAGTACCTATTTTTGTCAATTTCATCATATTGATTGCCGTAATGAGTAAACCCGTCTGTTTTCTGACTTTTTCTAAGCCCCGAACCGTGTATCGAGTGAAACCCAAATAAGCCTTCATAAATCCGAAGACTGTTTCCACGTCGATCTTTCTCCGACCATATATTTTTTGAATTTCAGGCGTTAATAAGCGCTCTTTTTGTTTTTCTTTATGGTATTCCCAAGACGGATTTACAGTGATTTTTCTGCGATTCCCCTTTGGGGTTAAGGCTTCAGGAATGAGCGCTTGGTTCGCATCCGTTTTTTCTGCTTGGTATTCTTTAAAATCTCGGACAAAGCCATCCGCATCTGTTCGTTGACGGTAATCATGAAAATTGAATCGTACCCCTTTGGGGTCGATGTAAAAGTCCTCCTTAGGCTCATAATCCCAATTCATTACTTTCCGATCATCTGTCTGCCATTTCTTGCTTTGTTCTTTAAACATCGTTCCATAAGGAATCAGTGCAGTATGCTGGGGAAGTTTATCTTCTATATAGCGGTAATTGCTTTCTGAACCATAGCCTGCATCGGCGACCAAATAATGAGGGGACTTTTGTGCAATCTTCATCTTTTCCAGTAATGGTTTCAGTGTCTTAGTGTCTGTTGGGTTTTGAAAGACATCGTAGCCGAGTACAAATTGATTACAAGTAGCGATCTGCAGGTTATACGCAGGCTTAAGTTGGCCATTTTTCATAGGGTCTTCTTTTACGCGCATGAATGTCGCATCATGATCAGTTTTTGAATAACTGTTTCTTGTCCCATAAGTAGAAAACTGCGTTTGATGTTCCAGAAGTTTTTCTCGTTTTGTATTTAATTTGCGTACTTGGCTTTTCAACGTTCGCCGTTGTTGTTTCGCTGGATTTGGCGAAAGACGTTTCGTTGCCTCAACTTCTTTTTCTAGTTCTTCCAGACGTAGTTCCATCCGTGTTAACAGTTCATCTATCATGTCTACTGTCAAGGACGTCCCTTCGGGAATCTGTTTCAGGGCATACGCTTCTCTTAGTTCCGTCATCATAGTAAGCAGTTTTTCGCGATTCATTTGATCGAATCGGATCGTGTTTTTCTTCCAGACAAAGCTGTACTTATTCGCATCTGCCAAGATTTTTGTACCGTCGATAAACAACGCATCATCAATCAGATTCCGTGCACGCAGATACTCTGTCAACTGATCTAAGCCTTTATTGGTCAACTCCTGCACATCGTTAGATACACAAAAACGGGCGATCGTTCGATAAGTTGGAACTCGTTCTTGCTTCAACCAGCGAGCATAGAGGTTTTCTTCAGCTAAGCGTTCAATCTTGCGACTTGTAAAGGTTTCTCGCGTATACGCAAAAAGAACCAACTTCAACATGGCACCTAAATCATATTCTCTTGGTCGACCAAAAAGATAGGGGTCATTAATCTGAAGCGCTTTGACCAGTTCATGGATAAAAACGGCGACATGATTTTCTTTTGGAGAAAATGAAGTAGATAGATCCAAAGTGAGTTGATTCATGTTATAATTAGTATACATTTTGTTTAGTCCTTTCAGGATTAAATGATGGGGCATTGGCGGCAACCGGTGCTCCTTTTTATTTTACCCAAAAAACCGCAAGAAATGAACGATTTCTCGTCATTTCTTGCGGTTTTCTTCTATGGACTTATGTCACAGTCCCTTTTTGATAATTATCTTTTACGTCCCAAAAAGAACGATACGACTGCCACGAAAATGACCGCACCGATAATCGCTGGCACGATGGCCATTCCTGCTACTTGCGGTCCCCAAGTGCCAAAAAGGCCTTGACCAATCGATGCGCCTACAAGTCCCGCAACGATATCAAAAATACAACCGCGTTTTTCGCCTGCAATGGCACCACCGATTGAACCGATGACCGCTCCAACGATCAATGTCCATAAAAAGTGCATACTAACCCCTCCTAAACTTTCTTATAAAAAGGGTACCATATTGAGAATCAATTGGAAAAATATATGCTCTCTTGTTATTTTCTGCGAGTGAAGGCTCGTTTCAATACATCGAAAAAGCCTAATGAATGCACCATATGGTCTGGATCGACGTATTCACGAATCGCTCGCAAGACTTTTTTTGGTTCTTTTGAGGAGAAGGTATACGTGCCATTCTTTTTGGTGCGGATCGCATAGCGTGGTATCCATCGGCCTTTGAACATGACCGAAGCGATCACATAGTCGACATCTTCCCATGGGATCTGAATAAACTTACGTTTGTCACGGTCATTGTAAAACTCAAAGGCTTTATCGCCGATCATGATTTTGCCGTACTCATTGATCCCTAAAAAAGACGTAGCATCGATCGTCAAATCCACTTTTGTATTAAGAGATTGTACCATTTGCGCTTACTCCATTCTATATCGTCTTATTATCTTATTATACGTGTTTGCAGCAGGTTTGGCGAATAAATAAAAAGGTACTTGGGTTGCCCCAAGCACCTTTCATTGAAAAGATTATAACAATCCGATCAAGTGTCCACCGATACCGACTAAGAATAGACCGATAATAATGACGATTGGAGAAACTTTTTTCTTCAATAACCACATACATAACAAAGTAAGCAATAGTGCAGCTAAACCAGGAATCAATTGATCCAAGTTGTTTTGCAATGTTGTTACTTTT
>OIXV01003047.1_pt1 | contig 12800 bp, 8 predicted proteins | sample 1587771 | NCBI WGS metagenome assembly OIXV01 (sample SAMEA3888893, study PRJEB22519) | human gut metagenome | biome: human gut; feature: human-associated habitat; material: faeces | place: Denmark | collected 2010
TGCAATGTTTAAACATTATGAGTTCGACTGAAAATCTTCGATTATCTTCTGATTGTAATCATCCAGATACTTTTGCAGTTCATCCCTGTCGATCAGACGTACCAAGGCTGATTCAGCTAACTCTTTCGCAGAGCGTGTGAAGTAGGAATTAGTCACAACCATCGCCTCATCACAACCATAGAATGTTTTAGCAGAGATCACCTGCTGCACCGCCGAGTTACCTACAGAACCAGAATAATTTTTCGCCTGAATAACCATATCCTTACCAAATCGAGTGACGAAGAGATCTGCCCCCTGATCTTGCGTTCTCTTGGTTTCTTTCACGTCATAGCCCATAGTCTGGAATACTTCCACAAGGAAATCTTCAAACTGGAAACCGTCCATTGCATCAACTAAATACATGGTGACGAATTTGTTAGGGTTAAAATGTTCGAGCCGTGTAGCTAATCTATCAACCAGAATATCAAAATAAATATGTTCGCACACAGCTAAGTATTTTTTAACTTCATCAAATGAAACTAAAGGAACACCAGGCGTAGCCTCCGCTTTTTCATTGAACTCTACTGATGAGAACTCTATTTTATTGCTCCATATATAGAATAGAAACAATGAAAGATCTGCCCTAAAAGTGGTACCCGCTTCCTCAATCCATGACTTCAAGGATTTAGTAAGTGTGGATTTAATATGCCGTTTAACTTCCTTAGCGAAACCATAATAAAGAGCGTTAAATGACGTGGTAAGGAGTAATTTATCTAATAGCTCAGGTAACTGCTCAAGCTCATTGAACCCTTTTCTGACCAACACCTCACGGAAAAGTTGTAATTCGGAGTATGTACCATTATCTGTTGAGTAATCTGCTTCCGATTTATTATTATGTGAGAATCTGGAAGTGTAAATGAAGTTAGTAAAATATGGATCTTTTAAACTGGAGTATTTTTCGAGAACATTTTCAAGCAATTGATTAAGCTGAGTTTGCTCTTTCTTTTTCCCAAATAGATCTTTTAGAACACCCTTTGAACGATACTGAAATTCGGGATAAAACGATGGATTCAATGGTGTCATACGTTGTATGTCTATTGCTTGTGCGGTCGATGATGCTGAACCCCATGCAGACGTTTTTACAGGCGAAACTCCACTACACCAGGGACAATTAACCTCAAAAGTCGTTCTACTGCAAGTATCACACTGATAAATCATTTGAATATTCTCCTTTTATTCCAATATCTGTCTATTCGGCGCTTCAATTACCAGCCTAATAATCCACAATTTAAAAAAGATCGTCATCACTCAGTCATATTACTTTATATTCTTATTTTTGAGTCCATCCACTTAGTCATATCCTTAAGAAGAACCAGTGCATCTTTTTTGCTTCTCGTATTCCCCCAAAAACTCAGTTCAAGCACTTTCCCCTTCCCAGTAATTGATACTTCATAGTCCTCAGGGCTAGCTGTTGGAATGAAATCTCCAGCACTTAAAGCAACTCTTATTTCTTCTTTTAGTGCATTAACTTCAGGGTAATCATCTGAATGTATCCATCCATATACGTAGAACTCAGCTTCATCTCGTCCATCCTCTGAAGGGCGATAAACTAACGTAATTCCTGTTTTACCTTGCCCCCAGCATCCCGGCATCAGATGAATTGCTTTATAGTAACCCTTCCAGTTATTAATACCTGTTGCAATATGAATATCAGGCAATACCTCTGAGACAACCGATTTAGCTTCCTCGGTGATAGCATTTTGGTACATTTCCAGCAGTTGAACCGATTTTATCAAAGCTGAGAAATTTTCAGTGACAAACTCCACATTTTTATCAGATACCTTATCCATACTAACCTCACTCAATTTTTTAAGATGACTTAAAAACTCCTGATAAAAAACAGTCCACTTGCTGAACTCTTGATTCATCATCTCCAACCCCAGACGTCGAATGGCGGTTTCCAGCAGCAGTGAATAATTGATCAGTTGCCAACCGTCTACGCCTTTAGCACTGTTACCGTCAGGCTTTAATATACAGCGAAATAGATTTTGATTGTTGCCGCCGTAACTATCAATGAGACTTACATAGCTGGGAAAAGGATTATATGTATCAGCCAAAACTTTATGCTCAATACCTATGATGAATTCATCATGTCTGATAAGAATATCAAGATATTTCCCATCCTCTGTTCTGGCCTCTCTCATTAATTCCAGAGAGGTGAAATCAATTTCATCAACATCGAGGGAATCATCCAGGCAACATAACAATGCTTTTAGCAACCATGGCGGCACCATTTTCTGGGCTCCCATAAACAAAGCCATCAAATCCGTTGTTGGGTTTTCGAGATATCCGGAACCTCCCAATTCAAAAAAATTGAATTCAACATCATCCTCAACCGAGATGCCTTTCAGTTGTTCAATAAATTCGATAGCCAACGCTTCGGAATGCAATTCAACCTCCCTTTAACAATCATGTTTACTATGCCATTTGTTTGATATTTTAGTTATTGAAAACTGTCACTGTTAATCAATATCAATGCAGAAAACTCAAACATTATTCATTAATCCTCTTGCGGGCAATATCTATCTCTATCGCCATTTTAATTTCATCTTTCTGGGATTCTATAATCCTGATATCTTTTTCCATACTTTCAATTAAAGCATTAAGTGTTTTTCTTTTTTCAGGGTCACTTTCATATTTTAACTTTACCTCCGGCTCAATCATTTTCATTCTTATTGCATGAATTTGTTCGTTAAGAGGTTTTGTTTTTTCATTTATGATCCTGTTTTTCTCATTGAACCAGTGCATGCCTTCATTAAAACGTTCCAGCCCGACATTTGTATCATTGAGCACCCTGGCTACAACATTTGATACTTCTCCTGATTTACTCTTTCTTTTACCGAGAAGTTTCATTAATAATCCAGAAACAACAATCACCGGAATAGCCACATAAGTTAAATAGACACCAACATAGCTGACAGTTAGTAATGTCAGGACATAAAGAATCAGAGTGGTATAAAAAACATACTTTGATACTGAATACATAACTTCCCCGATTAGTTTCTAAATTAGAATAAGCCCCAAAATCACATATCAGTCAACAACATCGCCGCCATCCCATCCAGTCGCTTCTTTACCTTTTCCCACCCCGGCATGACCTGCCCCATCAGACGGTAAAACTCTTCGCTGTGGTTGTGCTCAGCCACATGGCATAACTCATGTAGCAATACATAGTCGATACATTCTGAGGACGCTTTCACCAGCCATGGATTCAGAGTCAGACAGCCTTTTGCAGAGCAGTTACCCCATTGCGTTTGCATCGCCCGCAGACGTATCGGCGGACGCTCATTAATCCAAAGGGTCTGCGGTATCAGTAAATCAAGCCTGCGTTGAAAGACATCTCTGGCGCGTTCCCGATACCATTCGGCCAGCAACGCTTTAACTTTTTCTGCCGATTTGTGCCTGACCGACACTTCCAGTCGCCCACGCAACATTTTCACTCGTTGCGGCTCCGTAGCGTCTTCTGTCACTTTCAACTGATATTGCTTGCCAAGATAGTAATGGCTTTCTCCGCTGACATACTGACGCGGAACAATGTGTGTCTGCTGCTCCCTGAAATCACGCAGTTGCTGATAGATCCAGCGCCCACGTTTTTTCAGCGCAGACAATACCTCGTGCTCCGGTGTTTCAGGCGGTACAGAGGCCACAACCCGGCAGTCCGGATAAACCTTGATGAGCACCCTGCCCTTTACGACCTGACGCGGAACACACTGTACGGTGATGACCTCATCACCATAAACAATGCGTAACGTTTTCATTGCTGGCGACTCTTTTTCACTCATGATTTCATCAAACCAACACGCAGGATCTGGATGATGGTTTCCACGATACGGTTTACCTGATTCATTCCGGCACCCATCTCCCGGCAGGCCGTAAACAGCAGCGGCAAAAGACTTGTCTTAACGGCTTTTTCAATATCCTGTGGGTTCAGGGAGTTTTCTGCCACCGCTTTGACGATAATGCTGTCCACTTCAAAGGCCAGCTTCGTCCACTTCTCCTGCACCTGATCGTCGTTTACCGCAAAAACCTCAGGTAGCTCTTTTTTAAATACACCGTAATACGCCTGAGCATGCTTGTTTACCGCCAGTGCCTCCGGAATATCGCTGAGTTTACGGGCTTCCACTTTTTCCGCAAATTCACGGAACAAGAGATACTGTTTCAACGGATGGTCGAACAGTTTTTCAGCCTCTTCAATAGCCATACGCAGGAGTTTTGAAAAGGCTTCCTGAGCATACGGGTCATCACGCAGCTCCTGCTCAATCATCTTTGTCACACGGGTTTTAATGATGTCGGTTTCATTGCGGGTTTTATTGTTGTCCCACTCTTCGGGCTTTTCGCTCTTGCCCATTTTACCGACTTCATACACGCCATCCGGTTCACGAACCTCAACGCCGGTGACATGCTTATCCAGCAGTTTTTTCACCTGCTCAGCGTAGTCGTCATAATTGACCTGCTCTCCACTTACCTGCATCGCCCACTGGCGCAGGCTGGACATCTGTTTTACGGTTTCTTTATAGAGATTTCGGTCTTGTTCCGTAAAGCTCTTGTCGGTGAAGAAGGTAGCGGACTGCAGCGCCACTTTCAGGCATCCGGCAAAGGCCGTTAACGCCTCGAAGAAATTATCACGGGTTTTCTGATGGATATCGACCATCTCTCCGTCACGTTCTTCCATTTTAGGCACCAGTACCGCACGTAACTGCTCAGTATCATTTTTGTTTTTAACACCGGCAAATATGGCCCACAGCTGGTTATACAGATGCGGTAGACGCTTGTATTCAGAGCTCATGGCGCTGTACAGCCCGTCAATATCTTTGATATCGTATCCGCCCTGAGTTCGGGAGGCGAGGTCCTGATATTTGCCGATAGTCGTGTCCAGCTCAGCCAGAATACCGCGATAATCAATCAGCAGACCGAACTTTTTTAGTGGATGCAGTCGGTTCACCCGCGCAATCGCCTGGATAAGGTTGTGGGACTTAAGCGGCTTGTCGATATACAGCACGGTATTCTTCGGCTCATCAAACCCGGTGAGCAGTTTATCGACGACTATCAGCAATTTGAGCTTCTCATCGGTATCGAAACGACTGATGACATTACGGGTATACACAGACTCATCCTGCGTGCCGACATTATCCTTCCACCATTTCGTCACTTCCGGCAGTTTGCTTTCATCCACTTCGGTATTCCCTTCCCGGGTATCCGGCGGGCTGATAACTACAGCTGACTCAAACAACCCGGCTTCATCAAGATACTTTTTATATTTGATGGCGGAAATCTTGCTGTCGCAGGCAAGTTGGCCTTTCAGCCCCTCATCAATATTCTTCGAGAAGTGTGTGGCGATATCGAGTGCGATCAGCCGGATGCGGTCATCTGCACTGTAGACCTCACCTTTACGGGCATATTTACGTTTAAGGTCGGCTTTTTGCGCTTCGCTTAACCCATCGGTAATACGGTCAAACCAGGCATCTATTGCCCGATCGTTAACCTCAAGGTCGGGAATACGTTCTTCATACAGCAAAGGTGTAACGGCTTTATCTTCTACCGCTCGCTGCATGGTATAAGCGTGGACAATCGGCCCGAATTTATTGGTGGTCTTATCTTCTTTCAGCAATGGCGTACCGGTAAATGCCACAAAGGCGGCATTCGGTAGGGCCAGTTTCATTCGCACATGGTTCTCACCACCCTGGCTACGATGACCTTCATCAATCAGAACGATGATGTCGGGGCTGGTATTTACGCATTCGGGGAGTTTTGTCGCTGAGTTAAATTTCTGGATAAGGGTAAAGATTATACGTTCTTTACCTGAACCAATCTGCTGTGCCAGTTTCTGGCCAGAGGTCGCCATCGCTTTGGCCTTATCATCCTTCCCGGCCAGTTCTCCACCAGAAGCAAAAGTACCGCTGAGCTGCCCTTCAAGATCGACACGGTCCGTCACCACCACAATGCGACACTGCTTCAGGCTGTCATGAAGAATCAGCGCCTTGCTGAGGAATACCATGGTGTAAGATTTACCTGACCCCGTGGTATGCCAGATCACCCCACCTTCCCTGCCCCCGTCTGGTCTGCGGGTACTGATGCGTTCCAGCAGTCTTTTTATCCCGAACACCTGCTGATAGCGGGCAACAATTTTTCCGGTTTTTTTATCAAACAGGGTGAAGAAGCGGGTCATCTCCAGCAGACGTTCCGGTGAAAGCAGACTGATGAGCAGCTTATCCTGCCCGCTGACTGCCAGTTCCCCCCCATCGATTAACTGTTGATACCATTTGAGATCGACTGAAGGACGATGATCAAACAACGCATGAATTTGTTCAGTCGATAAAGGATGGTTGCGCAGCGCATACATCTGCGGATCGGTAATATCTTCTTCGCGCCATGCCGCCCAGAATTTCATTGGCGTATGGCATGTACCGTAGCGCCCGTCATGACCGTTAATCGAAAGTAATAACTGGCTGTAGACAAACAGCTGCGGGATTTCATCGTTGAACTGGTTGCGGATACTCTGGGATATCCCTTCGTCAATGGTTGGCCCTTTCTTGCCGTGACCCGCCGGGCTTTTCGCTTCAATAACAGCCAGCGGGATACCATTCACAAAACACACAATATCCGGTCTGCGGGTTTCGACACCGCCTGACCGCAATACCGTAAATTCTTCAGTAAAATGGAACTGGTTATTTTCCGGATGTTCCCAGTCGATCAGCGCAATGGTGGGGTTGACCTTCTTGCCATCGACAAACTCCGTGACGGCGATACCGTAGAGCAGATGGTTATACATCCGTTCATTGGCTTTGAGCAGCCCTTCATTCAGCGCCGGAGAACAGACCTGTGATATCAGGTTATCCAGTGCTTTTTCCGATAACTGGCAGGTTTTGCCACCCGCCATAAAGGAACGCTTCGACAGCTCTTCACGCAGAACCGGACGCAGCACCACCTCATCCTGTTTATAGCCCCGGTAATCCATAATCTGTTTCGGAGATAAAAACGTCCAGCCGAGGCTGGTCAGTAACGTCAGTGCCGGAATTTTGGCGCTGTATTCTTCCTGGAATTTAGGTTGGTAGTGCTTATCCACCCGGTAATCCTTCTTGGCTAAGAGGTGAAACTGTATGTCCTTACGGACATACTCAAAATGAACGAAGACTTATGATGAAAAGAACGGCGAGTCCCGATAAAGGCGATTGTACTTGACCTGTTCTGTTTCGCCCTTGTTTACATTACCAAATTTCTCCTGATGCGTCGTACAGCAGGAACCACAGGATGCACAAATAAATCGTCCTTCTGAACATTTTTCATGCAAATCCCTGGCGTCAATTATTTCGCTGCATTTGTAACCAATACAGTGATTAATGTAATGCCCGATACCAAACTGTTCGCACGAATGACTGGCACATTTAAAGACGGTCAGGCGATACGCGGCCTGGAAAGGTTTTTTCACAAATCCTTTCGACTTTGTATCCCAGACGCTGACTTCGACACGAGCATATTTCATATCTGGAACCATCAGCACCCCACAACTTCGGCAATGCAAGCGGGAATGTAATTCTCTGATACGATTGAAATACCCAGCCAGTTTAATTGGGAAATCCCGCTTAGAAGGTTCGCCTGCAATCAGATAGGTCATGCCATAGTGGGCAAGCCAGTCATAAATAGTGAAGTCGATGTAATCCCGACTGAGGTCGGGTAGTACCTGCGGATCATGGCAGATTTTCGAACGACAAAGGAATTTTTTCTCTATCGTTCCGTCAGGTTGTTTTGCATTCCAGTGAAACGCCTCACAGGATAATTCTAAACTTGGGAAACGAATTTGTAATGAACTACATTGTGGGAACAATTTGAAAACAGAAGGATGATTTACCGGAATTTTACCCGACAATACTCCGTGCCATATCTCATGCAGGATAATACTCAGAACGGACTGTTCATCGTTGCGCCCAAGCAACGGTAACAATTTACTCAGAATGAAGTATTCAGGATCAGAAGAAATTTCAGTATTCGACTCGATATCATTAACAAAACTGAAATCTTTCCTGAACATCTTCTGTTTAATCAAATACGTATTGATAAAAGGACTAATCACGGAATGTTTATAAAATTGCTCTCTCGATGAGAATTTCTGCTGATAGGCATCACGGACAAATGGTTGTATATCCATTTTATTTTTTGTGAAACTACGTCGAACAAAATTCTCTATATCATCATGCCGATGTTCAAGAATCCGCTCGCTGCTTATACAATCGTAAAATGCCAGGTAGAGAATAGCACTTATAGATATATGGCTGAGTAATTCATTGATGATGTCCGATGTTGAAGCCCCCTGGCAATCCGTAGCCGCAGAACACCTTTTCACCCAAACAGCGAACTGATCAATGTTATTATCGATAAATGACGAAGGCATGACCGCAGGAGATATTTGTTGTGCGGTCAAATCATCAAAATTCTTATCAGAGGCGAAAAGTGCAAACTGGTTATCGTAGTTACGTGATTTAAAAAATAGCGGCAAGACTTTTGTAGCAGCTATATCACTGGTAACTAACCGAATTATAGCCCTTTCGCCAAAGGACTGAGTGAGGAAATTAATAACGCAGTCACGATAACGCCAACGAGCGAAATGAACGCCCTCCTCAATAATAGCCCGGAGATATTCAATAAGGAGCTCAGCCGTCTCATCATCTGTTTTATCAAGAATGTGAACATTAAAAGCCGTAGGCTTACCATTTTTACCTGTACCTTCCCTGAACAGCACCGGTGTATTGTCAGCGGGTGTATAGTTCCGGCTTATCTCATTCTTATGAAAAAACAGCTCATTACCATTCTCTGATAAGAGAAAGCCAAAGTTATTCTCCCGATCCGTTTTGCTGTTGTAGCCTCCGAACCAGAGAACATTTCCCATGTACCACCGGGAACGATCCAGATTGTTCACTGCCATGAGCAAGCCCCCTTCCGCTTTGTCAGTGCAGGCAGCACTTTTTAAATTTTTTACCGCTGCCACACTGACACGGGTCATTACGACCGGGCAGTTTTTCTGCCCCCTTCACGGGAACAGGCCGGGATGATGCCTCTGACATTCTCACCGACAACCAGTGCTGATAAAGCGCCAGTGCCGCAGGCTGAATGAGAGTAATACTCTGTTCAAATTGAACAGGTGACATTTTCTCAACCACTGGGAAGTTCTTTTCGATACCATGAAGGGCTATCGCCTCCAGCGAGGGACGTAAGGCCTCTGGCAAGGCTGACCAGTCATCCAGAGACCGGCCTTTCATATACCCGAAACACCACTCTTCGACGATTGTATATGTCTTCCCCTTCACCTCACGTCTATTGAAAATCGGTTCAAACTGTTCAGGGGCCTCATACAGGCAGCCAGCGATATCGTTCATATGCTGAAAACACAGCCCCACAAAACGCGTCATCTCTTTTTCAGTGGTCCAGCGAGGGTGGTAATCACCTCGCCCCCAGATAGCACTGAGCCAGGTATTAGGGGAAATCGTATTCGGGCCAGAGACAATCGCCGTCAGAAAGCCATCCAGCTCAGAGAAACAGAGCACAGAGTCATCATTGCCGTATTTCATCAACACCTCTTCCAGCCAGTCGATTTCCCGGTCAGTCAGTGGACCACTTTTCGTCAGTTTCATGCGGCAACTGCCTCATCGACCTTAACACGACGTTTGCCGGTCAGTAACTGCTGCATCAGGGCTTTTTTCTCGTCTTTCAGGCAGGCGAGTTTTTTCTCCAGCGTGGAGATTTCGGTGTCAGCAGCGGACAGCACGGCGGCGATTTTTTGTTGCTCTTTAATAAATGGGCAAGAAAAGCTTAAAGTTTCAAAATCTTTCTTGGAAAGTTCTAAAAATGTTGAGCCAGATGATTTTTTGATCATCTCATTTGTGTTCATTTGCAACAAGTAATAAATAAATTCGATATTAAACCCTTCATTCGGAATGATGTTTTTAAAACCTTGATTGGTACAAATTTCCGATGTCGAAATTGCTAAAGCACCAATGGTAGCTCTTGTACATACCATCAAACTACCTTTTGGCAAAAGAACAGCTGAGCTATTTAGTAATCCAGCAGGAGTAATTTTTCTACTAGTATTGCTAACGAACCTACCCGTTAATGCAGTAACATCAGTTGGGGTAAGCCATAGAATATCGCCTTCCCAATACATGGCCATGTTTGTATCAGGTGTTCCACCGGATACAACTTTGCCCATTTGTATTAGTTTAGTAATTTTCCACTCCCCACTAAACCTCACCCCATTCTCATCCAGCAACCGTTTATTCCCGGTAAGCAATTGCTGCATCAGCGCTTTTTTCTGCCGCTGACTATTGGCGAGCAGCTTTTCCGTCACCGAAATTGCATTGTCCCATGTTAACAGGATTTGGGCGATTTTTTTTTGTTCACACAGCGGTGGTAAATTAATTTTCAGTACCTGATAAGCACCTACATTCAAATGTTTTTGTGCCATACCACCTTGAAGGTCTAAAACCTGGCTTTTCCCAATATGGCTATTTGTGTAGGCGCAAAGATATTCCGGAATAATTTTATCCATATCTGGCCGAGCAATAACTATATCTATAGCATTTGAGCCTTCAAATTCAGGTGTAACAACACATGCTGTACCGGGATAACCTGTACGGACAATCAAAACATCGCCAGTCTTTAAGTGGCTTTTTTTATTAATTGCATGCCCTTCATGCGAAAAATAAACCCAATCGCTATCGTTAATAAATCCTTCCCTGACATTTGCAGAGCGGAAAGCTTTTACCCCATATCCTTCAGGGACATAATATTGTGTGGGTTTTATAACAACCCCAACGGAAATTGACTTACATACGTCTTGTGCTTGAACTGATGACCAACCCTTAGGCACCATAACCCAACTCCTTCAGATAACCCGCCATCTCAACTTCCAGCTTTGCCAGTTCCACCTTCAGTTGCTCACGCTCTGCTCGCACCGCCACCAGGTCAATCTCATCCTCTTCTTCAAAGGTATCGACATAGCGCGGAATATTGAGGTTGTAATCGTTGTCCTGAATTTCCTTCAGGCTGGCAAGATAGGCGTATTTCTCGACGTTATCGCCATCACGGTAGGTCTTGACGATTTTCTTAATGTTTTCTTCGCTAAGCTGGTTCTGGTTTTTACCTGCCTTGAATTCACGGCTGGCATCGATAAACAGCACCTTGTCATCAACTTTCTGCTTTTTGAAAATCAGAATCGCAGCCGGAATCCCCGTACCGTAGAACAGTTTTTCCGGCAGACCAATTACCGCATCCAGCAAATTTTCGTCGATCAGTTTCTGGCGAATTTTACCTTCGCTGGAGCCACGGAAAAGCACACCGTGTGGCACAACTACGCCCATACGGCCAGTTCCCGGTTTCAGGGTTTCGATCATATGCGAGATAAAAGCGTAATCTCCTTTAGTCTTCGGCGGTACACCGCGACGAAAACGGCCAAACTTATCGTTCTCGGCCTCGTCATGGCCCCACTTATCGAGGCTGAACGGTGGGTTAGCGGTCACGATATCAAACAGCATCAGGTCGCCATTTTTATCGAGCAGCTTCGGGTTACGAATGGTATCGCCCCACTCGATTTTATGGTTGTCTTCCCCGTGCAGGAACATATTCATTTTCGCCAGCGACCACGTAGAACCGATCGCTTCCTGACCGAACAATGCATAGTTACGACTATCATGCCCGGAGACAATTTTACGCCCACACTTCATCAATAATGAACCGGAACCACAGGCTGGATCGCAGATGGTATCACCCGGTTGCGGATCGAGCAGTTCTGCAATCAGGTCCGAAACTTCCGGCGGGGTATAGAACTCCCCGGCTTTCTGCCCACCGCTGGCGGCAAAGTTTTTGATCAGGTATTCGTAAGCATTGCCGATAACGTCCAGCGTACCGACACGACTCGGCTTCAGGTTGAGATCTTCACCGGCGAAGTCTTCCAGTAGCTGACGCAGGATGGTGTTTTTCTGTTTTTCTTCGCCAAGACGATCGGTGTTAAACGAAATATCCTGGAACACGCTTTTCCCGGCATCTTTCAGTTTGGTTCCGTTGGCTTCTTCGATTGCATGCAGAGCCTGATCGATACGCTCACCGTTACCCGGCTCATGGCGGCGTTCGTACAGCGCATAAAAGCTGGCACTTTTTGGCAGTACAAAACGCTCGTTGGCCATCATCGCTTCAATCAGTTCCGGCGCATCGCCATACTGTTCTTTGTATTCGTCATAGTGATCCTGCCAGACATCTGAAATGTACTTGAGAAACAGCATGGTAAGGATAAAGTCTTTATAGGTATCAGCACTGATGGTGCCACGGAACGTATCACACGCGGCCCACAGGGCTTTGTTGATCGTGTCCTGACTGATTTTGTCGTTCATGAATCATCCTGGTCTGAAGAAAAGCCTGCGATGAAGGGCATTGCATCTTAAAAATTGCGGTAAATGATACCGTAAGATGCCTCCCCTGACACGCCAATATCGCAGCATTCAGGTTTGCATCATCCCCGTAATATCGACATGAGACAGACTGACACAACCTGGGTCGTCACTCGCTAAAAACCAATTATCTTAGTAAGATAGCATCCATATTAGCCATGGTGTAAAACTGCCGTTGGGGTAATGATGATCCATATATCACCCGTTCTGGTGTGTGAAGCTGACATCATCCATAATCGGCAACGTTGATGCCCTTTGATAGTAATGATGACCGTCGGTAATGACTCCAACTTACTGATAGTGTTTTATGTTCAGATAATGCCCGATGAC
>OIXV01003048.1_pt1 | contig 12793 bp, 9 predicted proteins | sample 1587771 | NCBI WGS metagenome assembly OIXV01 (sample SAMEA3888893, study PRJEB22519) | human gut metagenome | biome: human gut; feature: human-associated habitat; material: faeces | place: Denmark | collected 2010
TCGCGTCGATGAGCTGCTCAAAGTACTTCTTGCCGACTTCCATAACGACGTCGGAGAACATCTGGATGAAGCGGCGATAGGAGTCGTAAACGAAACGCTCGAAGTTGGGGTCGGGGTTGCCCGCGATCATGGCGGCGACGACGTCGTCGTTGAGGCCGAGGTTCAGGATGGTGTCCATCATGCCGGGCATGGAAGCGCGCGCGCCGGAACGGACGGAGACGAGCAGGGGGTTCTTCAGATCGCCGAACTTCTTGCCGTTCATCTCTTCCATCTTGGCGACGTATTCCATGATCTCAGCCATGATCTCGTCGTTGATCTTGCGGCCGTCCTCGTAATACTGGGTGCAGGCCTCCGTGGTGATGGTAAAGCCCTGGGGGACGGGCAGACCGATGTTGGTCATCTCGGCCAGGTTCGCGCCCTTGCCGCCCAGAAGCTCACGCATGGTGGCGTTGCCTTCCGAGAACAGGTAGACATACTTTTTGCTCATTGGTTTTCCTCCATATAAAATGTATCGCTGTGGTTTGCAGATAAAACAAATATCAAAGCTTTACTATTATAGACAGAAATCGCGGGACTTTCAATAACAAGTTGTGAAATTTTTGTCGCCCTTGCCACTTTTTTTGTAAATTCTTTCACGTTTTGCATGAATGGCGGTCGTTTTTGCGCAATAAGGCATGGATATCCTTGCGCCATGCGCGATTTTGCGATATACTAATGCAAGTATAAACTTGCTTTGTTCGCGGAGGGACGCATGGAGCTGCTCGACTTTGCAAAAACCAATACCGCCGCGCGTCTTCGCGCCGCCGCATCGCGCGGCGCGCTGTCGCACGCGCTCATCTTCAGCGGCAGCGGCGACCGCATCGCCGCCGTGCGCTATGCCGCCGCTGCAATGGAGTGCACGGGCGCGCAGAAGCCGTGTCTTGCCTGCCCCGCCTGCCGCAAGGTGATGCAGGACATCCACCCAGACGTCACGTTCGTGCGGGACGCAGAGCACAAGGAGCTCTCGGTCGACACGGTGCGCGCCATGCGCGCCGACGCCTTCATCCGCCCGAACGAGGGAGCGCGCAAGATCTACATCTTCGAGGACTGCACCATCCTGACGGAGAAGGACCAGAACGTCCTCTTAAAGCTGGTGGAGGAAGGGCCTCCCTACGCCGCGTTCTTTTTCTGTGCAGAGAATCCGGCGGTGCTGCTCCAGACCATCCGTTCGCGCTGCGTGGAGGTCAAGCTCTCCCCCGTCTCGCAGGAGGAGGACGAGCCCGACGAGCGCGCACTCGAGCTCGCGCGGCGCATCGCCAAGGGAACACGCGCGTCCCGCGCGGCGTTCCTCGCAAAGCTCGAGACGCAGAAGGTCACGCGCGATGACCTCGCTTCGCTCTTTGAGTGCACGCGCCTGCTGCTGGCGGACGCGCTGCTCAGCACCTACGGTTCCCCCGTCCCAGCATCGGAGCAGGAGATCGTGGAACTGCTCGCTTCCCGCTTGACAAAAGCCAAAATACTCGGCACAATAGATCTGTTGCAGACATATCGCGACCATTGCAGTTATAATGTCGGCGTTGGCCCCACCTTGGGCGGCTTCGCCGTTGAATTGGAGGAAACCCTTTGACAGAAGTGATCGGTGTCCGCTTTCGCGGCGGATGTAAGGAATACTATTTTGACCCGCACGGCATCGCGGTCGAGCCCAACCAGTTCGTCATCGTCGAGACCGCGCAGGGGCTCGAGTACGCCCACTGCGTCTCGGGCAACCATGAGGTAGAGGACGACGCCGTCATCCAGCCGCTGCGCCCGCTCGTGCGCGTGGCGACAGAGAACGATGACCGCACCTACGCCTACAACAAGAGCCGGGAGAAGAACGCTTTCGAGGTCTGCCAGAAGAAGATTGTCGAGCGTGGGCTCGATATGAAGCTCGTGCGCGTGGAGAGCAACTTCGACGGCAGCAAGATCATCTTTTTCTTCACGTCCGACGGGCGCGTGGACTTCCGCGAGCTCGTGCGCGACCTGGCCGGTGTGTTCCGCGCGCGCATCGAGTTGCGGCAGATCGGTGTGCGCGACGAGGCGAAGATGCTCGGCGGCCTCGGCATCTGCGGCCGGCCTTTCTGCTGCTCGCAGTTTTTGGACGACTTCGTCCCCGTTTCGATCAAGATGGCCAAGACGCAGAATCTGAGCCTGAACCCGACGAAGATCTCCGGCACGTGCGGCCGTCTCATGTGCTGTCTCAAATACGAGCAGAACGCCTATGAGGACGCGGCGCGCCGCTGCCCGAAGCAGGATTCGTTCGTGGCAACGCCTGACGGCCTTGGCAATGTGAGCTCGGTCGACATTCTGCGCGAGCAGGTGCTCGTGCGCCTCGATGGGCAGAACGAAGGCCCCAAGCGCTACCGCACGTGTGAGATCCAGGTGCTGCGCAACGGCAAGGGCTCGCGCGACGGCATCGAGCTTCCCACGACGCTCCCCGAGCGCTATCAGGCCCCCGTAGAGGAGGAGACGCAGCTCACGCTGAACTTCTTCTCGTCGGCCAAGCCCATCGTGCCGCCTGAGCAGTGGACAGCCCCCGCCGCGAAAAAGGACGCGCCAGCCTCCGACGACGATGAGAAGGAAAAGCGCCGTTCCCGCCGCGGCGGACGCGGTCATCGCGGCGGCAGAGGCCGCAGCAAGGCCAATGGCGAAGGCAGCGAGAACAAGCCCGCCGCACCGAAGGCCGAAAATGCAGGCAACAAGAGCGGTGACAGACCCGCTGAAAAGTGCGGCGAGCGTCCCACGCGCGGCGATAAGCCGAACGGTGAGCGTCCGCCCAGATACCCCGACAGAAACGGCGAGCGACGCACTCCGCGCCAGAACAAGCCGAACACAGAGAACAGCGACGCGCCGAAAGCCCCGCGTCCGCCCCGCCCGCCGAAAGCCGAGGGCGCAAACGAGGGCGGCGAGAACAAGCCGCGCCGCCGTAGCCATCGCGGTGGCAGAGGCCGCCGCAGAAGCGGCGGTCAGGGCGGCGAAGGCAGCGCGCCCAAGAGCGAAGCATAACAGAAACATAGCCTGCGAAGAAGTGCATTTCTTCGCAGGCCTTTCTTTATTTTGTGTGAAGGTCGCCGCCCCGCTCTTTTCTTTTGCAGGGCGCTATGATATACTTTTCCCGAAAAAACGACGAGATCAGCGAGGTGACGGTCATGCCGAAATTCGACAAGGTGCTGCTGGCCAGCGACTTTGACAACACGCTTGTTTACACCGAGGGCGCGCTTGCGCGCGGCGAGGATGTGCCGCCGATGAGCGAACGCAACCGCGAGGCCATCGAGTATTTCATCCAAAACGGAGGCTACTTTTCCATCTCCACCGGTCGCGCCCTGCCCGCCTTCGCGCGCTACGCTAAGGACCTGCCCTGCAACGCCCCCTGCGTCATCGCCAACGGCGCGGGCATTTACGATTTTTCCAAGAACTGCTATGTGGAGACCGCGTTTCTGGACGCAGATATTTACGACCATGTCGACGCGCTGCTCGCGCGCTTTCCGGGACTCTGCTTCGAGGTCTATCACGACGACCGCCGCATCCATGTGCTGCACCCGAACGAATTCACGCGCAACCACGAGCATCTGACGCGCGCAAAGACCGTGGAGGTCAAGGACTTCCGCGAGGTCGATCTGCCGGTCATCAAGCTGCTTTTTGAAGAGGAAAAGCCTCTCCTTTTGGGAGTGCGTGACTTCATCACCTCTCAGGAGTGGGGCAAGCGCTACGAGCTCATTTTTTCGAGCGACCATCTGCTCGAGCTGACGCGCCGCGGCGCGACGAAGGGCGGCATGATCCTGAAGCTCGCAAAGCTTCTCGGCGTCGCGCGCAAGGACATCTACTGCATCGGCGACCACAACAACGACATCCCGATGCTCGAGGTCTCGGAGATCGGCTTCGCGCCCGAAAATGCCATCCCCGAGGTCAAGGCCTGGGGCGCGCACATCGTCTGCCACTGCAAGGACGGCGCGCTGGCGGATGTGGTGGAGATACTCGACAAGCGATATTGACTTCAAAAAGATGGCAGAGCCATCTTTTTGAGGGGGATGAAGCCCGCGACAGCGCACGCGCCAAAGGCGCGCACGTTTGCGGGCTGAGAGGTGTTTTTTCTGACGCACATGGAAATCGGCGAAGCGCCGCCAGTGGCGGATGAAGCGAGCCGGTTTCGAGGAAGTGGCACGATCGGCGCGCCTGAACGGGCGCGGGAATCGTAATGCCTCGACGGTGACGTCGGAATTTACGATCAAGATCATTTCGCGTCTGCGGACGCTTGGGCAGCCGTTAGCAGCTTTGCTGCTTTACGGATGCCGCATACCCCTTGCGGGTAAAAGTCTGCGACGCTTTTTTATCCTCTGCTGTCTTTTTTCGTACAACTTTTCGTTCGCTCGCGCATATAATAGCCGAGTGAGAGAAAAGTTGAAAGGAATGATACGATGAAGGAGAAAGACAACATCCGTCATGGCGACGTGGACGACATGATCTTCGGCAGCGAAGAGCACGTCAGCGAACGATAATACACCAAAAGGCTCCGCTTCTGCGGAGCCTTTTCTCGTCTTTTTTACAGCGCTTTTTCGATCGTGCCGCCGCCGAGGACTTCCTCACCGTCGTAGAAAACAACAGCCTGTCCCGCCGTAACGGCGCGCTGGGGTGTGAGCAACTCGACCTGCGCTCCGCCGCCGGAGAGCGGCGTGACGATGGCGTCACACTCTTTTTGCGAGTAGCGCGTTTTGGCGGTACAGCGGACTTTTTCTTCAGGCGTCTCCCCCGCGATCCAGTTCACGCGCGAGGCGAGCAGCGCTCCGGAAAACAATTCCTCATTATCGCCGAGCAGCACGGTATTATTTTCGGCATTTTTGGATATCACATAGAGCGGGCGGTCTGCGCTCACGCCGAGTCCCTTGCGCTGGCCCGCCGTGTAGCACACAAGGCCGCGATGGCGGCCGAGGACCCGTCCCGTTTCGTCGACAAAATCACCGGGCTGCGGCATGACACCGCCATAGTCGTGCAGGAAGCGCACATAGTCCCTGTCGGGAATGAAACAGATATCCTGCGAATCGGCCTGATGGGCGTTGGCAAGGCCCGCCTCCTCCGCCTGTTCGCGGATCTCTGGCTTTTCAAAGCTGCCGACGGGCAGCAGCAGATGCGAAAGCTCACGCTGCGTGAGCTGATAAAGCACGTAGCTCTGATCCTTCGCGCGGCTCTCGCCGCGCAGCAGGCGGTAGTGTCCACTTGCCTCGTCATAGGCGACGCGGGCATAGTGCCCGGTCGCGATGTAGTCAAAGCCCATTGCGAGCGCGCGGTCTAAAAACGCGCCGAACTTGAGGCAGCGGTTGCAGTCGATGCAGGGATTCGGCGTGCGGCCCGCGCAGTATTCGCTGACGAAGCGGTCCATGACCTCGCGCGAAAAGCGCTCGTGCTCGTCAAAGACGTAAAAGGGCATATGAAGCCCCTCAGCGATCTTCCGCGCGCCGTCCACATCATTTTCACAGAGCGACAGCGTCGCACCCGCGCATTCATAGCCCTGCTTCTGCAAAAGCAGGGCGGCGGCGGACGAATCCACGCCGCCGCTCATGGCGATCAAAACCTTTTTCTTCATGATGCTCTCAATCCAGATACCGCTGTAAAAACGCCTCAGGCTTCAGCGCGTCGGAAAGCTCGACGAGCGTTGCGTTGAAGCCGCCGGCATAGTCGCTGCCGCCGTCATTCAGGCGCACGCGGCCGCTGCGCACCGCCGGGAGCGAAACAGTGAAGAGCGAACCCTTCCCCTCCTCCGACTGCGCGACGATCATGCCGCCGTGGCCCTGCGCGATGCGCTGGCAGATGGGAAGGCCGAGGCCGAGGCCCCGCGGGGGCATGGGGTCCTGCTCCCCGTCGAGAAAGCGGTCGAAAAGATGCGCGAGCGTATCACTGTTCATGCCGCGCCCCGTGTCGGCAACGGTGAGCTTGATGAAACGCCCCTCCGCCTTCACGCGCACGCGGACGCTGCCGCCCTTGGGCGTGAATTTGAGCGCATTGGACAGCAGATTCAGCAGCAGCTTTCGCAGCGCGGCAGCGTCCATGCCGATGATGCGGCTGTCGCGGTCGGCAGTAAAGTCGAGGTGGACGCCGCAAAGTGAAAAAAGGAATTCGACCTCCTCGCACACGCGGCGGCAAAGGCCGACGATGTCATCGTCGTAAAGTGTGAACCGCTGCCGGTCAAAGAGCTTGCCCGCGTCGGTCAGGTTGCTGATGATGCGATACATCTGATAATAGCTCTGGTAAAAAACAGCGGCACTGCGGTCGGTCTTCGCGTCCTTCTCCCGCATTTCGGGCGGAACAAGACGGTCGACCGCTGTGTAGAGCGTCGCCATTGAGGTACGAAGCTGAAGCGCGATGTTGGGCAGCACATCGGCCAGAGTCTTGAGTTCTTCATTGGTATAGTCCCGCATGGTATCTCCTTATATCAAACTCTCCTGCCGTTAGCATTCGCCGCACGGAGGCGGAGCTTGCGCGGAAAGAAATGGCACTTCACGTGCCCTGCATTGCTGATGCAACTGTTGTACACTGAGGGTAGCAAAATTTCGCTGAAAAAGCAAGGAATTTGTGAAAAATAGAAAAAAATGAGCAAAATCGAAAAAAAGGTCTTGCAAATTCGCGATCGCGTTGTATAATAGCAAACGTACCGAACATTTGATATATTCCAGAAGCCTGAAAGGAAGTAGGTTTTATGAGCATCAAGGTAGGCATCAACGGCTTTGGCCGTATCGGGCGCATGGTTTTTCGCGCAAGCCTTGACCACCCGGAGATCGAGATCGTGGGCATCAACGATCTCTGCCCCCCCGATTATCTTGCCTATATGTTAAAATATGATACCATGCACGGCCGCTTTGTCGCCGACGTGAAGAGCACGGACCACAGTATCGTGGTGAACGGCCGCGAAGTCCCTGTCTTCGCCGAGCGCAACCCCGCGGACCTTCCCTGGGGCAAGATCGGCGCTGAGTATATCGTCGAGTCCACGGGTCTGTTCCTGACGAAGGAAAAGTCGCAGGCGCACATTGCCGCCGGCGCGAAGAAGGTCGTCATGTCCGCCCCGTCGAAGGACGATACGCCCATGTTCGTCTGCGGCGTCAACCTGGACAGCTACACGCCGGATATGACCTTTGTTTCCAACGCCTCCTGCACGACGAACTGCCTCGCCCCCATCGCCAAGGTACTGAACGACCGCTTCGGCATCAAGGACGGCCTGATGACCACCGTGCACTCCGTTACCGCCACGCAGAAGACCGTGGACGGCCCGTCCTTGAAGGACTGGCGCGGCGGCCGCGCGGCCACGGGCAACATCATCCCCTCCTCCACCGGCGCCGCCAAGGCCGTCGGCAAGGTCATCCCCTCCCTCAACGGCAAGCTCACGGGTATGTCGATGCGCGTTCCCACGCTGGATGTTTCCGTGGTCGACCTGACGGTCAACCTTGAAAAGCCCGCCTCCTACGACGAGATCTGCGAGGCGATGAAGGAAGCGAGCGAGGGCGAGCTCAAGGGCATCCTCGGCTACACCGATGAAGCGGTCGTCTCGTCCGACTTTCTCGGCGATCCCCGCACCTCCATTTTTGACGCCAAGGCCGGCATCGCGCTGACGGATACCTTCGTCAAGGTCGTGAGCTGGTACGATAACGAGATTGGCTATTCGAACAAGGTGCTCGACCTCATCGAGCATATGTATCACGTCGATCACCCCGTGCGCTGATATTGCTTTATTCTCTGTCCCTGTTTCTTCATGGCAGGGCGGTGCTCCTCTCTGAGCAAGAGGGACTCGTCAAGGACGAGTCCCTCTTGTTTTTTCCGCGCATTTGGTGGTATACTGCCATCATTGCGACCTTTCCGATCCGATAAATTTGAGGTGAACTATGTTTCAGGGCTTTACACCGGAGGCCATCGAGTTCCTCTGGGGCATCAAATTCAACAACAACCGCGAGTGGTTCCTGCCGCGCAAGGAGCAGTTTCTCGCGCTCGTTGACCGCCCGATGCGCGAGCTGGGAAACGAGCTTTTCGACGCGATCCGCGCGGAGTATCCCAACGAGTCTCTCCGGCTGCACGTCTGCCGCATCTACCGCGACGCGCGCAGGCTCTTCGGCCGCGGGCCGTACAAGGACCATCTGTGGCTCACGATCGAGCGCCCGCATGAGCGCTTCGAGGGTGTGCCCGCGCTCTATTTTGAGCTCGCGCCAAACTACTTCAGCTATGGCTGCGGCTATTGGGACGCCTCCCCCGCCACGATGGCCAAGCTCCGCCGCCGCATCGAGACGAACCCGAAACCGCTCGAAAAGATCGTGCGCAAGCTCAATAAATCCCGTTTCAAGCTCACAAGCGAGGCGTTCAAGCGCCCGAAGAGTGACGTCGGCAAGCTCTTGAATCCGTGGTACAACGCAAAAAACATCGCCGTCGGCTATGACGACGCCCCCGAGGGCGTGCTCTTCACGCCCGAGCTCAAGGACGAGGTGCTCGCGGGCTTCCGCGAGCTGATGCCGCTCTACCTCTATCTCGATTCGCTCTCGGGCGACCCTGAACCAAATAAAGAATAAAAAAGTGACGGCCAAGGGCCGTCACTTTTTTATTTACTGCTGTAAGACTTTCTTATTGCCGTGGGTGGCCTTCATGCGCAGCTCTTTGTTGAGGATCGTCTTGCGGATGCGCAGGTTCTTGGGCGTGACCTCGAGCAGCTCGTCGTCGGCGAGGAACTCAAGGCACTGCTCCAGACTCATCTGCTTGGGCGGGACAAGGCGCAGCGCGTCGTCTGAGCCGGAAGCGCGCATGTTCGTGAGCTGCTTCTTCTTGCAGACGTTGACCGTGATATCCTCCTGCTTGGGGGACTGGCCAACGACCATGCCCTCGTACACGTCGACGCCCGCGCCGATGAACAGCACGCCGCGCTCCTGCGCGTTGAAGAGGCCGTAGGTGATGGAGGTGCCGGTCTCGGACGCGACGAGAGAGCCGGTGTTGCGGCGGGCGAGCTCGCCCTTGTAGGGCGCGTAGGAATCAAACACGCTCGCCATGATGCCCTCGCCCTTGGTGTCGGTGAGGAACTCGTTGCGGTAGCCGAACAGACCGCGCGCGGGGATCAGGAATTCGAGCTTCATGCGGTTGCCGATGGGCGTCATCTCTGCGAGGTCTCCCTTGCGGGAGCCGAGCTTTTCGATGACCGCGCCGACATACTCCTGCGGCACGTCGCACACGAGGCGTTCGATGGGCTCACACTTCTTGCCGTCGATCACCTGATACAGGACGCGCGGGGGCGAGACCTGGAACTCATAGCCTTCGCGGCGCATGGTCTCAATGAGGATGGACAGCGACATTTCGCCGCGGCCGGCGACGTTGAACGCGTCGGTCGAGCCGTCCAGCTCCGTGACGCGCAGGGAAACGTCCTTGAGCGTTTCGCGGAAGAGACGGTCGCGCAACTGGCGGGAGGTAACATACTTGCCCTCGCGGCCGGCATAGGGTGAATCGTTGATAGAGAAGGTCATCTCCATCGTGGGCGCTGAGATCTTGACGAACGGCAGCGGCTCGACGCACTCGGGCGCGCAGATGGTATCGCCGATGGTGATATCGCCGATACCGGAGAGGCAGATGATGTTGCCCGCGGTGGACTCGGTGACGGGATCCTTGGCAAGGCCCTCAAATTCGTACATGGAGACGGCCTTGGCCTTCTTCGGCGCAGCGTCGGGATCGTGGTAGTTGCACACGACGATCTCCTGATTCTGCTTGAGCGTGCCGCGCTCGATGCGGCCGATGGCCATGCGGCCGACATACTCGTTGTAGTCGATGGCGGAGACGAGCATCTGGAACGGCGCGTCCACATCGGCCTCCGGCGCGGGGATATATTCAAGAATGGTGTCGAACAGCGGCTTTAAGTCCGTGCCGGGCTCGTCAGGCGAATAGGACGCCGTACCGTTGCGGCCGGAGCAGAACAGCATCGGGGAGTCGAGCTGCTCGGGCGTCGCATCGAGGTCCATCAAAAGCTCCAGCACCTCGTCCACGACCTCGTGGATGCGCTGGTCGGGGCGGTCGATCTTGTTGACGACGACGATGACACGGTGTCCCAGCTCCAGCGCGCGGGAGAGGACGAAGCGCGTCTGCGGCATGGGACCCTCGGCGGCGTCGACGAGCAGGATGACGCCGTTGACCATCTTTAAGATACGCTCGACCTCGCCGCCGAAGTCGGCGTGGCCCGGGGTGTCGACAATGTTGATCTTGGTGTCGCCGTAGCGGATGGCGGTGTTCTTGGCGAGGATCGTGATGCCGCGCTCACGCTCAAGGTCGTTGGAGTCCATGACGCGGTCGACGACCTCCTGATTTTCGCGGTACACGCCGCCCTGCTTGAGCATTTCGTCGACAAGGGTGGTCTTGCCGTGGTCGACGTGGGCGATGATGGCGACGTTGCGAAGCTTTTCGTTCTGCATATAATATCTCTCCTTCCTGCCGCAGCGGCAGGGATATCGAATCGTAGGTCTTTAATTGTAATAGTATATTCTGCCGCTTCGTCATTTGCAAGATTTTTTGAAACTTTTTTTGTGGCTTTTGCAGAAAAATCAGGAAAAGAGGCCGCCTGCCCCGAAGGGCAGGCGGCCTCAGTCAAGCTTATGTCATTTTCAGTCAAGCAGAGACGAAAGCTCGTCGATCAGCTCACCGAACAGCGACAGCGCGTCGTTGACGGGCGCAGGCGTGCGCATATCGACGCCCATGTCACGCAGCAGGGAGACGGGGTCCTTCGAACAGCCGCCGGAGAGGAACTTCTTATAGTCCCTGACAGCGCTCTCGCCTTCGCGCAGGATGCGGTTGGCGATGGCGACGGCGGCGGAAAAACTCGTCGCGTACTGGAAGACATAGTAGTTATAATAGAAGTGCGGGATGCGGGTCCACTCGAGCGCGATCTCATCGTCGGAGATCATGTTGGGACCGAAGTAGAGCTTGTTGAGCGCTAAATACTTCGCGCTCAGCGCATCGGCAGTCAGCGCCTCGCCGCTCTCGGCCATCTTGCCCATTTGGAGCTCGAACTCGGCGAACATCGTCTGGCGGTACAGTGTACCCTTGAACTGGTCGAGGAAGTGGTTGATGAGATATGCGCGCTGTTTGCGGTCGTCGGTCTTGCCGAGCAGGTGGCGCATCAGGAGGATCTCGTTGCAGGTCGAGGCGACCTCGGCGACGAAGATGACGTACTCCGCCGTGTTCACCGGCTGATACTTGCAGGAATGCCAGGTGTGCATGGCGTGGCCCATCTCGTGGACGAGGGTGAACATACTGTCGAGGTTGTCCTTGTGGTTGAGCAGCACGTAGGGGTGGGGCCAGCCGTTGCCGGTGCAGTAGGCGCCGCCGCGCTTGCCGGTGTTCTCATACACATCGATCCAGCGGTCATTGAATCCCTCTTCAAGCACGTCCGTATAGTCCTTGCCGAGCACCGCGAGCGCTTCGAGCGCGGTCTTCTTGGCCTCTTCAAAGGAAATTTCAACATCCGCGTCCGCGACGATTGGGGTGTAGACATCGTACATGTGCAGCTCGTCAACGCCTAAGATCTTCTTGCGCAGCTCGACGTAGCGGTACATCTTGTCGAGGTTGCCGTGCACCGCGTCGATGAGGTTGGTGTAGACCTCGGTCGGCACCTCGGTCACATCGAGGGACGCCTCGAGCGTCGAATTGTAGCGGCGCGCGTCGGCGAAGAACTTGAGCTGCTTGAACTGCGCGTCCAGCGTGGAAGCGTAGGTATTGCGGAACTCGCCCGCACGCTTGTAATAGGCCTTGAAGGCATTCTCGCGCAGTGTGCGGTCAGCGCTCATCAGCATGGGGACGAGCGTGCCATCTGTCAGCGTGTGGACCTCTCCCTTTGCGTCCGTCACGTCGGGATAACGCATGTCAGCATTGTGGAACATGCTGAACGTGCGGTCGGGGCATTCGCTGATCTCGCCCGCGGCGGCGAGGATCTTTTCGCACTCGGGCGAGAGGATGTGCGCCTTGCGGCGGCGCAGCTTTTCGATGCTGCGGCGATAGGTCTCGAGCTTCGGCTCTTCGGCGTAGAAGCGCGCAAGCGTCTCGTCGGGGATGGCCATGATCTCGCTCGCTTCAAACGCACCCGCGCTCCCCAGCGCGACCGTCATGGAAAACGCCTTGCTGCGCATCCCCTGATAGAAGGAGTTGCCCAAGTCCTGGTCGCTGCGGCAGCTCGCGTACTGCACAAGCTTGGAGGTGCGCACTGCGATCTCATCGCTGAGCGTGTACCAGTCGAGCAGGGTCTTCGCGCTCTCGCCGAGCTTGCCGGCGTAGGCCGCCATGTGCTCGGGGTAGGCTTTGAGGGCCGCGAGCTCTTCGTTCCATGCCTCATCGCTCACAAACATATCGCCGAGGTCCCAGGTGAACTCCTCGGGCACCTCGCTGCGCGGAAGGATCGTCTTTCCGTCCATGTATTTACCGTCCTTTTCTCAATATTTCTCATTGCATCTGTCCGCCGTCTGCGGGCAGATACGCTCTTGCGTCCCATTATAACGGACGGCGGCGGTGAATACAAGCGCTTTTCTCCGCTTACGCCGCGAACAAATCAAGCATTGACAAATCCGTGGCACAAAGGGTAAAATATAGATGTTATATGCCCACGTAGCTCAGCTGGATAGCAGCGATCGCCTCCTAAGGTTGTGCTCTACCAGCTGCCTTACGGGGAAAAGTGATCGTTGCCAGTCTCAATTTAATATAAGTCTCTGTAGCTCAGCAGGATAGAGCGTTCGCCTCCTAAGCGGCAGATTGTTCGATTCCTTCGAGCAGTGAAAATTGCATAAAT
>OIXV01003069.1_pt1 | contig 12735 bp, 9 predicted proteins | sample 1587771 | NCBI WGS metagenome assembly OIXV01 (sample SAMEA3888893, study PRJEB22519) | human gut metagenome | biome: human gut; feature: human-associated habitat; material: faeces | place: Denmark | collected 2010
CTAATTCGATTTCATGTGTAGAAATGATTTGAGCAGGACCTCCCCATTCTACATGATAATCCTTCAAGTTACATTGAGGTAACTCTATCCGTTGAGGTTTGTCAGAAGGATTTCGTAAGGATAGGATTTCTTCTGAAATAGTTGAATGATGGCACCAGTATCCATAAACTTCAAAATGTGCTGGATTGCCCCCAATCATGTGGCTGTGTTTCAGGATAGAATAATTCTGTTCAACCCAATGGACAGCTCGAGCATTGGCTTGCCAGCGTTCTTCATCAAACATATCATAAGAGTAATGAAATTCCCAGAAACCATTTCCTCGAGTGGCAATAAACATTAAGTAATCTTCAAACTCCTTAACAGATGAAGACATTTGATGATCCATATAAGTGGAATGAGCAGTTTGAGCATAAATCGGTTCATGGTTATAGAGAGCCCAGAGTGGTAACTGAATATCTCGCTCTTTTAGGAATTTATAGTACTGTATATCTCGGTAAGTCATCATACGATTGAGATCACTTCCACCATTTTCAACGAAGCTAACGTCTTGCGAAATCTGAATCCAAAGGCTATTAACCCATTGTAGAAACCAAGGACTGGGATTGACATAGGAGGTCAGATTGAGCCAACAGTCTTTATCTCTCCTATCTTTTCTTAAAGTGATTAAGAGATCAATCAGGGACTCGTATGAAGCTGTCATGGTATGCATAGCAAAAGGGCCAGAACAATCGGTTTTATCAGGTTTTAGGAGCCAGCCATCTATTTTCCAGTAGCTGATGTCGTAGTTGCGCTGGTGTTCGAGCATCTTTTCTTTTATCAGCTGAAGATAGCGAAGGTCTCCTACATTTACGTCATTGGATAAATGATTTTTGCTGCCAAATTCTGGGTGAGCCTCCAGCCAATCACTCATGATCACTTCTGTTCCATTATAGCCACCTCTTGGTCCAATCCAAAGTCCTAAGTTTGAGCCGAATTGATTCACTAACTTCTTGATATTGTCTAGCCCTTGCGGGAACTTATCATTAAATTCCCAGATGCTTTTGTAGTCTGGCCAGCCATCATCAACGACATAAGCGTCTAGATGAACACCATAATCTTCAAAACCTTGCCGAATTTCTTTGAAGCTATCTAGGATAATCTGCTCATTGATATTTGTCATATGATCATACCAAGAGTTGTATTGTTTTCGGAAATAGCTCGGTTGGGCAATGTTAGCAATGTAAGTAAAGAAAGCGTTTTGGATGTCTTCCTTTTCAAAGGAGGCTGCGGCGCCGACGACACTAGGCCAGATGATTTTAGGATTGTTGATCTGTTGTCCAACATAGTAGCGAGAAAAATAATGTTGTCCTTCTAGACGATTTTCTCCCATTGGAAATTCCATTCCGAAAAAGAAGGAGTTGGCGTAAATAGGTTGTCCTAGTTCGACATAGTAACCGGAGAAGCCGGCTAATTCACTGATATCATCTTGTTTCTTTGGATAGTAAATAGCTTTGTTAGTCTCAAAGTCGAAGTATTCGATGTCAATGGCATTGATGAACTTTTCAGAAGATAGCAGTGTAATTTCTTTACTAAGCACATCTTCCCGAGCTTGATAGTGGATACGTAAGCTTATTAGCGGATGTGAAAATTCTACTAGAAATTCCCTGTTAGATTCATTGAGAATATGAGCATTACACTCCTGAGATGATACCTGTTCTCCGTCTTCAAACAAAACTAAAAATTCTCTTTGATTTGTTAGAGAAATGGTATTTTTTGTCTGTAAATTAACAAAATAATCCGTATAAAAATGCTGATTCTTTAGTCGAAAGTGTCGCTCTAGTTGTTGATTTTGTATTTTCAAGTCTGTTGCCTCCAGTTATGTTTACTTTGGGCTTCTACAGCTTGTTTTCGTTAACGCTTACAGACATTATACATATTTCTGTTTTTTATTGCAAGACTCCAAAGAAGTTCCTTAGAAAAATTAACAAGCAATTATGTTCATGCCTGTACCTTTCTGTCGAAAAAAGTGCTGATTTATGGTAAAATAAGGTCACTACTGTACGAGGAAATGTCATGTCAAACAAGTTTGAAATTTTAATGAATCAGCTAGATATGCCACTGGAGATGAGAAATTCAGAGGCCTTTTTGAATGCAGAAATCGAGAAGGTTTTGGTCCACAAGGTCAGTCGGGTCTGGGAATTTCATTTTTCTTTTGAGGATATTCTGCCTGTTGAGATTTTTAGGGAATTGCAGAAGCGCTTAGCTCAAGAGTTTTCGAAGACAGGCAATCAAGCTATTTTTGAAATTCACTGTCAGGCGCCTCAGGTATCTGATGAGCTTTTGCAGGCTTATTACCAGCTGGCCTTTGAGGAAGGTCCATGTGCCAGCCATGGTTTTAAGAGCCTGTATCAGGATTTGCGGGTCCATTTGGATGAGGACAAGTTGCTAATTGAAGGTCCCTCGACCATTGATACGGAGCATTTTCGCAAGAATCACCTACCAAATCTCAGTCGCCAGCTAGTCAAGTATGGCTTTCCTCAGTTGACCTGTCAGGTTCAGCACAGCGATGAGTTAACCCAGCAACAGGCAGAGAATTTCCAGGCAGAGAATGACAAGATTGTTCAAGAAGCTAATGAAGAAGCTCTCAAAGCCATGGAATCTCTACAGCAAATGGCGCCACCGCCGGAGGAAAAACCAGCCTATGATTTCCAAGCTCGCAAGGCTGCAGCTAAACCAAAGCTGGACAAGGCAGAGATTACCCCTATGATTGAAGTTCAGACTGAGGAAAATCGCCTGGTCTTTGAGGGAATGGTCTTTGATCTGGAGCAAAAGGTTACTCGGACCGGCCGGGTCTTGCTCAATTTCAAGATGACAGACTATACTTCCAGCTTCTCCTTGCAGAAATGGATGAAAAACGAGGAAGAAGCCAAGAAGTTTGACATGATTAAGAAGGGTGCTTGGCTGCGCGTGCGTGGAAATGTGGAGATGAACAATTTCACTCGCGACCTGACCATGAATGTGCAGGATGTGCAGGAAGTTACCCACTATGAGCGCAAGGACTTGATGCCTGAGGGGCAGAAGCGGGTCGAATTTCACGCCCATACCAATATGTCTACTATGGACGCCCTGCCTGAGGTAGAGGAAATCGTTGCAACGGCCGCCAAGTGGGGCCACAAGGCTGTCGCCATTACCGACCATGGCAATGTGCAGAGCTTTCCCCATGGCTACAAGGCTGCCAAGAAAGCTGGTATCCAGCTGATTTACGGTATGGAGGCCAATATTGTAGAAGACCGGGTGCCTATCGTCTACAATGAAGTGGACATGGCGCTGAGCGATGCGACCTATGTAGTCTTTGACGTGGAAACGACGGGGCTTTCAGCGGTTTACAATGACTTGATTCAAGTCGCTGCCAGCAAGATGCACAAGGGCAATATCATCGCAGAGTTTGATGAGTTTATCAATCCTGGGCATCCTCTTTCGGCCTTTACGACGGATTTAACCGGGATTACAGATGAGCATGTCCGCAATACCAAACCGCTAGAGCAAGTGCTGAAAGAATTTCAGGAATTTTGCCAGGACAGTGTCCTCGTTGCCCATAATGCCACCTTTGACGTGGGTTTTATGAATGTCAACTATGAGCGTCATGGCCTGCCGAAAATCACTCAGCCAGTTATTGACACGCTGGAATTTGCCCGCAACCTCTATCCAGAGTACAAGCGTCATGGTCTGGGGCCTTTGACCAAGCGTTTCCAGATTGCTCTGGAGCACCATCACATGGCCAACTATGACGCGGAAGCGACAGGCCGCCTCCTCTTTATCTTTATCAAGGATGTGGCTGAAAAGCATGGTGTGACCAATCTCAAGGATCTGAATACGGATCTGGTCGATGAGAATTCCTACAAGAAGGCTCGGGTCAAGCATGCGACCATTTATGTGAAAAATCAGACGGGGCTCAAGAATATTTTCAAGTTAGTCAGTCTGTCCAATACTAAATATTTTGAAGGTGTCCCACGGATTCCACGGACTGTGCTGGATGCCCATCGTGAAGGCCTGATTCTGGGCTCAGCCTGCTCAGAAGGCGAAGTCTATGATGCTGTTGTCTCTCAGGGGGTGGATGCGGCTGTCGAAGTAGCCAAGTATTATGACTTTATCGAGGTCATGCCACCAGCCATCTATGAGCCACTGATTGCCAAGGAGCAGATCAAGGACCAGGAAGAACTGCAGACCATAATTCGCAATCTGATTGAGGTCGGAGATCGCTTGGGCAAGCCTGTCCTTGCAACGGGGAACGTCCACTATATCGAGCCGGAAGAAGAGATCTATCGTGAGATTATCGTACGGAGTCTGGGTCAGGGAGCCATGATTAACCGAACCATTGGTCACGGTGAAAATGCCCAGCCGGCTCCGCTTCCTAAGGCTCACTTCCGGACCACCAATGAGATGCTGGACGAATTTGCCTTTCTAGGCGAGGATTTGGCTAAGAAGTTGGTCATCACCAATCCCAATCAGCTGGCGGAGACCTTTGAGCCGGTAGAAGTGGTCAAGGGCGACCTCTATACACCTTTCATTGATAAGGCCGAGGAGACGGTTGCCGAGCTGACCTATCAAAAAGCCTTTGAGATTTATGGCAATCCGCTGCCGGATATCGTAGACTTGAGGATCGAAAAAGAGCTGACCTCCATCTTGGGGAATGGCTTTGCCGTGATTTACCTGGCTTCACAGATGCTGGTGCAACGCTCCAATGAGCGGGGCTATCTGGTAGGTTCACGGGGATCTGTCGGATCTAGCTTTGTTGCGACCATGATTGGGATTACCGAGGTTAATCCTTTGTCGCCCCACTATGTCTGTGGCAAATGCCAATACAGCGAGTTCATCACGGACGGCTCCTATGGTTCTGGATTTGATATGCCGGATAAGGACTGTCCAGAGTGTGGCCACAAACTCAGCAAAAATGGGCAAGATATTCCGTTTGAGACCTTCCTTGGATTTGACGGGGACAAGGTACCCGATATTGACTTGAACTTCTCGGGAGAAGATCAGCCTAGCGCTCACTTGGATGTGCGGGATATCTTTGGTGAGGAATATGCCTTTCGTGCAGGAACGGTTGGTACGGTGGCTGCTAAGACTGCCTATGGATTTGTCAAGGGCTACGAGCGCGACTACGGGAAGTTCTATCGGGACGCCGAAGTTGAGCGTCTGGCGCAGGGAGCGGCCGGAGTCAAGAGGACGACTGGACAACACCCGGGCGGAATCGTTGTTATCCCTAACTACATGGATGTTTATGACTTTACGCCGGTCCAATATCCAGCTGATGATGTGACGGCCGAGTGGCAGACTACCCACTTCAACTTCCATGATATCGATGAAAATGTCCTCAAACTAGACGTTCTGGGACACGATGATCCGACCATGATTCGGAAGCTTCAGGACTTGTCTGGCATTGATCCTACTGATATTCCTATGGATGATCCTGGTGTCATGGCCCTCTTTTCTGGGACGGACATTCTGGGTGTGACTCAGGAGCAGATCGGCACGCCGACTGGTATGCTGGGAATTCCGGAGTTTGGGACCAATTTTGTACGGGGAATGGTTGATGAGACCCATCCGACGACCTTTGCCGAGCTCTTACAGCTATCTGGTCTCTCTCATGGGACGGACGTTTGGTTGGGGAATGCTCAAGACTTGATCAAGCAAGGAATTGCTGACCTGTCCACTGTTATCGGCTGTCGGGACGACATCATGGTTTACCTCATGCACAAGGGCTTGGATCCTAAGATGGCCTTTACGATCATGGAGCGCGTGCGGAAGGGCCTCTGGCTGAAGATTTCTGAAGAAGAGCGCAATGGCTACATCGCAGCTATGAAGGAAAACAATGTGCCAGAATGGTACATCGAGTCCTGTGGAAAGATCAAGTACATGTTCCCCAAGGCCCATGCGGCAGCCTATGTTATGATGGCCCTGCGGGTGGCCTACTTCAAGGTGCATCATCCGATTTATTACTACTGTGCTTATTTCTCCATCCGGGCTAAGGCCTTTGATATTAAGACCATGAGTGGCGGACTTGATACCGTCAAGCGCCGGATGAGCGAAATCGCTGAAAAGCGCAAGAACAACGAAGCTTCCAATGTAGAAATTGACCTTTATACGACTTTGGAAATCGTCAATGAAATGCTGGAGCGAGGCTTCAAATTCGGAAAGCTAGATCTTTACAAGAGCCATGCGACCGAGTTTCTCATCGAAGGGGACACCCTTATCCCGCCATTCTCTGCTATGGACGGTCTGGGTGACAACGTTGCCCGCCAAGTGGTCAGAGCACGGGAAGAAGGCGAATTCCTCTCTAAGACAGAGCTCCGCAAACGCGGTGGCCTCTCTAGCACCCTAGTCGAAAAAATGGACGATATGGGAATCCTGGGCAATATGCCAGAGGATAACCAGTTGAGTCTGTTTGATGAATTTTTCTAAAATAATTCAAAATGATTTTAAGTTGTCTATGAAACGTGGACTTAAGGCAAACTTGTTAGAAGAAGTTTTGAGTTTTCTGATTGTGGCTCTTCTAATCTAATAGACCAGAAGCGCAAAGATTGTATCTGGATCAGGAGTAAGAAAGGGGAAAAAATGAGGTTTAGTATTGTAGCAGAAGATAAACCAGCTCAAAAATCGTTTAGTTATCAATTAGAGCTAGACACGGATACGATTATAAAGGTGACCGGATTGGTTTGCTCCACTGTAGTTATGGTAACTCTCTTGTCTCTCTTTAAAGATTAGATCAAAACCTCTATTTCAAAAAAAGGAAATAGAGGTTTTTAAGTTTTATAACCGCTTCTAAATGTTTTCATTGAACCTGGATTGTGTTACAATTTTTAGTGTATAGAGTATAGTAAATGAGCTGATAAATTAGTGAGTTTTTATTGGTAATCAGAAGAAAAGAGGAGAAGAGTGTGGCGAAATATTTAGTAGGTCCTTACAACAATAGTTGGAATTTTATGGACGCTTATAACAAAGCTCAGAATGGGGACATCATCGAGTTTGAAGATGGATACGCTTTTCAATGGCCGACCAATCAGGAAATTGTCATTGATAAGGAGCTACATTTTGTAGGGCAAGTGGTTTCTAATCCAAATGGCAATGGCCAAATTTTTAAGAATACCATTGAGGCAGCTTTCAGATTTGTAGCAGGAGCAAAGGTCACCTTTGAAAATTTGTGTTTTAAAATCACGGGGAATTATTCTACCCTTCTTTTATGGAGTGGATCTGAAGTCACTTGCAAGCAGGTTTGTTTTGAAATTAGCACTCAAAACAATCAGAACTTTTTTCTATACGCAGACACGCATTCTAAACTAATTTTAACTGATATAGAAATGAAAGTTCCCGAAAAACACGATGCTTCAATCGGTATCGTGGCTTCTGAATTATCAATCAGTCATTCAAGGGTTTTGTCTAGAATCGATCTATCAGATGGAGCTAGGTTGACCTTAGAAACCGTCGACCTTGAAAAATATGACATTAATACGATCAGTGCGACTAACTCAGAAGTGACTCTCAAGAACTCTACTGTTAAAGGTGGGAATCTCGAAATGGACTATCCACCAGTTTGGTTAGATAATGTAGTCTGGAAATCTGAGAACTGCAAAATCGAATTGCCTGGTGGGACTGCGGTTTGCCTCAATAATAATGTCCAATTCAACTCTGATTCGGACTGCATTACGTCCTTAAATTCGTACGGAAGTATGCTTCGAGCTCATCAAGCCACTTCCACAGAATTTTTATGCATCTATGACCAATCGTTCGCTGCTTTGACAGGAGAGACTACTTTCCTTGCGGAAAATGCTCAAAGAATTTCATTCGGGGCTTTTTCGGATAGTGTAGTGATGGCGGACCAGATGGTTTTCCATAAAATTGCTGATCCAAATATTCGACTTCAAAGTTCTGCCTATGTAAAGGCGGATGCCGTTACTTATACACAGGGAGATGCGCGTGCTCTGATAACCGAGATTGAGGATGGCTGTGATTATCTTGTAGGCAGAGAAGTGGCTAAAACTAATCCGCAAGTATCTTCAAGCACTGCATCTGATGCAACTGTTCCAACTACTACAGCAACTGCTTCTGAACAGGAAACGAAACGTGATGCACTGGAAGAACTCAATAGCCTGATTGGTCTTGAGAAGGTCAAACATGAGATCAAAAAAATGATCAACATGGTAGAATTTAACAAAAAGCGGATCGCAAATGGCAAGGCTCCTGAAAAGCAAACGCTACATGCGGCCTTTATGGGAAATCCTGGTACAGGGAAGACGACCGTTGCCCGTCTCTTGGGAGAAGTTCTCTTTGAGGCAGGTGTCCTTTCCGGTAAGGAATTTCGTTTTGTCGAAGCGACTGAGTCAGACTTAATCTCTTCTAATGTTGGAGGGACAGCTGAGCAGACCCAGGCTCTTCTTGAAAAAGCTCGTGGTGGGATTCTCTTTATTGATGAAGCCTATAGCTTGGATAAAAAAGACAGCGATGTCGACTTTGGGATCGAGGCCATCAATACCATCCTCAAATTTATGGAGGACAATCGTGATGAGATCATGATTATTTTTGCCGGCTATACCAAAGAAATGGAGGAGTTCTTAAAGACTAATCCAGGACTCCGTTCGCGTGTCCCTAATAACTTCATCTTTGAGGATTTCACAGGAGATGAAATTGTCCAACTGGGTGAAATGATCTTGAACAAGGGAGACTATAAGCTCGAAGACCGCGATTACTATGCTCGTCATGTCAAGCGGGCCTATGATGGATCATTGGATAAGAGCAATGGTCGCTGGATTCGTAATCTAGATGAGCAGTTGACCAAGACCATGGCAGACCGAGTGGTGGCCCAAGGTTCAGATGATATCGAGACCATCCTCAATATCGACATCGATGCTGTTCTCAACCAAGGCAAGTACCAAGCAGGGGCAGATAAGGAAGAAGATGGTATGGCAGCTCTCAACCGCTTGGTTGGAATTGCAAAAGTGAAAGAGCAAGTCGAACAGTTTGTAGCCATGGCTGAGTTCAACCAAAAACGGGCAGAGCAAGGTGGTCTTGTGGAAGATACAACCCTGCATTCGCTCTTTCTTGGAAATCCTGGTACAGGGAAGACGACTGTTGCTCGTATTTTGGGGAATATTCTCTTTCAAAAAGGAGTCATTAAGCAGAAGAAATTCATCGAAGTATCTAGAAGCAATCTGGTTGGTGGCTACCAAGGCCAAACAGCCTTAAAGACGCGTGAAGTCTTAGAAAGTGCGCTAGGTGGGGTCCTCTTCATCGATGAAGCCTACACGCTCTACACTGGTCAAAATGATGATTTCGGGAAGGAGGCCTTGGATGAAGTCCTCAAATTTATGGAGGATCACCGTCGAGATATCGTCATTATCTTCGCTGGTTATACTAGGGAGATGCATGACTTCTTGCAAGTCAATTCGGGATTGCAAAGTCGAATTCCAAATGTCTTTGACTTTGAAGATTATAATCCAGACGAGATTGTAGAGATCGGTCTCATGGGATTACGCAAGCAAGGCTACCAAGTCAATGAAGATCTCTATGGAGAAATTGTGAAAGGAAATTATTTGCGTGCCAATGACCACAGTAACGGTCGCTGGGTCCGCAATCTCAACGAAAAACTTTTACGACAAGTATCGACTCGTGTAACACGTGAAGGAAGTACAGACTACAATTCCATTTTGGATCAAGATTTGGAAGCCTTGAGGGAGAATGGAAATTCAGAACATCCTCATATGGTAGATGACCAAGGCTATGTCATTCCCTAATCCTCAGCTTTCAAAAATCCAAGCGTCTGAAACATTCTTGATTCAGGCGTTTTTCTCATCGTAGGAAGTCTTGTCTAAGGATTAAATAATAGACTTGATTTTTAATATTCTAGCAGAGAAAAAGTATTCAAGACGGAAGGAAAGGCACTTTCTGTTGTAAGGATTCTGCAGGAGGCGTGTACTTATGGTATACTAGGAAGAGAATATTGCTTATTAAGGAGAAAAAAATGGTTTTACCAAATTTTAAAGAAAACTTAGAAAAATACGCTAAATTATTGGTGGCTAATGGTATCAATGTACAGCCTGGGCACACGGTAGCGCTCAATATCGATGTAGAGCAGCGTGAATTAGCCCACTTGATTGTCAAGGAAGCTTATGCTTTGGGAGCCCATGAGGTCATCGTCCAGTGGGCAGATGATGTCACTAATCGCGAGAAATTCCTCCATGCGCCGATGGACCGCTTGGATAATATCCCTGACTATAAGGTGGCTGAGATGAACTATCTCCTTGAAAAGAAAGCCAGCCGTTTGGGTGTCCGTTCGTCTGACCCAGGTGCTTTGAATGGCGTGGATGCTGAGAAATTATCAGCTTCTGCTAAGGCTTTGGGACTAGCTATGAAGCCGATGCGAATCGCAACCCAATCCAATAAAGTAAGCTGGACAGTCGCTGCAGCAGCGGGTACTGAGTGGGCTAAGAAGGTCTTTCCAAATGCAGCCAGCGATGAGGAAGCAGTAGATCTTCTCTGGGATCAGATTTTTAAAACCTGTCGGGTCTATGAGGATGACCCAGTAGCCGCTTGGAAAGCTCATGAAGAAAAACTCAGCTCAAAAGCGAAGATTTTAAATGAAGAGCAATTTTCTGCTCTCCACTACACAGCTCCTGGAACAGACCTGACACTAGGCCTGCCCAAGAATCACCACTGGGAGTCAGCTGGCAGTCTCAATGCCCAGGGCGAGTATTTCATTGCCAATATGCCGACAGAAGAGGTCTTTACAGCACCAGACTTCCGCAGGGCAGATGGTTATGTGACCAGCACCAAGCCTCTTAGCTACAATGGCAATATCATCGAGGGCATCAAGGTGACCTTCAAGGATGGCCAGATTGTAGATATTACGGCTGAAAAGGGTGATCAGGTTATGAAGGATCTTGTCTTTGAAAATGCGGGCGCGCGTGCTTTAGGTGAATGTGCCTTGGTTCCAGATCCAAGTCCGATTTCTCAGTCAGGCATTACTTTCTTCAATACTCTCTTTGATGAAAATGCATCTAACCACTTGGCTATCGGAGCTGCTTATGCGACTAGTGTGGTGGGCGGAGAGAATTTCTCTGAGGAAGAGCTTGAAGCAGCGGGTCTCAACCGCTCGGATGTCCATGTGGACTTTATGATTGGCTCTAACCAGATGGATATTGACGGCATTCGCGAAGACGGCAGCCACGTAGCAATCTTTAGAAATGGAGACTGGGCAATTTAAGATGACAGGACTTATTTTTATATTGATTTTCACTTTGCCAGCTTGTTTACTGACAACAGTTGTAGCAGTTATATTGACGCCATTTGAGAAGCCCAAACAATGGAAATTAAAATTGTTGGTTAGCTTAATCGGTGCCCTGCTTGGTTTGGTTGTCTTTTTCCCTATCTTTAAAATTTTTGCTTCCTTTGTTGGTTCAGTGATTTCCTTGGCAATCCTTTGGTTGGTTCAACGATTTAAAAAGGAGGGTTAGATCATGCTTGGAAGTATGTTAGTTGGTTTTATCATTGGTCTAATAGCTGCCGCAATTACCAATAGAGGCGAGCGGATGGGATGCATCGGCAAGATGATCTTGGGCTTACTTGGAGCCTGGATAGGTCAAAGTCTTTTTGGGACCTGGGGGCCTCTTCTCCATGACACAGCTGTAGTACCCTCTATCTTAGGCGCAGTGATTTTATTAGCAATTTTTTGGAGTCGAGACAGTTAAACTTTGATTCAAAAATCCCTTGAAATAATTTCAAGGGATTTTTTAGTAGTTATTAAATATAGTGGATTACTTTACAAGATCCGTAACAATGCTCCAAAAGAAGCAGAGAAAAATTGGGGATAGTAGGTAAAGGGACCTTTAGTCGAACAAGCTTTTGCATATAAGGTTTGTGGTATACTAGAACTACAGTGAAACATGAATAGAAAATCAAACCGGAGGATAAAATGGAACAACAGATGAATGAAAAGGTTGCATTTTTAAATAAATACGCGCTATCGTCTGAAAAGAAAATGGAGTTTATAACCGATGAATCAACTATTTTGAATGCACAAGATGAAGAAATTTTTCCCGCTTCGTAAATCTAGAGGTAAAAAATGGATGCTAAGCAATTAAAGAAACTATATGATATTTTACGTTCTGAAAGCAATACTGAAGCTGTGAAACAAGTTAAGTCTATTAAGACTGAAGAAGAACTCTTTGTCTTGCTTGATAATTATAACTGGGATAATGGTTTTGAAGTGCCAGAGGCGATTATTAATCATCCTAATTGTACTCTTCCCGTTGCCTTATTAGCTTTTTATCGAGCCGATGGTATACGATATTTATTTGAAGGAGAGGATGTTTTTGCAAATCGTTTATCGAAATCCTGGGAATACTTTATAAAGGAAGTTTATGATAAAATTTTGAAAGAGCAATATCCGAATGGAAGTGTATCTTTTCATCCCGAAATAACAAAAATTCAAAAATTTAAATTGAATAAGCTGAATCCTAACCTTAGTTCCTTTATTTTAGATGGTGTTTCAGGAAAAGATTTACATATTTCACTTTAAACTAGTTGGTGGGCCCCATCAGAGATCTAAACAAGCTTCAAGATTTGATTGTTTTATTTGTTCATATTCAAAATAACCTAGCATTGAACTGCACCCCAAAAGTTAGACACTTAAACCTAACTTTTGGGATGCAATTTATTTTATTCTTAGTTTTAAATTAATCTAAATATATAATCTTGTCAAAA
>OIXV01003098.1_pt1 | contig 12661 bp, 9 predicted proteins | sample 1587771 | NCBI WGS metagenome assembly OIXV01 (sample SAMEA3888893, study PRJEB22519) | human gut metagenome | biome: human gut; feature: human-associated habitat; material: faeces | place: Denmark | collected 2010
TAATCTTTTAACATAAAAGAAATCATTATGGCATAAAGTGAGGACACAGATGGAAGCGAAAAGACAGGATATCGGGATGGATATAGATGAAAATAAAAAAGAAGAAACGCAGAAAAGCACCAGTGCGGTCCGCGAGATTTTAAGCTGGGTACTTACATTTGCCCTGGCGATCGGGGCAGCATTTCTGATCAAGAATTATCTGATCATCAACGCAGATGTGCCGACAGGCTCCATGGAAAATACGATCATGCCGGGGGACCGCCTGATCGGAAATCGTCTCGCATTTTTAAAGGATACACCGGAGCGCGGGGATGTTGTGATTTTCCATTATCCGGATGATGAGGAAGAACTTTATGTAAAAAGAGTGATCGGACTGCCGGGGGAGGAAGTCCGCATTGACGATGGAAAGATTTATATTGATGGAAGTGAAACGCCGCTGGAGGAAGATTATTTGAAGGAAGAATGGACGGTGGCAACAGGACCATATTTATTTGAAGTACCGGATGACTGTTATCTGGTATTAGGGGATAACCGGAATGACTCCTGGGACGCGCGTTACTGGGATAACAAATATGTAAGTATCGATAAAATCCTCGGTAAAGGAGAGGTCATTTACTGGCCGCTGCAGGACATCGGAAAAATCAGATAGCAATCAAAAATGCATAGATTTTAAATGGAAGTGTTTGGAAACAGGCATTGTATGAGATCGGACACAGGGGGATCAGACATGATAACATTTCTTTCAAAGTTTTTTATTAAAGAAAAAGAGGATAAAGGAAAGATCAGACAGGAGTATGGTATTCTCTGCGGTATGGTCGGAATCTTTTTAAATATTCTGCTTTTCTGTGGCAAATTTTTTGCAGGAACGATCAGCCATTCGATCGCTGTGACTGCGGATGCATTCAACAACCTGTCAGATGCAGGATCTTCCGCTGTTACGCTGATCGGATTTAAGCTGGCAGGAGCAAAACCGGACTCGGAGCATCCGTTTGGCCACGGACGGATCGAATATGTATCGGGACTGATCGTTGCGGCAGCAATCCTTCTGATGGCGTATGAACTGATCAGGGATTCTATTATAAAGATCATTCATCCGGAAGAAACAGAGTTTTCCGTAATGGTGGTTGTGATCCTCATTATTTCGATTCTTGTAAAACTGTATATGTATCTTTATAACAGTGGGGTTGCAAAAAAAATTGATTCTGCTGCCATGAAGGCAACGGCAACCGACAGTCTGAGCGATACCTGCGCAACAGCAGTGGTACTTATGGCAGCTTTGATCGGACATTTTACCGGAATCTATGTGGATGGCTATTGTGGAGCATTAGTCGGAATATTTATCATGTGTGCGGGCATCGGGGCTGCGAAAGATACCTTAAATCCGCTTTTAGGGCAGCCGCCGGAGGAGGAACTTGTGCAGAAGATCGATCAGATCGTAATGGCACATGAGGAGATCTGTGGAATCCATGACCTGATCGTACACGATTATGGTCCGGGAAGACAGATGGTATCACTGCATGCGGAAGTACCTGCGGAGGGCAATATCTTAGAGATCCATGATATTATTGATAATGTTGAAAATGAATTAAAAGAAAAGTTAGGCTGTGATGCGACGATTCATATGGATCCGATCGTGACATCGGATGAACATGTCAGCGAGATGAAAGCGGCGGTAATATCTATTATCAAGGGAATTGATGAGCGGATCAATATGCATGATTTCCGCGTTGTAACGGGACCGACACATACGAATATTATATTTGATGTCCTGATACCGTATAAGTTTCAGATACAGGATGATGAGCTGGCAGCACGTATTACATCACAGGTAAGGGAACGTCTTGGAAATAATTATTACGTGGTTATCAAAGTAGATCATTCCTACGTGTAAAGGAGTCGGGCAATTCAGATTTTTACAAAGGAGAAACGTATGCAGACAAGTAACAAAGAACTGATCCTGCTGGTAGATGATGATCCGGGCAATCTCAAAAGAGCACAGACGATTCTGGGGGAAGAATTTCGTATTGCTGCGACTACATCTGGGAAAATGGCATTGTCACTTCTTTCAAAAGTGACACCGGATCTGATCCTTTTGGATGTAAATATGCCGGAAATGAACGGATTTGAAACACTGAAAAAGATTCGGGAACTTGAAAATGGATCTATGATACCGGTTGTGTTTCTGACCGGTGATAATGATGCTGAAACAGAAACAAAATGTTTTGAGGCAGGGGCTATGGATTTTGTCGGGAAGCCGTTTGTTTCCCAGGTATTAGTCAGCCGTGTGAAACGAATTTTAGAGAACAGACAGTACCAGAATCATTTAGAAGAGATGGTCGCCTCGCAGGTTGCGGAAATGACGCGTATGCAGGATGAAGTGATTACCGGTATCGCCAACCTGATCGAGAGCCGTGATGGCAGTACGGGACTTCATGTAAAAAATACCCAGAATTATGTACAGATACTGACAAAAGCGTTGAGGGAAAAGGGGATGTATCCGGATATCCTTGATCATAATTATGAGCTCAATACAGTAAAGGCATCGGTACTTCACGATATTGGAAAAATAAAAACACCAGATGCGATTCTTTTAAAACCGGGACGGCTGACGGACGAAGAGTTTGAAGTCATGAAACAGCATACGGTAGCCGGGTGTGAGATCATTGACCGGATCATCGGAAATGTGGAACATGAGGAATATGTGGATATTGCCAGAAAAATAGCACGATATCATCATGAAAGATGGGACGGTACGGGCTATCCGGATGGATTATCCGGGGAGGAGATTCCGTTATGTGCAAGGATCATGGCACTTGCTGATGTTTTTGATGCATTATATCAGGACCGGTGTTATAAGAAAGCAATCCGTCCCGCATCTAAGGTGTTTGAAATTATAAAGGAAAATAGCGGCTCTCAGTTTGATCCGAACCTTACAGAGATATTTCTGGAATTGCAGCGGGAAATTACAGATATAAGTGAATGAGAGAGGACGTTATGATAAGAGAAATAAAAAAGGACAGGGCGGGAGTGATCCCGTATGTGCTTTATTTCATATATACTGTTTATATGGTAGTGGCAGCAGTTTATTTAAAATGGCCAAGCTGGGTAGCTGCGGTGATAATTTGTGGGCTTTTGGCGAGTATCGGACTTCGGATGCTGACAGGACGGTACAGCAGACTGGCGAAGTTATTTTGTTCTGTTATGATATGGATGAATATTATTTTATATACGGTATTCACGGACGGTTCGTCTCTTACCATGGCAACAGTAGCAGCAAGTGTTGTGATGTTGTCTCTTTTTGATCTGATCGAGATCAATTATATTTCGTTGGTAGCAACGATCTTTTTGTTTTGTCTTGATACATTCCTGTTAGATAAAGTAAGTTATGATAATCCGATACGGGAAATGGAATTTTTTATGCAGTTTTTTGCGATCATTATTCTCGAGATCATGGAAAATAAACAGTTAAAAAACCGTATACAGCATGATATGGAATTCAATGAGACAATGCGTGAACTCGAGGATGCCAAACAGGCAAAAGATGATTTTATGGCAAATATTTCGCATGAGATCCGTACACCGTTAAATTCTATCATCGGAATCGGATCAGAATTACTGGATGCGAAAGTGGATGATACGACAAAGGAACAGCTGTATGATATTACAGTTGCGGGCAGGAATCTGATGTCTTTGGTATCAGATATCCTGGATTTTTCAGAACTTGAAAATGACACGATGGAGCTGGTGGAAGAACCATATAACATTACGTCTGTGATCAATGATGTGGTTAACATGGCACATGTGTGGAATAAAGAAAAGAATCTTGAGATCATTGTGGATTGTGAGGCGGATATTCCGAATAACCTGCTTGGAGACAGTCAGAAAATATATCGCATTATCTTAAATCTCATCAACAATGCGATCAAATTTACAGATGCCGGTGGTGTCATTTTGTTTGTCGGCGCCCGCAAGGAATCATACGGCATCAATCTTATGGTAAAGGTGAAAGATACCGGAATCGGGATGAGCGAAAAAAATATAGATGCACTGGAAAACACATACAATCAGGTAGATACGACCCGTGACCGGCGTGCGGGGGGCATTGGCTTAGGTCTTGCAATCTCACGCAAAATGATTGCAAAAATGAATGGACATATGCACATTGAGAGTGTTCCTGATGCAGGTACGACGGTTTCTATTATCATTCCACAGAGAGTACTGACGGATATGCCGCTTGTATCCGTGCGTGATGCCGGAGATAAAAAGATCATTTTTTATATGGATCTCGAAAGATACCGTTTCGGACAGCTTCGTGACGGATATCTTGAATGTATACAGAGGATGGTCGATCAGCTTCATGTAGATGCCGTGCGCTGTTCGACCATGCATGAACTAAAAAACCGCATCGATCATGAAAATTATCAGTTTTTGTTTGTTGCGGATGTCGAATATTTTATAGATCAAAGTTATTTTGACAGCCTGACTGCAAAAATGAAAGTTGTTGTCATGGCAAACCGGGATTGTGATCTGCAAAAAATCGGACCGGAAGTTCTGCTTATCTATCGCCCGATGCATGTATTCTCGGTTGCAACCATTTTGAATGGAGAAAAACTTCAGCAGGACGCATACGACGAACGGTGGCATCATGACAGATTCCGTGTAAAAGGAGCCAAAATTCTTGCAGTGGATGACAGTGCCATGAATTTAAAAGTTGTTTCAAGTCTGTTAAGCCATTATGGCATCACGATCGATACGGCATTGAGCGGTAGTGAGGCAATTGATAAAATCAGTGACAGAAGCTATGATCTCGTGTTTATGGATCATATGATGCCGGAAATGGATGGCGTGGAATGTATGCACAGGATTCATGAATTACCGCGGTTCCGTGAACGGAAAATACCGATCATTGCACTGACAGCCAACGCCATAGGCGGAGCCAGAGAGATGCTGATCAGGGAAGGATTCGATGATTTTGTTGCGAAACCGATTGAAAAATCTGCGATGGAACGTGTCCTTCGCAAATATTTAAGCATGTTTATTGAAAAAGATACGGGAGAGGAACAGGTTACCTGCAAGACAGAAGAAAACAGTGGATTATCCGGACAATTCAAAGAAGGAAGGAAAGAATTTGAGGCTGCAGGAATTGACCGCCGGCTTGGGCTTTCCTACTTTGACAATAATGAAGCGGATTATATGGAGATCGTGCAGTGTTTTTATGAACAGGGAAGAAGTCAGATCCAGACATTACAGGAGCTGTATGATAAAAAAGACTGGGAAAATTATAAGATCAATGTACATTCCCTGAAAGGACAAAGTCTTACGATCGGTGCAAAAGAGCTTTCAAAAAGGGCAAAGAGGATGCAGGATGCATGTGAGCATGGGGATGAAAATTATATCATACAAAACCATACGGAGCTGATCGCAGACTATTGTTCGATCCTTGATGGGCTGTCTAAGTATGTGACGGTGGGGGAAGAAAAAAATCCAGTGCAGAAACTATCGGCAGCAATCGACAATTTTGACCAGGCAGAGGCAATGAAGCTGTTAGAGATGATAAAAAATGAGATGGGCAGTTCGATGGCGGATTCGGATGCACAGTTGATCGCTGATATGGAAGCCCAGATTGAACTGTTTGATTTTATCAGTGCTGCGGAAACATTAAAAAAATGGGGAGGTGCGGACAATGAGTAAGCTGAGTGACAGAATTATCCAGGTACTGATCCGGAAAGATGTTTCAATTCATGCACAGTTATTCCGCTTTATGTCGCTGCTTGGAACGATCGCGATGGCAGTGGGGGGAGTTTATACGCTTGCCGAGGGAATGGAGATAAAAAATGTCGCAGCATTATTTGCCGGGGCGCTTTTTATGGGCATGCTTTTCTGGGCAGGAAATAAATTCCAGCAATATGATCTCTGTTCTTTCATTCTGATGTCAGGGCTGAATGGAATTTTTCTTCCAGTTACGTTTCTGCGCTCCGGAGGCTTAAAAAGCGGTATGCCGCTTTGGTTTGTTCTTGGTTTCATCTCGCTTTTTTTCCTGCTGCGGGGGAAAAGTCTTGCCGCGGGAACTGTTATAACGATCATTGCGGATGCGTATTGTTTTTACACTGCATATGTTCATCCGGAACGGATCACTTATATGGAATCGGAATCTGTAGTTTATGGGGATATTATCGTGAGTGCGGTCATAACCATCTTTCTGACCTGTGCGTTTATGTTTATCCAGATCACACTCTCTGAATATCAGAGAAAAGAAAATGAAAAGCAGCAGGCGGAGTTAGTTGCCGCAATGAATACACAGAGCCGTTTCCTTGCAAATATGAGCCATGAAATCCGTACGCCGATCAATACGATCATAGGATTAAATGAAATGACACTTCGGGAGGAGAATCTGTCAGACGATATTATTGAGAATGCCAATAATATCCAGAGTGCAAGTAAGATGCTTTTGTCCCTGATCAATGATATTTTAGACCTGTCCAAAATTGAGGCGGGGAAAATGGAAGTTGTTCCGGCGCGTTATGAGACAGGAGAATTATTCAGTGAAATTGTAAACACGACCTGGATCCGTGCACATGAGAAAAATCTGGAATTTTGTGTCAATGTATCTGAAAAACTGCCATCCATGCTTTATGGCGACGAGATGAGGATCAAACAGGTTTTAACCAATATTTTAAGTAATGCGATCAAGTATACGCAAAAGGGATCCGTCACGCTGTTTGTGGAGAGTGAGCAGACGGGAGCGGACGAAATCCTTTTAAAAATGGCTGTGATCGATACCGGTATGGGAATCCGTCAGGATGATATGAAATACCTGTTTGACAGTTTTAAACGGGTCAATGAAGGCAGTACAAAAGGAATCGAGGGAACAGGACTTGGACTCTCAATCTGCAGCCAGCTTGTAAATCTGATGGGTGGTCAGATCACGGTTGACAGTATTTATCAGAAAGGTTCTACATTTACGATTACGATTCCGCAGAAAATTGTAAATGCCACGCCACTTGGAAATCTCAATTACAACAGTTCATCAAGACATCAGAGATCCTCCTATAAAAAGAGTTTCGAAGCACCGGAAGCAAAAGTTCTTGTTGTGGATGACAATGATATGAATCTGCTTGTCGCTAAAAAACTGCTTCGGGAAACCAAAGTCCAGCTTGCATTGGCGCATAGTGGAATGGAATGTCTGAAGCTGACGGCAAAAAATAATTACGATGTGATTTTTATGGATCACATGATGCCGGAGATGGATGGTGAAAAAACCATGGATCTGGTGCGCAACCAGCAGGGTGGATTCTGCCGCAAAACGCCGATTATTGCATTGACGGCAAATGCAATGTCAGGTGCGGAAGAAAAGTATCGTAAAATGGGATTTTCCGACTATCTTGCAAAACCGATCAACGGAATCCTTTTTGAGGCAATGCTGCTCCGTTATCTGCCGAAAGAGCGCATTGAATATATGATCGATCCGGATGAAGTCAGTGAGATGGACGGATTCCGTATTCTGGGCCAGAAGAAAAAGCAAAGGCTGATCGTCAGCACGGACAACGTTGTGGATCTGCCGAATGATGTGATCCGGCAGCTTGGAATACCGGTCATGCATTATTTTGTAAATACGGAATACGGGCATTACGAGGATATGGTGGAAATCCATTCAGACAGTCTGCTTTCTTATATTGAAAAAGATCAGTATGCCAAGTCGGAAGCACCGACAGTCGGGGAATATGAGACATTTTTTGGAAATCTGCTTGAGGAGGCGGAACAGGTACTGCATATCAGTATTGCTTCAGAATCCGGAAAGGGATTTGAGAATGCAAGCCAGGCGGCAGCCGGATTTTCCCATGTGCAGGTGTTTGATTCCGGTCATTTGTCGAGCGGTACAGGCCTGATGGTTATGCATGCAGCCAATATGGTGCTGAAAAATAAGGATCTGGATGAAATATTACAGAGTCTGGAAGCAATACAGCCTAAAATACAGACAAGCTTTATTTTAGACAGTTCAAAACAGCTTTACCGCAGTGGACTTTTAAATAAGCAGGTATGGAAAATGACAGAGATGCTGCAGTGTCATCCGGTTCTGGCATTGCACAAAAAGAAAATTGTACCGGCAGCGATCTTTTTTGGAAATACACAGGATGTTTATAAAAAATATATACACGCGCAGATGGCGCGATGGTCGCCGATTGATCAGAAAGTCTTATTTATAACATCTGCGGGTTGTTCGAAAGAGACGAAAGATATGATTTTAGAGGAAGTGCAAAAGTATAAAAAATTTGATCAGATCTACATGCAGGAGGCATCAGCAGCGATTACAAGTAACTGTGGAGCCGGCTGTTTTGGACTTATTTATATGCTGCAGTAAAATTTGGTCTGAAAAACAGTATTGACATTTTAAGAAAGCGTGTTATACTCAGACACATAAAAATAGAATATGATCTTCAGGGCAGGGTGTGATTCCCTACCGGTGGTATAGCCCACGAGCCGTAAGGCATGATTCGGTGTAATTCCGAAGCCGACAGTATAGTCTGGATGAAAGAAGATATGGATAAGCAGGATTTAAAGGATCGTTTTAAACGGTTGGTAAGATAATGCATACATGGCTCTGAAATAGTTTTATTTCAGAGTCTTTTTATTTGTGACAATAGAATGTTCGCGGAGCGCGTATTTTATTGCAGCAAAAATTAGATATCCTGCCGGATATCAGAAACGGAAAAAAGTTTCGCATGGTATCCCGGTTTTTAAAATATGTCATTTTAGAAATCCCTAAAATCCGGTTTTAAGAAGCTCTGAACGATCGTGTTCAGAGCTTCTTTTTATGGCAATAGAATATTCCCGGAGCGTGTATTCTATCGTCATGAAGCAACAGAGATTGCAGATTTTATCTTGCAGGAAAGAGAAGGTATTCATGCAGCAGGAAAGATATATGCGCCGGGCAATGGAACTTGCAGAGCTTGGCAGAGGATGGACAAAGACAAATCCGGTGGTCGGTGCGGTTCTTGTAAAAGAGGACAGAATCATCGGGGAAGGCTATCATAAAAAATTTGGCGGACTTCACGCAGAGCGGGAAGCGCTGGCGGATTGCAGGAGCAGGGGAGAGGATCCGGCAGGAGCAGATCTTTATGTGACATTAGAACCGTGCTGCCATTACGGGAAAACGCCTCCGTGTACACAGGCGGTCATAGAAGCCGGGATCAGCCATGTGTTTGTTGGGGCGGAAGACATCAATCCGCTTGTGGCGGGAGCCGGGATCCGGCAGTTAAGGGAGCAGGGCATCCTGGTGACGGAAGGAGTTTTACAGGAGGAATGTGAGTACCAAAATCGGGTATTTTTTCATTATATCCAGACAAAACTGCCCTATGTGCGGATGAAATATGCGATGACACTGGATGGAAAAATAGCGTCGGCATCCGGAAAATCGCAATGGATCACCGGAGAGGCGGCAAGAGAACAGGTACACCGCATGCGGCATGAAATGACCGGAATCATGGTTGGGGCAGGCACGGTAATCGCGGATGATCCAATGTTAAACTGCCGTCTGCCGCAGACAAAAGACCCGGTCAGGATCGTCTGTGATACGACATTGCGGATACCGCTTAAGAGCCGGATCGTGCAGACTGCAGAGGAGCAGAATACCATCATTGCAACCTGCTGTCAGGATGAGGCGAAGATCAGGGAATATCAGAAATATGGATGCCGGATCATAGTGACAGAACATGCGGATGGAAAAGTGGATTTAAAAGAACTGATGCGGCAGCTCGGAGCAGACGGGATCGAGAGCGTATTGCTTGAGGGCGGTGCCATGCTGAACTGGTCGGCGTTAGAAGCCGGGATCGTCAATGAGGTGTATGCGTATGTGGCACCGAAACTGTTTGGCGGAGCAGATGCCAAAAGTCCGGTTGCAGGAATAGGCGTGGATTATCCCGATGACGCGTATTGCCTGGTCAGTCAGAGGGTACAGCAGGTGGGGGAGGACATTCTGATCGCCGGGGAACTGAAAAATAAATGAGAGGGAAACAGATACATAAGGTTTTGAACATACCGTAAAAAGCAGGGAGGGGAGAAAACTTGTTTACAGGAATTGTGGAAGAGGTCGGAAGGATCATAACAGCAGACCGGAAAGGCAATTCTGCCAGACTGAAAATAGAGGCAGAAAAAGTATTAGAGGATATCAAAATTGGTGACAGCATTGCCGTAAATGGAATCTGTCTTACAGTGACATCTTTTGGAAAAAACTATTTTACCGCCGATGTAATGCACGAAACGCTGCGGAGGTCATCGATTGGAGAAGCAGCGGCGGGAAGTCCGGTGAACCTGGAACGTGCGATGGCGGCAAACGGCAGATTTGGCGGTCATATCGTGACAGGACATATTGACGGAACCGGAACGATCTGTGAGGTCAAATCAGACGAAATCGCGATTTGTTATTCCATGAAAGCACCGGAGAAGATCATGCACTACATTGTTGAAAAGGGTTCTGTCGCGGTGGATGGGATCAGCCTTACGGTTGCAAAAACGACACAGACGAGTTTTATGGTGTCTGTCATCCCGCATACGGCGCAGTGTACGGTTCTTGCACACAAAAAGGCGGGGGATACGGTAAATCTGGAAAATGACTGTATCGGGAAGTACATTGAGCATTTTTTGAACCGGAAGAAAGAAAAAACAACGGAGAGTAAGATCACGAAGGAATTTTTACTTTCCAACGGATTTTGAAAGGAAGAAGTATAATGAGGAAATTTGATACAGTGGAACAGGCATTGGAAGAATTGAAAAAAGGAAAAATTATTCTTGTGACAGATGATGAAGACCGTGAGAATGAAGGGGACTTTATCTGCGCGGCAGAGTTTGCAACGACAGAAAATCTGAATTTTATGGCGACATATGGAAAAGGGTTGATCTGTATGCCGATGTCAAAGGAGATTTGTGAAAGATTAAAACTCCCGCAGATGGTGGCAGACAATACAGACAACCATGAGACCGCATTTACCGTATCGATCGATTATGCCGGTACAACGACCGGAATTTCGGCGGAGGAACGCGGCATGACAGCAAGGCACTGCATCAGTGAGGATGCAAAACCGGAAGACTTTCGCAGACCGGGACACATGTTTCCTCTGCTTGCAAAAAAGAATGGTGTGTTAGAACGTAACGGTCATACAGAAGCGGTCGTTGACCTGATGCGTCTTGCGGGCTTAAAAGAATGTGGACTGTGCTGTGAAATCATGCGTGAGGACGGAACAATGATGCGTACAACAGAACTCATGGAACTTGCAGAAAAATGGAATATCTGTTTTATCACGATCGCGGCAATTCAGGAGTACCGCAAAAAACATGAGAAACTGGTAGAGTGCGCAGCAGTCGCAAAACTCCCGACAAAATATGGAGAATTTAAAGCGTATGGTTATCAGAATATTTTAAACGGGGAACATCATGTTGCGCTGGTAAAAGGTGAGATCGGAGACGGAGAGGATGTGCTGTGCCGTGTACACTCCGAGTGCCTGACGGGAGATGTATTCGGATCCCTTCGGTGTGACTGCGGGGAACAGCTTGCTGCGGCAATGGAACAGATCGAAAAAGAAGGCCGCGGAATCCTGCTTTATATGCGGCAGGAGGGAAGAGGCATCGGGTTACTGAACAAGCTGCGCGCCTATACATTGCAGGAGGAAGGAATGGATACGTTAGAGGCGAACCTTGCGCTCGGTTTTGCAGGGGATGAGCGGGAGTATTACATTGGAGCACAGATCTTAAAAGATCTCGGCGTAAAAACACTGCGGCTTCTTACCAATAACCCGGATAAAGTTTACCAGTTAAAAGATTATGGCATGGAAATCAAAGAGCGCGTGCCGATCCAGATGAAGGCGACACCGTATGATCTGTTTTATCTGCGGACGAAACAGGAAAAGATGGGGCATATGCTTCGTTTTGAATAAGAGGATAAATATAATATTAAGTATCTATGGTGTCAACCTGACATCAACATTATAAAAAAGGAGATAAAAAAATGAACGTTTTAGAAGGAAAATTAACAGGGACAGAGGACATTAAAATTGGGATCGTGGCAGCGAGGTTTAATGAATTTATCGTGTCAAGACTGATCGGGGGTGCACTTGACGGGTTGAAGCGCCATGATGTACCGGAGGAGCAGATTGATCTGGCATGGGTGCCGGGAGCGTTTGAGATTCCGGTGATTGCAGAAAAGATGGCGGCAAGTGGAAAGTATGATGCAGTGATCTGCCTTGGGGCAGTGATACGCGGGGCAACGAGCCATTATGATTATGTGTGCAATGAAGTTTCCAAAGGGATTGCAAGCGTTTCCTTACAGAGCAAAATTCCGGTTATGTTTGGCGTCCTTACGACAGACAATATTGAACAGGCAATCGAGCGCGCAGGCAGTAAGGCGGGAAATAAGGGGTATGAATGCGCTGTGGGTGCGATCGAGATGGTGAATCTGATGCGTGTAATGGAAAAGTAAAGAAGAGACCAGGCGGGGCCAGATGTTTCTGGATTCTAAGCTGCCTTAAAAATGGTTCGTTCCAGGATTCTAATTAAAAGGGAGCATCCCAAAGTTTGTGTAAACCTCCAAACTGATGTAAGATAAAATTACTCAGCTTGGAGGTTATTTTTATGGCAAGAAGAAAAGACAGCCCACAAAAAGCAGCAATGA
>OIXV01003100.1_pt1 | contig 12655 bp, 10 predicted proteins | sample 1587771 | NCBI WGS metagenome assembly OIXV01 (sample SAMEA3888893, study PRJEB22519) | human gut metagenome | biome: human gut; feature: human-associated habitat; material: faeces | place: Denmark | collected 2010
CGCAGCACAGAGAAGGAGGACTTTGGGATGAAGAGAGTAGGTATGCTGACCAGCGGCGGTGACTGTCAGGCACTGAATGCAGCGATGAGAGGCGTGGCAAAGGTGCTTTATAACAGCACGGAAGACGTTGAAATCTATGGCTTTCAGGACGGTTATCAGGGACTGATCTACGGAAAGTTCCGGCTGATGACCTATGACGATTTTTCGGGTATTCTGACAAAGGGCGGCACAATCCTTGGCAGCAGCCGTACTCCTTACAAGCTGATCCGTGAGCCCGGCGCAGACGGTGTCGACAAAGTGGCGGCGATGAAACAGACCTATTACAAGCTGCAGCTGGACTGCCTGGTAATCCTTGGCGGCAACGGCACACATAAGACAGCGAATCTGCTGCGCCAGGAAGGCCTGAACATTGTAACGCTGCCCAAGACCATCGACAACGACCTCTGGGGAACGGATATGACCTTTGGCTTCCAGAGCGCGGTCAACATTGCAACAGACGCGCTGGATTGCATCCATACGACGGCGGCATCCCATGGACGCGTATTTATCGTAGAAGTTATGGGACACAAGGTTGGCTGGCTGACCTTAAATGCCGGTATCGCGGGCGGCGCGGACATCATTCTGGTCCCGGAAATTCCTTACGATATCGACAAGATTGTGGAAAAAATCAACGAACGCCATAACCGCGGCAGCAGATTTACAATTCTGGCAGTTGCAGAGGGCGCGATCTCCAAAGAGGACGCCAAGCTGTCGAAAAAAGAATATAAGAAAAAACTGGAAAACTACAAATATCCTTCGGTTTCCTACGAGATCGCAGAGCAGATTCAGGAAAAGAGCGGCATGGAGGTTCGAGTAACCGTGCCCGGACATACCCAGAGAGGCGGAAGCCCCTGTGCCTATGACCGCGTATTCGCTAGCCGGCTCGGATCAGAAGCAGGCAGGATGATTCTTGACGGGGAATACGGCTTTATGGTGGGCTACAAGCACCGCGAAATCGTCAAGGTTCCGCTGGAAGAGGTGGCAGGTAAGTTAAAAATGCTCGATCCCAACGCATCCATCGTAAGAGAGGCGAAGATGATGGGCATCAGCTTCGGAGATTAAAAGACAACGAACGGCGCCGCGTACATTGCGTGACGCCGTCTGCTTTGCGGAGAACATAAGGAGGTTCGTCCATGTCCTACACGGCGATGTATCGACGGTTCCGTCCGACCACCTTTGAAGAGGTCAAGGGGCAGGATGCGATTGTCACAACACTGAAAAACCAGATCCGGTCGGATCGTATCGGTCATGCCTATTTATTCTGCGGTACAAGAGGTACCGGTAAAACGAGTATTGCGAAGCTTTTTGCAAAAAGTGTCAACTGCGAGCATCCCGTGGACGGAAGCCCCTGCGGAGAATGCGCATCCTGTAAGGCGATTGCAGAAGGCAGAAGCATGAATGTGATAGAAATAGACGCAGCGTCTAATAACGGCGTCGATAATATTCGTGAAATCGTGAATGAAGTGGCATATTCCCCGACGGAAGGAAAATACCGCGTTTATATCATCGACGAGGTTCATATGCTTTCTGCGGGAGCGTTCAACGCACTGTTAAAAACCCTGGAGGAGCCGCCGTCCTACGTCATCTTTATTTTGGCGACGACGGAAGCCAATAAAATTCCGGTTACGATTTTGTCCCGCTGTCAGCGTTATGATTTCAAGCGCCTGACGGTCGAACAGATCGAAGAGCGCATGAAGGAAGCCCTTGCCGCGGCGGGCGAAGCGCTGCCGATCGAGGAAAAGGCGTTAAAATACCTTGCAAAATCCGCAGACGGTGCGATGCGTGATGCCTGGAGCCTTCTGGATCAGTGCCTTGCGTTCCATTTCGGACACGAGCTGACCTACGATATGGTGCTGGACGTGCTGGGCGCGGTGGATACGTCGGTGTTCAGCAAACTGTTGCGCTGCGTGATTGCGCGGGATGTGGCGGGCTGTATCGGTGTGCTGGAAGAGATCGTGCTGCAGGGACGGGATATGAGCCAGTTTGTTTCCGATTTTACCTGGTATCTGCGCAACCTCCTGCTGGTGAAAACTTCCGGGGATTCTTGTGAAGAAGTGATTGACATATCCAGTGAGAATCTGGCAAGATTGAAAGAAGAAGCGCAGCAGATCGAAGTAGACGCGATCATGCGGGATATCCGGTGTTTTTCGGAGCTGTCCGGTAGGATTCGCTATGCGGGTCAGAAACGTGTCCTGATTGAAATGGCGCTGATTCGGCTGTGCAGGCCGGAGATGGAGACGAACGAAGATACACTTCTGGAACGGATTCGAAAGCTGGAACAGACGGTGGAACAGATCGAAAGCGGCTCGATTGCAATCGCAGCGGCGCCGACAGGACAGCCCGCAGTGCAGGCAGCAGCGCCGGTCAGAAGGGCAGAGCTGCCCAAGGCAGTTCCCGAGGAAATCAAAGAAATCGTAGCCAAGTGGCCACGGGTTGCAGGAAGTGCACAGCAGCCGATGAAGTCGTATCTCAAAAATGCGCGCTTAAGCCTTGGCGGTGACAATCGGCTGCTGCTTGTGGTGGAAGACGGGCTGGCGTCCGATTATTTTACCAAAGAACCGGCAAATAAGGGCGCACTGGAACAACTGTTGGCGGAGCTGACGGGCAAGCAGATCGAGGTTGAAGTCCGCAGCGTGCGCAGCAAACAGGAAATGGAAAGTTCTTATGTAGACCTGACAAGGGTCATTCATATGGACATAGAAGAAGAGTAACAAACAGAAAGGATGCAATAAAATGGCAAAGAGAGGCGGTTTTCCGGGCGGCATGGGTATGCCCGGCAACATGAATAACCTGATGAAGCAGGCACAGCGCATGCAGCGTCAGATGGAAGAAGGACAGAAGGAACTTGAGGTGAAAGAGTTCTCTGCAAAATCCGGCGGCGGCGCGGTTGAGGCTGTCGTAAACGGCAAAAAGGAGCTGGTAAAGCTGACCATTTCCGAAGAAGCAGTAGATCCGGAAGATGTGGAAATGCTGCAGGATATGATCGTTGCGGCTGTGAATGAAGCGATGAAGCAGGCGGACGAAGCGAGCCAGGAGCTGATGGGTAAAATGACAGGCGGACTCGGCGGAGGCTTCCCGTTCTGATATGGATCTTTACAGCGGCTATATCAACAAACTCATTGACGAGCTTTCGGGGCTTCCCGGAATTGGCAGTAAATCTGCGCAGCGTCTGGCGTTTCACCTGATCGGGCTTCCGGAAGCAAAGGTGAACAGGATTGCAAATGCGATGATACAGGCTCGGCAGAATGTTCGCTATTGTAAGGAATGCTTTACCCTGACCGATAACGAGCTTTGCCCGATCTGTGCCAACGCAGAGCGGGACCATTCGACGATTATGGTTGTGGAGAACAGCCGGGATCTGGCTGCCTACGAAAAAACCGGAAAATATAAAGGAGTCTATCATGTGCTGCACGGGGCGATTTCCCCGATGCTGGGCGTGGGACCCCATGATATCAAATTAAAAGAGCTGATGGAGCGCCTGAGTAGAGAACCGGAGGTAAAAGAAGTCATTATCGCAACCAACTCCAGCCTTGAGGGTGAGACGACGGCGATGTACATCGGCAAGCTGATTAAACCCACCGGAATCCGCGTGACGAGAATCGCGAGCGGCGTACCGGTAGGCGGCGATCTGGAATACATTGATGAAGTAACACTGCTCCGTGCGCTGGAGGGGCGTACCGAGCTGTAACAGACAAAATTTTCAGACGAAAGAGATGGACGAACCTATGAAAAAAGAGTTATTTGGGGAAGTAAACGGCAGAGAGGTGTATTTGTATACACTGGAAAACAGTCATGGTATGAAGGTGACGGTCAGCAGCTTCGGTGCGCTGATCATCCGCATCTGGGCGCCGGATCATAACGGTAATTTTGCAGACGTTGCACTCGGTTATGACAGGTTGGAGCAATATCTGGAAAACGGTAAATTTTACGGTGCAGTCGTTGCACCGAATGCGAACCGGATCGGCGGTGCAAAATTCACCCTCGAAGGAAAAACCTACGAGCTGTCTGTCAACGACAACGGCAATAACCTGCACAGTCACAGAGCTCTGGGTGGGCATAAGCGGATCTGGGATGCCGAAGAAAAAGAAAACGGCATTTTATTCACGATGTCTATGAAAGATGGGGAACTTGGCTTTAGCGGAAACAGGGACTTTTCGGTTCTCTATGAGCTGACGGAGGAGAACGGACTGCGCATTACCTATGATGTGGTAAGCGATGCAGATACGATTCTTAACCTGACAAACCATTGTTATTTCAATCTGGATGGACACGGTGCCGGACCGATTACCGACCATGAGCTGCAGTTGTTTTCTCATGCGTATACTCCGGCCGATGCAGAATCGATTCCGAATGGAGATATTTTACGCGTAGAAGGTACACCGATGGACTTCACAGAGCCGCATCTGATCGGCGAACGGATCGATGCAGACTTTGACCAGCTTAAAATGGCAGGCGGATATGACCATAACTGGGTTCTGGACAATTACACCGGGCAGGTTCGTAAAATTGCAGTTGTCAAGAGCTCTGATAAATCCCGCATAATGGAGGTTTATACAGATCTTCCGGGCGTTCAGTTCTATTCGGGCAACTCCAGGGATCTTGAAGCCGCAAAGGATGGGAAAACCTACGGCTACAGAGCGGGCCTGGCACTGGAAACCCAGTTCTATCCGGATACACCGAATAAACCACAGTTTCCTTCTTCGGTATTCGGACCTGACAGACCGTATCACACCGTAACAGAATATCGGTTTGTATAACACTGTCCGCGCAGGACATAGAAAAACCGGCAGCAGCGAAGCGATCAAAGCTTTGCTGTCTGCCGGTTTTTATTCATGACAATAGAATGTTGCGGAGCGTGCATTCTATTGTTTTAGGAATCCTGCCGTCTTTGCTTCCCTTATCTTTTGCAGGTCAGAGTCTCGTCCCCGCCAACGCCTTTACAAAGCTTTTCTCCTCGGATCCATGCTTCATCCATGCACAGATATTTAATACGCTTGCGATAGCCCCACGCATAAGCGACATGAATCCTGCCGTCTTTTCCCTGAATCAGGCAGGGATATTCGTAACGGCGGTTGTTGACGTCGTTCCACGGACCGATAAAGCCCTCGCCGTGCTCGATAATACGCCGCCAGGGCCAGCTTTTTCCTCCGTCCTCGGAAATGGCGAGTACGACAGGACAGCGCTGGTCGGGCCAGACGGTGCGCTCGGGCTCGTCATTGAAGGCGACGTCATTGTATACAACGCAGACTGCGCCGCTTTGAAGACGGATTGCGGTAATGCTTGCGTTGTTGTTGCGCAGCACAGTAGGCTCCGGCACGCTCCAGGTCTCGCCGTTATCATGGGATTCCGAACGGTAAATATGGTCAGCAGAGCGGCTGCGCAGCAGGCAGATCAGATTTCCGGGAGAAAGCTCCACGATATTGCCGTGTACGCGCCCGCGGCTGCCGGGCATCATGATGCTGCGCCAGGTTTTGCCCTGGTCATCTGAAAGCTGCAGGACGGTGTAATCGTCTCCCATGCAGGAATCGTTGATCGCACAGCGGAAATTGTTGAAAATAAAACGTCCGTTGGACAGAATCTGAATCTTTTGCCGGCAGAACGAGCCGGGAGCGGAAAACATTGTCTCGGTCGCCTCCCAGGTGTGCCCGTTATCGCGGGAAATTTTCCGGCGGATTTCAGCGGTTCCCTGTAAATTGTCAGAGGTTGGATTGTCAGGATCGCGGGAAACCTGCGCGGTATACATCAGCCAGATTTCTCCGTTTGGATGCAGGAAGAGGGAAGGGTTCTGCTCGCTGCGGGTTGGATCATCGGAAACAATTACCGGTGTTTCCCACTGGGAACTGTCCTCTGACAGACGTGACACAGCGATGCTGACGTCCGCGTTTCCCTCGCAGGAGCCTGCAAACCAGCAGCAAAGCAGATCGCCATTTTCAAGCTCTAAAAGATCGGGCGCGTGACAGCTGTTCCACGGATTCGGAATCAGGGATTCCACGAAATTCAAAGCGGTATCGCGGTAAAGCCTGCCGTCGTCTCCGACAGACGGCAGGTCAATAATCGTATGTGACATAAGTCCCCTTTCTTTTAACATTGCGCAGGACGATGCTCACTCAATGTGAAACGCATGCGCGAAAGATCCTTTTGTGAATCTTTTTGCGCATGCACATAACAGGTATATACAAATTTACGCGTGCATTGTCGCAGCTGTGTACAGTGTAGGTGTCTCGTCACAGTTTTCTACGCGGATCGTTTTTGCCTCTCCGGGATAGAGCTTGAAGTAGTTATCACTGTAATGTACTCTGTCGTCGCTTGTCATCAGATAAGCGAACGGTGTAAATACGTTTGCACGGACGGTTACGAGCAGATCGTTGCCGTCTTTTTCAACGGATTCGATCACCGCATCGCTTTCCGGAATGGTGTATTCGCGGTAATAAGCGCGCAGACTGTCAGCTGTTTCAAAGCCGTCTGCACTTACAACGAAATATCCGTCTGCGGCAGGCTCTGCAGCGTCCACATGGAATTGCTGCCAGGAATGCGGAGCGACGGTCAGATCCTTTGTCAGGAGAACATCATTGTGTGCGCCATCAAAGGTCTGTGTGCCGATGCAGATAGTTGTCCGGATTTCATCAGGGGTTTCGTTGATGACGGTTATAACCGCGCCGCCGTCTGCCTTCCGGATAATCAGTTTTTTCGTATCAAAAGCGCGTTTTAAGAAGTAGAACGAAACCTTTCTGGTCAGATAGTAATCGATAATGGTCCAACCGGTTTCCGGCCAGCAGTCGTTGTACATCCAGATCAGATCGCCGGCACCATAGGATTTCTGGCGGAGCGCCTCTGCCATTTCGGCATATAAAAGTCCCTGCATGATACCGCTGTAAAGCAGATAGCCGCGTTCGTCCAGCATGGAAAATTCAGTCAGATGGCGGTTGATAACGCCGTCGATGGCCCCACGCTTGCGTTCGAACTCGCCGTGATGCTTCCAGGACGGATTGTTGAAGGACATCTCTTCCCCGTCCAAATACCGGCGGACGGTGCTTTCCATCTGCGCGCCGAAAAATCCGTATTCGCTGGAAAAACGCGCCGGGAATCGATCAAAAGCTTCCAGTTCGTAAGAGAATTTGAATCTCGTCTTGGAATCGCGTCCAAAATAAGTCCATGCATGGACGTCTCCCTCTTCAGTGGTATTGGAACGTTCTCCAAAGTACGGGGTGGAGGGCATGTAGGGAATCAGCGGGCTATTGTGCTGGACCGCGCGGGGCTGGATGTAGTTGAAAATCTGATCGCCCCAGTAGCGTTCGGGCTGCAGCATTCCCGGGAACCAGTCGGTGTAGGACTCGGCGATTTCGTTGTTTCCGGTCCAGACTGCCATACAGGGATAATGCGCCAGACGCTTGGTCTGATATTCTGCCTCGCGTTCTGCTTCGTAAAGGAACGAATCCTTCTGATCGGGGTAAAAAGCACATGCATACATAAAATCGTGCATCAGTAAAATACCGTATTCGGAGCAGTAATCGTAGAAGCAATCCGGTTCATAAGTGCCGCCGCCCCACATACGGAACATGGTAAAGTGTGCTGCTGCACCTTCGCTGACCAGCTTTTTATAGTTTTCATCAGGCGTCCGCAGATAGATAGAATCGGTAGGAACCCAGTTGCCGCCTTTGCAGAAAATACGGGTGCCGTTGATCTTGAAGAAGAAGTTGCGGCTTTCATCCGGCAGCTTGGAAAAGTCGATGGAAAGCGTGCGGATACCGATTTTCTTCGGTTTTGCTTCATGGGTGATGCCACGTGCCGTGCAGCGTGCGGTAAAGGTATAAAGGTTCTGAGCACCGTAACCGTTCGGCCACCAGAGCTTTGCATCCTTTAATACAACGCGTTCCTGTGCAAAATTGATGCCGCCGACAAGCATCAGGGTCTGATGACCGGTATACGCGGTCTTGCCGTCGATGGACAGCTCATATTCCAGCTCTGTTTCAGCGCTCTGCACCATGTTGGATTTTTCGATTTCAAAATGAAATTCGATTTCTGCATCATTTCCGGAAAGGCTGAGCGTATCGACGCGGGAAGCGATTACCTGTGCACCGCTGAACGCTTCGATTTCGATCGAACGTCCGATACCGCAGGTAGGAACGGGCTGACACCAGTCCCAGCCATAGGTAAACTGTGGCTTACGCGTGTATACACGCTGGTCGCAGATCGCATTGTCACTTGCGCAGTAATAGGAAACGGTGTCATGTGGATAATTTAATTCCATGCCGGAGGTCAGACGGATCACGATCTGGTTGGTACCGACATGCAAAAAGCGTTTGATATCTGCAGAAAAAGCACAGAAGGTATTTTCCTGATGTCCGGCGGGAATGCCGTTAACTAAAATATCGGCATTAAAATCGAGCATTTCAATGTTCAGGCGGACAATATCTTTGCTGAGCATTTCTTCGGTGATATCAAATTCTTTGACAAGCCACCAGGAAAGCTCTTTAATCCAGATGCTTTTTTGTGTGTTGTCCTTTAAAAAAGGCTCCTCGATAACTCCGTTATCGATCAGGGCGGTTGTAACGTCGCCGGGTACAGTTATAGGAATATATCCCGTTTTGGAAGGATAGGGGTGCATGGCGAGGGCGGTATTTACCGTAAATTTCGGATCGGGTTCTTTCAGATACATTTCCCGTTCCTCATCGGTCATATTTTCTTCGGTCAGATAACCGGGAATTGTCGGCTTGGGAGGCATGGCGTTGAGGTGGACGAGCACCTCTGCACAGCGATCTGCTGTTACGTCCATAAACTCGCCGCGAAGTTTCCATTCGCCTGCAAGAGAAAGTTTGCTCATTTTCAGTACCACTCCTTTAGTATATTCTGCAGAAATTTTGGTATCTACTAAAAAATAGTTTAGAAGAGCCCGGAAGGAAATACAATGTATTTTATTGTGCTTTTTATATCGAACAGAAGTGTTTGACAGAATAAATATGTGCAAAAGTTCCAGAACGGGACTCTGCTCCAAACCACCAAAAAAGAGCGCATAAACAGACAAAATCTGCGGCAACGGTCTGCTAAGATTAGGGAAAACGGGGTGCCCGGATGGAAAGGAGCAGAGGTAAAATGTTGAAAATACCCAAAAATGTGATGCAGATCGGGACAGGCAGTCCGAATGTAAAATTGTACATGGAGGATTATGTCCATACGTTTCTGGAACGATGCCAGGGAAAAGAGACGTGTCTGGCATTCGGGCAGCAGGAGGAAAAGGACGGCATCCGCTATTATTTAATTTACGGGGTGGAAAAAGAAACGGACTTCAGGCGCGGAAATTTTCCGTATTTTCAGAAGCTGGAGCGGATTGGAAAAATTGAAAAAAAGGAAGCCTCCGTCCGGTTCTGGACCGTGCGGGGAGAAGAAATCCAGATCGGAGGCTATTTTATTTTTTATGAACAAAACGAAGAAATGCAGGCATATATGATCGCTGAACGGGAGCAGAGCCGCCCTGCAGATGTGGAGGAGGAACGGGTGATGGAAGCGATCAATGCCCGCCGGGAAAAAAGAAAAGCGGAAGCTGCAGCGGACGCAGCGCGTGGTACAACCGCCTCCGGGGCGTCTACACCGAATACAGCGCGGAGTGCAACTGCCTCCAGGGCGTCTGCGCCGAATACAGCGTCTAGCAGGAAAACGGTGCTGTCAAGGCTGGGTGCGCTTAAGGCTGCAGCACCTACGCTGAACGCAGCGTCGAGGAAAACTGCTTTTGGGACAGCTTATCAGGCCCGTTCGGGCAGTACCGGCGCCCTCTTCCCGAAGCTTTGCCGGATTGGCTGCCTGGTGCTTTTGTTGGTTCTGGTCGGAACGGCGCTGACGTCCGTCAATCAGTACTCGGATATGAAAGCGGTTTCCGCCCTGTTGGCAGGAGCTGTCCGGAATACAAAAAATGAGACGGAAAATATATCTCCCGGACTGATTGTAGAAGAGACTGTTGGCTGGAATTCATCGGACGAAATGGCGCAGTCTGCCGCCTTGGACGAAGCTACACAGGCGGACGATGCAACCGGTGCGGCCAATACGGCGATGGATGACGAAGTGACAGACAATAGGACGGCGGACAACGTAATGACAGACAACGTAATGCCAGACAGCGTAATGTCGGACAGCGTAACGACGGACAGCGTAACAACGGATAGCGTAATGGCAGATGGCCGGAATGCGGTCACGACCGACGCAGACGCTGAATCCTCGGCAGTCCGGCAGTCCGCATCAGCCTCCGATTCCTTTCCTCAGGTTCAGGAAGCCCTGGCGCACCCGGAAAGCTATCAGGTGCAGAAGGGAGACAGCCTCATCGCTATTTCCAGGAGATTTTACGGAACAGATGAAAAGGTGATAGAAATCTGCCGCCTGAATAATATAAAAGACCCGAATCAAATCCAGCCCGGACAGAATATTTTACTACCTTCAAAATAATGAATGTGTTATGATGGAATGAGCGCACAAGAAAAACAAGCGACGCCGAAGGCGACATTTGTTTTTCTTGCGCCATTAGAGAACGAGCAGCCTGCGTAGCAGGCGGTAAAGCGCGTCAGCGCGGGCTCGTGATGGAATGAGCGCAAGTGAGTCAACATGCTCGCAAAGATGCTGCAAAAGAAATGGGGACTTATCTCATATGGTAGATATCAAGGAATACCTGCGAAAAAAAGAAAAAAACGAAAAAAAAGACAGCAAGAATTTTAAACGGGAAATCCGGGCGCATCGTCTGAAAGTGATCCTTCGTTCCTGCTGCGTAATCGGCGTGATCGCAGCGCTGACGGTGACGGCGGTAACGCTGCTTAAAAATCAAACCTACTCCGGCTACACGGTCGTGTCCGCAATCGACAGGAACCAGGTGTCCGGTTCTACTCTGCTGAGCTACCAGAATGGCTTTCTGACTTACAGTAAGGATGGTATCAGCTATACGGATTACAAGGGCAACGCCATGTGGAACCAGACTTACGACATGCAGTCGCCGTGTGTCTCCGTGCGGTCGGGCTGGGTTGCAGTTGGGGATTATAACGGCAACCTGATTTATGATATCAGTCAGGACGGAACATCCAAACAGATTGATACGAACCTTCCGGTGAAATCGCTGTCCGTGGCAGCGAACGGTGTTGTGGCGGCGATTCTGGAGGATGGGGATGTGACCTGGATCAACGTCTATAATCCTACTGGGGAAAAAGCAGTCGGAATCAAAACGACGATGCAGAAATCGGGTTATCCGGTTTCCGTGTCATTGTCGGACAATGGAAAACTGATGATGGTGGCATATCTGAAAGCAGAAAGCGGCAGTATGAAATCGATCGTCAGCTTTTACAATTTTGACGAAGTCGGACAAAACTACACCGACACGATGGTAAGCTCCTACGAATATTCGGATACGGTAATCCCGCTGGCAGAGTTTGCGGGGACGCATACGGCGTATTCTGTGGGAAATAATCAGTTCATGTTATATGAAGGAAATGAAATTCCAAAAAATATCTTCCAGAATTTCATGCAGGAGGAGGTGCAGGACGTCCGCAGCAGCGGCAATTATGTGGCGTTTATTTTTAATGGTACGAACGGAAACGGAAAATATCGGATTGACATTTATAATATGAACGGGACGCAGGTGCTGTCGTTGCCGTTTGCAATCGAATACCGGGATGTTCTGATTTCGGATCAGGAACTGATTATATATAATGAAGGAGAGTGCCTGATTTATAACCTGAACGGAAAAGAAAAATACAGCGGACCGATACCGGAACAGACGCAGCTTTTAAAAACGCTGGGCGGAAACCGGTTTCTTGCGGTTACTGCAAACAGCATAGATATGATAGAAATGAAATAAACGGGAGAAAAAATGAACGTACTGCTGGTTTGTGTGATCTTATTTGCCCTCTGGCGGGGATATGCCGGAATGAAAAAAGGGATGGTGGATGAAATCAGGATGCTGCTGTCTCTGGTCATTTCTCTGTTCGTCCTTTCGCTGGCTATCCTTTTATATAGCAGTGTGAAAGAAAAAAACAATACCAATATTATACTGTCGATTCTGATGCTGCTGATTACCGGGCTCGCAGCCAGACTGGTGAACCTGATTTTCAAGTCCCTTTCGGCAATCGCGCACCTGCCGATTCTGAAACTGCTCAACAGTGTACTGGGAATCGTGGTCGGCATGGCAGAAAGCATCGTAGTTTTATGGATTATTTATATTGTAATCGCCAGCTTCGATACAGGAAGAGTCGGCAGCCAGATCGCGGCGTGGACCGTTGAAAATGAATGGCTGACGAAGCTTTATCAGATGAACCGGTTCGCCTACTGGCTGGCGGGATTATCCTGATGTTACGGGATTGTAAAAAAGTAAGAAAAAAGCAAAAACTGGTTGACAACTAAAAAAGGATAATGCTATACTGAAGTTCCACCGCAGGGAATGCGATGGAACTTCTTTTTTTAAAAAAGAAGAAAAAGTGCTTGACATCGACGAATAGTCTTGGTAAAATTTATGACTGTTGCGGCAATCGAAAGCAACACGGATTTCTGAAAAGAAATAAAAAACTGCTTGACATGAACAGAAAGTTCTGATAGAATAATGAACTGTTGCTGCGAGTGATAAGCAACCGGGTTTTGAAAGAAACCTGAA
>OIXV01003101.1_pt1 | contig 12654 bp, 6 predicted proteins | sample 1587771 | NCBI WGS metagenome assembly OIXV01 (sample SAMEA3888893, study PRJEB22519) | human gut metagenome | biome: human gut; feature: human-associated habitat; material: faeces | place: Denmark | collected 2010
GTAGGCCGCACCCTCTTTCAGACGGGCCACGTCTTCGGGCTTGTTGAAGAACGTAACGCAGATTTTGCGTGTGAAAGAGCCTTCGTTCATTTCGAAAACCACATCCTGACGCTGCCACTCACCGCGTGCCGACGTTCCCTTCGTCACGGGCAGTATTTTGTAAACGGTTCCTTCGAATTCCATAGTGTAAATAGGGTTTGTTTGCGGCAAAGGTAGCAATTTTCCGGGACATTCGGAGCCTTTCCCGCGGAAAAAACGCCTGACGTCCGAAGATCGGCGGATGCGGCGTTTCTGTCCCGGAACCGCGGCGTGCGCCCCGTTCCGTTCGGCTCCGTCGGAGGTTCGGCCCTTTCTTTTTGCTGCCTGTTACAGTGGCCTGCGGCCCGTAATCCGTATAAAAAAGCAGGACCCGGTTTGCTTTTTTTGCTTTTTTTGAATTATCTTTGGTGCTGTAATGATATTTTTTATTTGTCGGAGCGTTCTGCCGGACTGTCCGGTTTCGGCTGCGTCCGGCGTGTTGGCACCTTTGTCCATGATGAAAAAACTACTGCTTTTTGTTGCGCTTCTCGGCCTTGCGCTGCCCCTGCGGGCGCAGGACGACAAGGCGCTGGCCGCCGCCGCTGCGAAGGCCGACCTGAAACTGATGTCGTTCAACATCCGCTATTACAAGCCCGGCGCCGACGGCGACAACGGCTGGGTTGCGCGGCGCGCCGCCTGTCTGGAGATGATCCGTGCGGAATCGCCCGACGTCATCGGCTTCCAGGAGCCGCACCGGCCGCAGATCGACTATCTGAAGGTGAACCTCCCCGAATACGCCGAGGTCGACATGGGACGCGACGCCGCGACCGACATCGAGAAGAAACCCGACGGCGGCGAGCATCTGATGATCATGTACCGCCGTTCGAAATACATCCTGCTCGACAGCGGGTTTTTCTGGATCAGCCCCACGCCCGAATGCCCTTCGCGGGGCTGGGACGCCATGTGCCGCCGCGTCACGGTGTGGGTGCAGCTCAAGGACCGGAAAACCGGAAAGGAGTTCTTCTATTTCGACACCCATTTCGATCATATCGGCAAGCAGGCCCGCGCCGAATCGGCCCGGATGATGGTCGCCCGGATGAAGCGGATCGCCGGTGAGAAGGCCGCCGTCTTTCTCTCGGGAGACCTGAATACGACCTACGACAACGCCCTGCTCGACCCGCTGAAGGCGTGGATGCAGTCGGCGCGCCATGCGGCCCCGGTGACCGACGAACTGCCGACGTTCAACGACTTCGGCAAGCGTTCGCTGTGGATCGACTTCATTTTCGCCCGCAACGCCCGTGCGCTGGCCTACCGGACCCTTGTCGATTCCGGGCGTTACGGCGTTCCGTTCCTCTCGGATCACAATCCCGTTTACGCGCTCTACAAACTCTGAATCCGCCGGACGGCCGACAAACCCGGATACAACCAAATTCCGATACCATGAAGAACCTTTCCCTCGTTTTCCGCAGCCTCGCGCTGCCCGTGCTGCTGCTGACGCTGAACGCCGCCGGTGCGCAGGAGAAGCAACCGCTCCGTTACGTCGATGCCGCGACGCTGACCGTCATCGGCAAGAGCATGCCCACACCCAAACTGTTCCAGCGGGTCGACACCGCCCGTTACGAACTCTGGCAGCCCGTGAAGAACTACTCGGCCTTCTCCACCGGACTGGCCGTCGTTTTCCGCACCGACAGCCGGACGATCCGCGCCCGGTGGAAAACCGGCGGATACGGATTGGGCCACAACATGACCGCCATCGCCCGCAAGGGTCTCGATCTCTACATCGAGCGCGACGGGCAGTGGGCCTACGCCGGTTTCGGCTGGCCCAAGGGCGACAACCACGACAGCGCGCTGGTCGAGTATATGGACGAGGGCGAAAAGACCTGTCTGGTCTACCTGCCCCTGTGGGACGAGGTGCTTTCGCTGGAACTGGGCATCGACGGCGACAGCCGCATCGAGGCCGTTCCGAACCCCTTCCGCCACCGGATCGTGGTGCTCGGGTCGAGCATCACCCACGGCGCTTCGGCCGGGCGTCCCGGCATGACCTGGACGGCGCGGCTGGCCCGCCGGATGGGACTCGATTTCCTGAATCTCGGTTACAGCGGGCAATGCAAGCTGCAACCCGAATTCGCGCGGATGCTGGCCGAGATGGATGCCGACGCCTTTGTTTTCGACGCCTTCTCCAACCCGAGCGCCGGGGAGATCGAGGAGCGGCTCGACGCCTTCGTGGCGACCGTCCGCAAGGCGCATCCCTCGACGCCGCTGATCTTCATTCAGACCGAGGTCCGCGAGACCGTGAATTTCAACCTCCGGGCGCGGAAATTCGAATCCGACAAGCGCGCCGCCGCCGAAGCGGGCGTCCGGCGGCTGATGAAGGACGACCGGAACATCTACTTCATCGACTCCCGGGGGATGATCGGCACGGACCACCTCGGGACGGTCGACGGTTCGCACCCCTCCGACCAGGGTTTCATGTACATGACCCGCCATCTCGAACCGCAGCTGCGCAAGATTTTCCGGAAATACGGAATCCGCTGATCCGCAGACCGGCAGGGCCGCAGCTTTCGGGCTGCGGCTTTTTCGTTTTTTGGGGCAGGAGGTTGCAAATCTGAAATTAATGCTATCTTTGCTTCCGGTATGACCGAAGATTTCATTCAGGAAAACGAGGATCGGGAACTGTTCCGGCGGATCAAGCAGGGGAGCGAGGAGGCTTTCCGGGTGGTTTACGGGAAGTATCACCGGATACTCTATGCCGTGGCCCTGAAGATGCTGAAGGACCGTTCCGCGGCCGAGAACGCCGTGCAGCACGTCTTCGTGAAACTTTGGATCGGGCGGCAGGAGATGACCGTCATGCTGAGCCTGCGGAACTACCTCTACACGATGACCCGCAACTACATCCTCAATTACCTGCGCAGCCGCAATACCGAGCTGGTGCACAGCTACCGCCTGGCGCAGCTCATTCCCGAGGCTTCGGACCCGCTCGACGCGCAGATCGAGCGCGAGGATCTTTTGCAGATGCTCGATACGGTGATCGCGGGGCTTCCGACCCAGAAGCGGCAGGTCATGTACCTGCGCAAGGCGGGCTATTCGAACCCCGAGATCGCCGAAATGCTCAATCTTTCGGTCAACACCGTCCGTTCGCACTACCAGGAGGGCGTCAAACTCCTGAAGAGCCGTTTCGGCCATATCGTCCTGCTTATCGTCATCCTGCAAACTTTATTTTTATGAACAGACCTTCGGAAGAACTTTTGCATAAGACGCTCGAAAACCGCGCCACCGCCGCCGAGGCCGCTTCGGTCGCCGAGTGGCTCGCCACCGATTCGGGCCAGGCATGGGCCAGTCGCTACATCGGCCGCGACTTCGACCGGCAGGAGTCCTGCGGCGACTATGAGCGGGAGGAGGTCGCCTCGGAGCGCATCTTCGCGCGGATCAAAACCGCCCTCACGCGCGGCCGGCGGCGCCGCATTCTTTTTCGCGTCGCCGCCGTCGTGATTCCCGTCGCGCTGGTGCTGGGCGTCGCCCTGCGTCTCGACCGTCAGGTAGGGGGCATCTTTTCGGATGCGGAGTACGGCGAATTCGTCGTCGACCGGGGGCGGCGTACGCAGTGCCTGTTTCAGGACGGCACGGTCGCCCACCTCAATTCCGAGTCGAAAATCCACTATCCCGTGAAGTTCGGGCTTTTCGAGCGTCGCATCCGGCTCGAAGGCGAAGCCTACTTCGAGGTGACCCACAATCCCCGGCGGCCGTTCGTCGTGGAGTTCGAGGGCGGAGAGATCCAGGTGCTCGGCACGTCGTTCAACGTCAAGGCCTACCGCGACGATGACATCGTCGCCGTAACGCTCGACGAGGGGCGCGTGGTGCTCGACGACCGCCGCGGCGGTCGTTTCGAACTGTCGCCCTCCGAACAACTGCTCTACGACCGCCGCTCGGGCGAGGGGCGGATCGTCCGCGGCGCCGACGCCATGCGTTATTCGATCTGGAAGGACGACGTGATCTCGTTCCGCGACACGCCCCTTGCAGAGGTGCTCGAAACCCTTTCGCGGTGGTACGACGTGCGCTTCGAAACCGACGGACAGCCCGATCGCCCCATATCCTACACCTTTGCGACCGACAATACGCTGCTGGATAATGTTTTGCGTGAAATGGAACTGATCTCTCCGGTGCGTTTCGAACGCACCAAAACAGAAATAAAGGTAAGTTTCAGATAAAAAAAAGAGTTTCGGCTCATCGTTTTTTCCCGTTTGCGTGTCTATTCTGTGAAAAGCGCGCAAACGGGCTTTTTAGTAAACAACTACCTAAACTAATCTGTATGAAACGAATCAGACTACTCTTTCTGATGCTGCTTTGTGTAGCCGGGACGGCCCTGACGGCCCGGGCGCAGAAAGTGACGTTGAATTTCCGGAATGCCAAGCTCGAACAGGTGTTCGGGCGGATTACCGAGCAGACGGGCTACACGTTCTACTATGCGCGTCCGACGGTCAATCCCGACAAGGTCGTCAGCATCGCCGTCGCGGATGTCGACGTGCGTGCGGCGCTGAAACAGCTGCTGGCGGACGACAAGGTCGAAATCGAGATCCGCGACGGCAAGATTTACCTTTCCCCCCCCCGGCAGAGTGCCGCTGTGCTGCAATCCGTTAAGGGCGTCGTCCGGGATGCCGCGGGCCAGCCCGTTGTCGGGGCCGCGGTGATTGTCAAGGGAACCACCCGCGGCGTGAGTTCCGGGACCGACGGCTCGTTCTCGTTCGAGGGTCTGGCTGACGGCGCCGTGCTGCAAGTCTCGGCGCTGGGCTACGCCTCTGCCGAAATCCCGGTCGGCAACCGTTCGTTCGTCACCGTGGAGCTGAAGGAGGACGCCACGCTCGTCGACGAGGTGGTGGTCGTGGGCTACGGCACGCAGAAGAAGGCCAACCTGACGGGCGCCGTCGACCAGGTCTCCTCGGAACTTCTGGAGAACCGTCCCGTGGCCAACGTCACGCAGATGTTGCAGGGCGCCGTGCCCAACCTCAATATTTCGCTGGCCGACGGCAAGCCCAACCGCTCGGCGTCGTACAACATCCGCGGCAAGACGTCGATCGGCGCGGGCGGATCGGCTCTGGTGCTGATTGACGGCGTCGAGGGCGACCCCGCGATGCTCAACCCCAACGACATCGAGTCGGTCTCGGTGCTCAAGGACGCAGCTTCGGCCGCCATCTACGGTTCGCGCGCACCCTACGGCGTGGTGCTCATCACCACCAAGGACCCGGGCAAACTCACCGACAAGTTCACGATCAACTACACGGGCAACGTCTCCATCCAGCAGCCCACGGCCATTCCCGACGTCGTGGACGACGGTTACGTCTATTCGCGCCTCTTCTACGACGCATGGTACAACTACCGCTTCAACGAGCCGACGGGCTTCAACAACTCGCAGGACTTTTCGCGTGCGTGGCTCGACACCTTCCGCCAGCGCAAACTCGCGGGCAACAAGCTCGAAACGACGGTCGAACCCGACGGCAAGTATGTCTACTACGGCAATACGGACTACTACGACGCACTTTACAAGGATACGGTGATCGCCCAGACGCACAACATCTCGGTCAGCGGTTCGAACGGCAAGATCAGCCACTACCTTTCGGGGCGTCTGTACGACTACAACGGCCTGTTCAACTTCACGCCCGACACCTACCGCACGATGAACCTCCGTTCGAAGGTCTCCTCGCAGGTGTTCAAATGGCTGAAGATCAGCAATAACTTCGACTACACGCACGACCGCTACCGTCAGCCGATGGGTTATTCGAAGGAGGGCGGCGGCGTGCTGTGGCGTTCGCTCAACGACCAGGGGCACCCCTCGTCGCCGATCTTCAATCCCGACGGTACGCTCACCAAGTCGGGCGCCTACGCCATCGGCGGTCTGGTGACGGGCAACAACTGGCTCGACCGCACGACCAAGACGCTCAAGAACACCACCACGCTCAATGTCACGATGCTGGAGAACCGCCTGCGCCTGACGGGCGACTTCTCGTTCCGCACCAAGGACTACACCGAGACCAAAAAGACCACGGCCATCCCTTACAGCGCCTACGAGGGCGAAATCGTCTACCTCGGCACGCCCGAGACCGACGACGTGATGAAGGAGTCGCTGCAACTGACGACCTATATCGCCACCAACGCCTACGCCGAGTTCGAGGACACCTTCGCCGAGAAACACTATTTCAAGGCGCTGGCCGGTTACAACTACGAGCAGCAGGACTACAAGTCGACCTACTCCGAGCGCAACGGCCTTCTGATGCCCGACGCCGACAACATCAACTTCGCGCTGGGCGACATCATGTCGATCACCGCCGGCGGCAGCCGTTGGCGTTACGTGGGCGCTTTCTTCCGCTTCAATTACGCCTACGACGACCGCTACCTGCTCGAAGTCAACGGCCGCTACGACGGCTCGTCGAAATTTCCGAACAACTCCCAATGGGGCTTCTTCCCCTCGGCTTCGGCCGCCTGGCGCGTTTCGCAGGAGAAGTTCTGGAACGTCAGCCCCAAGGCCGTTTCGAACCTCAAGCTGCGCGCCTCGTACGGTGCGCTGGGCAACAGCAACGTCGATCCCTACACCTACCTCGAAACCTTCGGCCTGTCGACCTTCGGAACCGGTTCGGGCGACGCGGCCCGCTACCTCTTCGGGCAGGCCAAGCTGCGCTACACGAGCCTCCCGGGCCAGATTCCCGACAACATCGGCTGGGAGACCTCCAAAACCTTCGACGTGGGACTGGACGCCGGTTTCCTGAACGGGCGGCTGAACCTCACGGCCGACTACTACATCCGCAAGACGGTGGACATGTACACCGTCGGCCCGACGCTTCCCGACACCTTCGGAGCGACGGCCCCCAAGGGCAACTACGCCGACATGAGCACCTACGGCTATGAAATCGCGTTGAGCTACAACGATTCGTTCAAGCTGGCGGGCAAGCCCTTCAATTTCGGAATCAAGGCGACGCTGGCCGACTATTATTCCATAATCGACCGCTATAACAACGCCTCGCGCAAGCTCTCCGATTACTACGAGGGGCAGCGTCTGGGCGAGATCTGGGGTTTCGTCTGCAACGGGCTGTTCCAGTCGCAGGCCGAAATCGACGCGGCGTTCGGCGGCAAGGGCTACAAGAATGACATCATGCAGACCTCCGAGAAGTACATCACCTATCCGGGCGACATGCGCTTCGAGGATCTGAACGGTAACGACGCCATCGACCGCGGCAGCAGCACGGTCGACGATCCGGGCGACCGGAAGATCATCGGCAACTCCGAGCCGCGCTACCTCTACACCATTTCGCTCAATGCCGACTGGAACGGTTTCTTCCTCTCGGCGCTGTTCGACGGCGTGGGCAGACAGCAGTGGTTCCCCAGCGACGAAAGCCTTTTCTGGGGCATGTACAACCGTCCCTACAACCAGGTTCCGACGTGGCATCTGCAAAACTACTGGACCGAGGAGCGTCCGAACGCCTACCTGCCGCGCTACGTGGGCTACTACGGCCCGATGAACGCCAATACGGTCAACGTCAATACGCGCTACCTGCAGGACGTGTCGTACATCCGGCTGAAGAATCTTCAGTTCGGTTACGAGCTGCCCAAGCGGTGGATCTCGAAGATCGGTCTTTCGAAGGTCTCGGTCTACTTCTCGGGCGAGAACCTCTGGAGCTGGTCGCCGCTCTACCGCCACACGAAGGATTTCGACGTGACGGTGGCCAGCAAGAAATCCGACTCGGATATTTCCAACAGCAAGGGCGACGGACATAACTATCCCGTGATGCGCAGCTTCAGCTTCGGCATCTCGATCACCTATTAAACTGTTTACGTGCTATGAAAAGATCAACCTATATATGGAGTCTGCTCGTGGGCTGCGTTGCGTTCGCCACGTCGTGCGACCTGACGGAGAACGTGCAGGTGAAAGCCGACAAGTCGATGATCTTCGGATCGAAATCGGGTCTCGAACTCTACTCCAATTCGTTTTACAAGGCCCTGCCGACGCTCAAGAACGGCTTCATGCAGGACAAGATGTGCGACGTGGGGGCCGTCAGCAACACCGACACCTTCATCAAGCGGGGGGCCTACAACACCGAGACGGCGACCAGCTGGAGCTGGGGCGCGCTCAAGAACGTGAACTACTTCATCGACGGCTGCAATGATCCGAAATACTGCACCGTCGAAGCCGAGACGCGCGACAACTACCTGGGCATCGCCCGTTGGTTCCGTGCGTGGTTCTACTACGACAAGCTGACCACCTACGGCGAAGTTCCCTGGTTCCCCAACGACATCCAGTCCTACCAGAACGACGTGATGTACAAGGACCGCGACAGCCGCGACGTGATCATCCGCAACCTGATCGCCGACCTCGATTTCGCCTACGAGCACATCCAGGCCACCTCGTCGACCGGCAGCGCGACGCTCACGCGCTGGGCCGCCGCCGCGCTCAAGTCGCGCGTCTGCCTCTTCGAAGCGGCTTACCGCCGTTACCACAACCTCACGGGGCTTGAGATAACCCCCGAGGAGCTGTATCGCGAGGCCGCCAAGGCCGCCAAGCTGGTGATCGACAACAGCGGTTGCTCGCTCAACACCGCCGCGGGCAAGAAGGGCGCCTATCGCGATCTGTTTTACAGCGAGACGCCGCTGACGCAGGAGGTGATCCTCGCCGTCTGCGCCAACGAGAAATCCGGCATCTTCGGCGAGCAGAACTGGTGGTTCAACGCCCGCTCGTACGGACTGTGCTGGAGCCTCGTCCGCTCGTTCGTCCACACCTACCTCAAGCAGGACGGCACGCCCTTCACCGCCGCCGCCGACTACGCCGTGAAATCCTTCGCCGAGGAGATGGAGGGGCGCGACCTGCGCCTGGAGCAGACCGTGCGCGGCCGCAACTTCCTGTGGGACGGCAAGACGGCGGTCGCCGACATCAAAAACCTTTCGCTCACGGGCTACCAGGTGATCAAGTACACGCTCGACGAATCGAAGTACGACGGCGGTGCGAAGAACATCAACAGCATTCCGCTGATCCGCTATGCCGAGGTGCTGCTCAACTACGCCGAGGCGCAGGCCGAACTGGGGGTGCTCACCGACTCCGAATGGGCGCTCACGGTCGGTGCGCTGCGTAAGCGCGCGGGTATCACGGGCGGCACGGAGACGCTGCCCACGACCGTCGACAGCTACCTGCAACGCACCTTTTATCCGGACGTGACCAGCCCCGTGCTGCTCGAAATCCGCCGCGAGCGGGCCATAGAACTCGTCGCCGAAGGCATGCGCTTCGACGACCTGCGCCGCTGGAAGTGCGGATCGCTGATGGAGACCCTGCCGTGGAGCGGCATTCACATCCCCGGGTTGGAGCAGCCCGTCGATGTCAACGGCGACGGCGTGAACGACTACTACTTCACCGAAGGCGAGGTTGCGTCGGCTCCGGCGGCCTACAAGAACATCGCCGTCCGCGTCAATCAGGACGGCGTGGGGCTTTATGCCGAGGCGAATGCCGTGTCGGGTTACGATCTGGTCTACAAGACCGGTGCGGGCGACCGCTACTGGTATCCCGACGGGCGCCAGTACCTCTATCCGATTCCCGCCAAGGTGATCCGCGATTACAGGAACGCGGGCTATACGATCTCGCAGAACCCCGAGTGGGACAACGAATAAATAAAAAGCAAGACCATGAGAATATTCCGTTATTTACTGACTTTTTCGTTGAGTTTCGCCTTCGTTTTCGCCGCCGGGTGCAGCGATCCGAAGCCCGATTACTCGGAATTCTACAAACCCCAGCCCGGCGACGAACCGGAGGAGCCGGTCAATCCCGGACTTGAGGACAATCAGCTGAAAGTCATGTCGTTCAATGTGCGTTACAGCTCGGGCGACGACGGTGCGAACAGTTGGGACAACCGCAAGAAGGCCGTTCCGGCGATGTTCGCCGACCAGCAGCCGACGGTGCTCGGCGTGCAGGAGGCGCGGCTCGACCAGAAGACCTACATGGACGAGAACTGCGCGGGCTACAAGAGCGTCGGCGTGGGCCGCACCGACGGCCAGAATGCCGGTGAGTTCATGGCCATCTACTATCTCGCCGATGCCGTGAAGCTCGAAAAGTGGGGGACCTTCTGGCTCTCCGACACCCCCGACGTCCCGTCGGTCGGCTGGGACGCCTCGACCTACCGCACGGCCACGTGGGCCTTGTTCACCCACTACAAGTCGGGCCGCAAGTTCTTCTACGTCAACACCCACATCGACCATGTGGGGCAGGTGGCGGCCCAGAAGTCGATGGAGCTGATCGAGGCGAAGATCCGGTCGCTCAACCCCGACAACCAGCCGACGGTGCTGACCGCCGACTTCAACAAGATGCTCGACAGCCCGATTTTCGACGGCGTGAAGAAGTTCATGGCCGACGCGCGCACGACCGCTCCCGTGACCGATAACAAGGCGTCGTTCAACAACTTCGGCGGGGCGACCAACTACCCGCGCATCGACCACATCTTCAGCTCGGGCTTCACGCCCCTGCGCTTCGCCACCGTCGACCAGCGTTACGAGAAGGTCCCCTACATTTCGGACCACTATCCCATCGCGGCCGTGTTAGAGTTCAAGTAATCCTGCAACCAAAGCTCAAAACCGATTGAAATGAAACGATTTATCTATATACTGGCCGCTTTCGCCCTCATGGGGGCCGTCTCCTGCCAGCCGGACGAGGAAGTGGCGGTCCACGCCTCGTTCACCACCGACAAGGAGTCCTACGATGTGGGCGATCCGGTGGTGCTCACCAACACTTCGACGGCCGAAAACGCCCTGATCGCCATCTGCAAATGGGAGCTGGGCAAGGGCGTCGTCTCCTACGAAACCACTCCGGAGAACATCTCCTACGATCAGGCCGGAGAGTATGTCATCAAGCTGACCGTTACCTCCGACCGCGGGGCGAAGAAGTCGTCGTTCGAGAAGACCATTCGGGTCGTGGACAACAACATCCGGCCCGTGGCCGACTTCACGTGGTCGCCCGAGAAGGTCGTGGCGGGCGAACCGGTGCAGTTCACCGACCGTTCGACCGACGAGGACGGCGAGGTGGTGGCCTGGGAGTGGAAATTCGGAACCACGACCTCCGACAAGCAGAACCCCGAATTCACCTTCGCGGCGCAGGGGGCTACGGAGGTCTCGCTGACCGTGACCGACAACAAGAAAGGCAGGAACACCAAGACGGTGACCATCGACGTGGGCCGCGGCGCCATCAGCCTCGACCTGCTCTGGTCGTACCCCTACGACGACACGAAGGACGCCTATGTGTTCGGCACGTCGCCCGCGGTCAGCCCCGACGGCGAGTATGTCTATGTGACTTCGACGGGTTATTCGCTGGTCTGCTTCACGAAGGCCGGCGAGCGTCTCTGGGCCTTCGACATCGGCAAGGACGGTGCGTCGGCCGAGAACAACAGCGGTTCGATCAAGGTGCAGTCGCCGACGCCTTCGGTCGACGAGGACGGTACGGTCTACGCGCTGGCGGGCTTCAACGAGCCGAACAAGGACGCGGGAGGCAGCGCGTTCTACGCCGTCAGCGGCGGCGCCGGGGGCGGCTCGCAGGTCTGGCATGTGAATACGGGCGTGAACACCAGCTTCCGGTTCCTCTCGCCGGCCGTCACCGAGAAATACCTCTTCATTGTGGCGCGCAACGTGCCGCCGGGGGAAACGGCAGTGGTCAGCGTCGGCACCTTCCAGGCCGGTATCGCCTCCAACGTCATTCCGGAGAGCGCGGTGATGGAGCTGAGCGTGCGGGCGATGAAGCCGGAAATCCGCGACCTGCTGATCAAGCGTATTCACGAGCTCGCTGACTTTACCGCCAAAAGCTATGGCGCCAGCAGCGTAGTGGAGGTTTACGACTCCTATCCGGTATTAACCAACAGTCCTGAAGAGACCGATTTCGCCCGGGCGCTGGCGCTGGAGGTGTTTGGCCGCGAAGGGGTCCTGGAGTCGGTCTCGCCGATGAACGCCAGCGAGGATTTCGCTTTTATGCTGCGTGAACGCCCTGGCAGCTACTTCCTGCTCGGCAATGGCGAGAAAGGGGAGAAGGGCGGTTGCATGGTGCACAACCCCGGCTACGACTTTAACGATGACATTATCACCATCGGCGCGACGCTGTTCGCCCGTCTGGTGGAAAAACACTGTCGCTAATCTCTGGAGAAGAACGCGAATGAAAAAATCACTGTTGCTATGGCTGGCATTAATGGCGTCGACGTCGGCGCTGGCCGAAGGGGGAAAGGAGATCCGCTTCGGCGTCGACCCGACTTTCGCGCCGTTTGAATGGAAAGATCCGCAGGGCAAGCTGGCGGGGTTTGATATCGATTTAGGCAACGCCATTTGTCAGCAGCTGCAGGCGAAATGCGTGTGGGTGGAAAGCAATTTCGACGGCATTATCCCGGCGCTGAAGGCGCGTAAAGCGCAGATTGCCTTTAGCGACAAGTTGTATAACGGGCCGGTGTTCCTCGTGGCGCGTAAAAATACCCTGCAAGGCAATACGCCGGAACAGCTGAAGGGCAAAACCATCGGCGTGGAGCAGGGCTCGGCGCAGGAGACGTATGTTAACCAGCACTGGCGGCCGCAGGGGATAAACATTGTGGCCTACCAGGGGGCCGATAGCGTGGTGCGTGACCTGGAGTCGGGGCGCATCGA
>OIXV01003120.1_pt1 | contig 12572 bp, 9 predicted proteins | sample 1587771 | NCBI WGS metagenome assembly OIXV01 (sample SAMEA3888893, study PRJEB22519) | human gut metagenome | biome: human gut; feature: human-associated habitat; material: faeces | place: Denmark | collected 2010
AATACCGCATAATTCTAAGTGCCGATACGGCGAGCGAGGTGCGGCAGCTGCTAAGGGCAACGCGGATGCCGATGCCCTTAGCAGCTCCATGGCGCACTGGACGCGCAGCCCTTTACAACCGGCGGTCAGGGTGCTATAATAAATCCGACTGACCGGTCGGTCGGAAAAGAAAGGAAACACTTCCATGCCGAAATACAGCGTTAAAAAGCCATTTACCATTCTGGTGGCGGTCATTCTGGTGCTGGTGCTGGGCTTTGTCAGCCTGACCGGCATCCAGACGGACCTGCTGCCCGCCATGAACCTGCCCTACCTGATGGTCATTACGACCTACCCCGGCGCCAGCCCCGAGCAGGTTGAGGCCGATGTGACCAAGCCGCTGGAAAATGCACTTTCGACGCTGAACGGCGTCAAGAACGTGACGAGCCAGAGCAATGAGAACTACAGCCTGCTCTTTCTGGAATACCAGGACGACACCGACATGGACAGCGCCATGGTCAAGGCCAGCACCGCCGTAAACCAGCTCGGTGACGCGCTGCCCGACATGGCGTCCACGCCGACGCTGATGGAGATCAGCCCGGACATGATGGCGACGCAGTACATTGCCGTGGACTACGACGGCATGGATATTTACGAGCTGTCTGACTATGTCAGCGAAAACGTGCTGCCCCAGCTCGAGCGCGTGGACGGCGTGGCCAGCGTGTCCACGACGGGCCTGGTGGAAAAGTCGGTGCAGATCACGCTCGACCAGGAAAAGATCGACGCTGTCAACGACAAGCTGCTGGTCAAGGTCAGTGACCGCCTGGCCGATGCCAAAAAAGAGTTGGATGCCAACAAGAAAAAAATCAACGATGGCATGAAGGAACTGGACGCCGCCCAGGCCCAGCTGGACGCGGGCAAGGCCCAGCTGAACAGCCAGAAGGCCGACGTGACGACCCAGCTGCGGGACGCCATTACCGAGCTGGACAAGCAGATCCCCGAGCTGGAAAAGAAGATCGCCAGCCTGCAGACAGACCTGGACGAGGCAAACCGCAAGCTGGAGAACGCCAAAAATACAAGCACGACCCTGCCCGAGGTCACGCTGCCCATCGACGATGCACTGTTTGCCAGCTGCAAGACGGTGCTGGCCGCCTACGACCCGCAGTATAACGCCGACGCGCTCCCGGCCAATCTGGCCGAAGCCAAGAGCGACCTGAACAAGATGGGCGCGATGGTCAACTCGATCGACCGCGCGGATGCGGCCATCCGCCAGCGCGCCGCAGACGAGGGGCTGTTGGAGCAGAATATGACGGTGGAGCAGACTGCGGCCTACTTAGATGCCCAGTATGCGGCCATGAGCGCCCGCATTCAGGCGCTGGAGGTGGAGATCGCGTCGCTGCAGGACACCCTCAACAACACCGAGGACGAGGCCGAACGGGCCGATTTACAGGCGCAGATCGACGCCAAGCGCGCCGAGCAGGCGCAGGACCAGGCTGTCATCGACGGCAACGCCGCCCGCCGCGCCCGCGTCAGCGAGCTGAGCGGCAATCTGTCAACGCTCTCCACGACGAAGGTCGCCCTGCAGAACGCCACGACGCTGCTGACTGCGCGGCAGGAGGCCGAGACTGCGCTGAACGACGGTATGCAGCCGCTGCAGCAGACGCTGAACGACACCGCCGCCGCCCTGCGCGACCAGCTGACCAAAGCGCAGGAAATGCTGACCCAGCTGAACGAACAGCGCGACAAGCTGCAAAAAATGCTGGCAAGCCTTGGCGACGAGGCGGTAGACCCCGCCATGGCCGATATGGCCGTCCAGCTGCTGCTGAGCGGCACCGAGGCCCAGCTGCAGCTGGGCGAGTTCCGGGTCTCCAGCGGTAAGACCCAGCTCGAGGCCGGCAAGACCCAGCTCGAGGCCGCGCAGGAGGAATACGAGTCCGCCCGCGAGGAGGCGCTGAAAAGCGCGAATCTGAACCAGCTGCTGAACATGACGACACTGCAGCAGCTCATTTATGCGCAGAACTTCTCGATGCCCGCGGGCTATATCGAGGGCGGCGACGGCGACGACAACCGCTACATCGTCAAGGTCGGTGATGCCTTTGCCGACGCGGACGAGCTGAAAAGCATGGTGCTCTGCAATATCGACGGCATCGGCGACGTGCGCCTGTCCGATGTGGCCGAGGTCGAAATGACCGACAACGCCGACGACGCCTACGCCAAGGTGGACAAGAACCGCGCCGTGCTGCTGTCGCTGTACAAGAGCTCGACGGCGTCCACCTCGACGGTCTCCAACGCCAGCAGCGCGGCGATGGAAACGATGATGGCCGAAAACGAGGGCCTGCACCTGACGCCCATCATGGACCAGGGCGACTATATCAAGCTCATCGTCAACAGCGTGCTGTCCAACCTGATCGAGGGCGCAGTGCTGGCCATCATCGTGCTGGCGCTGTTTTTGAAGGACCTGCGCCCGACCATCGTCGTGGCCATCAGTATGCCGTTGAGCGTGCTGTTTGCCATTGTGCTGATGTATTTCACCGGCATTACCTTCAATATCCTGTCGCTGTCCGGCCTGGCGCTGGGCGTCGGCATGCTGGTCGACAACTCGGTTGTCGTCATTGAAAACATCTACCGTCTGCGGGGCCGCGGCGTGCCCGCCGCCCGTGCGTCGGTGCAGGGCGCGCGTCAGGTGGCCGGGTCCATCGTATCCTCCACCCTGACGACGATCTGCGTTTTTCTGCCGCTGGTGTTCACCACCGGCATGGTGCGCGAGCTTCTCAGCGACATGGCCTGGACCATCACCTTCAGTCTGCTGGCGTCCCTTGTTGTGGCGCTGACCGTTGTGCCCTGCGCGGGCTCCACCGTGCTGAAAAAGCAGAAAGACATCAAGCACCCGCTGTTCGACAAGGTGCTGAACGGCTATGAAAAGCTGCTGCGCTTCTGCCTGCGCCGCAAGGCTGTGCCACTGGCGCTGGCCATTGCGCTGCTGGGGGTGTCGGTCTGGCGCGTCGCTACCATGGGCATCGTCATGATCCCCGACATGAGCAGCAACCAGCTGACCATTACGGTCAATGTGCCTGACGATACGGCTAAGGAGGACGCCTTCGCCACGGCGGACAGCGTCATGGACGCGGTCATGACCGTGGACGGCGTCGATACCGTCGGCGCGATGTCGGGCGGTTCCAGCGACATGGTCGCCATGGCCGGCGGCAATGCCGCCGCCGACAACACCACGTTTACCTATTACGTCCTGCTGGGCGACAAGGCACCCAAGGCCAAGGTCGTGGAGCAGGAGATCTACGGCAAAACAGCAGATCTAAACTGCGAAATTGAAGTGAACTCCAATGGCATGATGGACATGAGTGCGCTGTCCGGCTCCGGCATCGAGGTGGACCTCTACGGCAGCGAACTCAATGACCTGGCCGCCGCAGGCAAGCAGGTCATGGCGCTGATGGAGGGCATCGACGGTATCCAGAACGTCACCGACGGCCAGGACGCCGGCGACGCCGAGATCAACATCACGATTGACAAGGACAAGGCTATGCGGATGGGTCTGACCGTCGCGCAGGTCTACCAGCAGATCGCCGCCAAGCTGACGACGGACACCACCGCCACGACGCTGAAGGCGGGCGGCGACAGCTACAGCGTCGTCATCGTCGATAAGACCGACACGCCGACGCTGGACGATATTTTCAATATGGAGTTCGAGACGACGACCACCGACGAGAACGGCAGCAGCGTAAAGGAGACGCACACCCTCGGTGAGTTCGCGACCCGCACCACGACGGCGGGCTATACGACGATTGCCCGCGAGAACGGCGCCCGCAAGCTGGCCGTGACGAGTGAGACCGCCGACGGCTACAACACGACGCTGCTCTCCCGCGAGCTGGAGCCGCAGCTGGCTGCACTGGACCTGCCCGACGGCGTGACCGCCGAGCTGGCCGGTGAGACGACCCAGGTCACCGAGATGCTGAGCCAGATGGCAAAAATGCTTGCACTGGCATTGGCTTTTGTCTATTTTGTCATGGTGGCGCAGTTCCAGAGCCTGCTGTCGCCGTTCATTGTTCTGTTCACGATCCCGCTGGCCTTCACCGGCGGTATGCTCGGCCTGATGGCTGCCGGTGAGCAGCTGTCGCTGATCTCGCTGATGGGCTTCCTGGTCCTGATGGGCGTCGTCGTCAACAACGGCATTGTGTTTGTGGACTACGCCAACCAACTGCGCATCGGCGGGCTGGAGCGCACCGACGCCCTTGTGGCGACGGGCCGCACCCGTATGCGCCCGATCCTGATGACGACGCTGACGACGGTGCTGGCGATGGTCACGATGCTGTTCGGCACCGACATGGCCAGCGAGATGAGCACCGGCATGGCCATTGTCATCATCGGCGGCCTGAGCTACGCCACGCTGATGACGCTGTTCGTCGTGCCTGTGCTGTATGACCTGTTCTACCGCAGGCCGCCGGTCAATATTGATGTCGGTGATGACGGTCTGGACGACCTGCCCGACGATGCGGCAGAGTTTGCGGCAGAGTTCGCCGCCCGCCGCGCCGCCGAGGCTGCATCCGCGCCACGCCGCCCGGATCTGAGCCGCGCGGCCCGTGTGCCGGAGGAAAATGACGGGGAGAAAAAGGAGGCCGACCATGACAATGGATAACCATGCAGCCCGCAAGGCTGCCGTCTACGAGGCTGCCCTGCAGCTGGTCGCCCGGGGCGTCAGCCCCGCCGCTATGACGATCCAGCAGCTTGCCGACACGGCAGGTATTGGAAAAGGCACGGTGTACGGCTATTTTTCCTCAAAGGAGGAGATCCTGCAGGGCCTGGCTGAATACTGCTTTGCCCGGGAAATCGAGCGCATCCGCGTCCTGTTTGCCGACTGCAGCACGCTGGCCGGGCTGGAGGAGCGGACGGTGGCCTATTTGCAGGACATTGCCGCCAACCGAATGGGCGATTATAAGATGATTGCTCAGGCGATGGGCACGCCGGGAAAGTGCGAGTCCGTGCCCGCCTGTGCGGACGAGCTGCGTGACATCATGCGCACACTGCTCATACGCCTGCAGGCTGCGGGGGAGATCGACCCCGCGGTAAGCCTGGAATACTGCTGCACCGCGATTTTTTCCGCCGTTGTCGGCGGCCTGATCGGGCTGTGCTTTACCGCGGAGTGCGGGATACAGAGCGGCCTGCTGGAGAATTTAAAAATGCTGCTGCATCGGACATTACAGGTGCAGCAATAAAAAGCAGCCCGTGAGCGACAGTGCTCACGGGCTGCTTTGTGCTTATATTACAGCAGCTTACTCCCCAGCGCGCGGCTTGTACGGGAGAGGGAGAGGTTGGCAAGCTCCTGATTGTCCAGCGTGTAGCGCAGGACGAGGACGTTCGCCACAAAGAGGACGGCCAGCTTGACCGGCATGCTGCCGGAGTCGAGCGGGCTTTCTTTGGCACCGCACAGAAGCACGACATCGGCCAGTGCTGCGCCGGGGGCGTCGCTGTAGTGGGTGAGCAGGATGACCTTGGCACCGTTCTCCCTGGCCAGATGCAGTGTGTCCATCATATCCCGCGTTGCGCCGGAGTAGGAGACAAAGACCACGACGTCCTCGGGACCCATCAGGCTGGCGGCGATGGCCTGCATGTGGCTGTCGCCTGCCGTGCGGAACTTGGTGGAGAGCATCGAGAACCGTGCCCAGATGTCGCAGGCCAGTATATAGCTGCCGCCCTGCCCGAAAAAGAACACCTGCCGTGCCCGCTGCAAAAGCGTGGCCGCGCGGTCCACCGACTCGGGGTCCAGTGCGCTGCGGGTGCCGTTCAGTGCCTCGATGGCGGTGTTGTAGGCGTGGGTGCAGAGCGTCTGGGTGTCGACGCCCGGCTCCAGCTTGAGCGAGACCGGCATCGCCGTGGCCGTGGCCTTTGCCAGTGCGATTTTCATCTCGTTATAGCCGTCAAAGCCCAGGGCGCGGCAGAAACGGAAAATCGTAGCCTCTGCCACACCGCAGGCTTTTGCCAGCGATGAGATCGACAGGTATTGTGCGTCCTCTGCGTGCTGCATAAGGTAATCCGCAACGATGATGCCGGATTTCGTCAGGCTGTCGCGCTTGGTGCGCAGCATATCCCAAAAACTTTGCTCTGCCATGATGGAGGGTCCTTTCTGCTGTGATGTGTTGCGGAACTTGGCCCCCTCTGCGAGGGGGCTCCGCCCGCAGGCGGTGGGGGAGAGAACTGTGCCATTGCCTGAAAGACTTCAGATAACCGCAAGGTTCTCTCCCTCCGGCCCTGCGGGGCCACCTCCCTCGCAGAGGGAGGCAAGAAGAGTAGCCGCTGCTATTACTTATAATGTATCCCCGGTCAGCTCCTTTTGCAAGGCTTTGGCCAGGACTTTGTGGGACTGGACGGTCATGTGCATGCCGTCAAGGGGCGAGCAGCCCGCGCCGGGCAGTGTGTTGGCGTCCAGGAACCGCACATTGGCGATGTCCTTCAGCATCGGCTCCAGCTGGGCGGCAATGCCGGCGCAGCGTTCATGACAGCCGGTGCCCATGGCATCTTTAAAAATCAGGTGGTCGTACTCCGGCGTGATGGACGGCGGAACGATGACGAGCACGTCCGGCCTGGCGTTGTCGCGCCAGCATTCGGTGTGCAGGGCCTTTTTGACGAGCCGCACGATGCCCAGAGAGATCAGATAGGAATTGCAGCCGAACCGCTCCTTGCTGTCGTTCGTGCCCAGCATGATCGTCACGGTGTCCAGCGGCGCGTGGCTCATCAGGATCGGCGTGATGACCCGCAGCCCGTTCATACCTTCTGTAATAGGGTCGTCAAACACGGCGGTGCGCCCGGGCAGCCCCTCCTCGACCACGCTCAAGCCGTCGCCCAGCAGGTCCTGCAGCACCATCGGGTAGCGCTCATCATCGCCGTAGCGCCCGTCGCGGGCAGGGTCATAGCCGTAGGTGTTGGAATCGCCGAAGCAGAGCACCCGGCGGCGGGTCATATTTTCATAATTCATAAAAAAGGCTCCCTTTCTTGAAAATGAAAAGTTATTTCGTTCCTTCCATTATATAGGGAAATACCCGCGCTTGCAAGAGGCTTTTTCCCGGAAAAAGCGGCCTGTTTTTGTGCAAATGTGCAAAAATTGAGACAGATTGCGTGAAAAGGATGTTTCATTTTGACATCTTGCATTTTTTTGACAAAAGGAGTATCCTACTACCAAAGCAAAGGCGCTTACCCGTAAATGTAACGGGTGAGCGCCTTTTTGCTTTGCAGCGCCAAAGCGCACGTGCGATAGAAAATTTTCAAAGGTAAAAGTTGTTTTCATTTTGTAATAAATCAAAAAAGAGGCGATTTTCCCATGAAAAGCAAGAAAAACCGATAGAAACGCATATATTTTGCGACAATGTGGATGGGATTTGTGCAGCATGTACAAAAACGACAGTTTTTCTTGGCTATTTCACCTCTGGACAAAATGAAAAAAGTTTTCTAAAATAGAGACATCACGAGGGACACAGAACGAAGATGCCCCACAAAGGCCAAAAGGCAAAAAAGGAGAAAAACCTATGAAGAAGCAAGTTTCCGCGATCCTGGCCGCCAGCATGGCAGCCAGCATGCTCGTCGCCTGCGGCGGCTCCACTTCCAGCGCAGCGACCTCTACCGCGCCTGCTGAGAGCACCTCTACCGCCTCCAGCGAGGCCGCTCCCGCGGAGTCCACCGCCGATGCCGGTCAGGCTGCTGACATTACGCTGTGGACCTACCCCATCGGCAAGTGGGGCGATTCCGAGTCCGTTGATGCGCTGCTGGCAGACTTCAACGCCCAGTATCCTGACATCCACGTCACCGTCGAGTACCTCGACTACACCAACGGCGACGACCAGGTCAACACCGCTATCGAGGGCGGCAGCGCACCTGACATCGTCATGGAAGGACCCGAGCGTCTGGTTGCCAACTGGGGCGCCAAGGGCCTGATGGCCGATCTGAGCGACCTGTGGACCGACGACCAGAAGGCCGACATCAGCGCCAGCGTTGAGGCCGCCTGCAAGGATTCCTCCGGCGCTTACTACGAGTTCCCGCTCTGCATGACCGCGCACTGCATGGCCATCAACAAGACCGTGTTTGAGGCTGCCGGTGCTATGCAGTATGTCGATGCCGAGAACCACACCTGGACCACCGACAACTTCCTGAAGGCTGTGCAGGCCGTCTACGACTCCGGCAAGACCGACGTCGGCGCGATCTACTGCAGCGGCCAGGGCGGCGACCAGGGCACCCGCGCCATCATCAACAACATGTACGGCGGCACCTTCACCGATGCAGCCCACACCAAGTACACCGCTGATTCTGCCGAGAACGTCAAGGCGATCGAGACCCTGTACAACCAGGACGGCATCAACTTTGACGCCTCCATCAACGGCGGCGAGGAGATCACCCTCTTCCGCAACGGCACCCTGCAGATGGCCTTCTGCTGGAACATTGCCCAGCAGACCAACGCTGACAACAGCGCAGCCGGCACGACCAACAGCGGCGACGACATCCTGTTCATGGCGTTCCCGACTGAGTCCGGTGACCCCGCACTGTGCGGCGGCATCTGGGGCTTCGGCGTGTTTGACAACGGCGACGAGAACAAGATCGCTGCCTCCAAGACCTTCATCAACTTCATGGCCAACTCTGACGAGACCGCAAAGGCCGTCAAGACCTCTACTTACTTCTCCGTCAAGAACTCTCTGTCCGACCTGTACAAGGACGACGAGGTCATGAACGAGTACCAGAAGCTCATGCCTTACCTGGGCGACTACTATCAGGTCACTCCCGGCTGGGCCGAGGCTCGTACCGCTTGGTGGAACATGCTGCAGCAGGTTGGCCAGGGCACTGACGTGACCACCGCCGTTACCGAGTTCTGCAACACCGCCAACGCAGCGGCCAGCGCATCCTGAACCTCCTGAAAAAACCTCCGGTTTGTAACTAAACCCCACGGCGTCCGACCTCTGACCTGAAACGCAGCGGTGGGACGCCACTTTTATCGAATGAACCCGTGACTTTAAAACAGAAGGGAGCGATCCTCTTGGCACATACCGCAGTTGCCAAAAAGCAGAGCGAGCCGAAGATGAGCCGCGCGCTTGTCCGGCAGGAGACCATCGCCGGTTACCTGTTCCTGCTGCCCAGCCTCATCTTCTTTATCGGCTTTGTCATCTATCCCATGGTGATGTGCATCTTCACCAGCTTCTTTGACTCCAGTATGAACCGCGCCGATGTGTTCATCGGCCTGCAGAACTATGTGGAGCTGTTCCACGACAGCGTCTTTCTGGGCGCACTGCGCAACACGCTGATCATTGTTGTCGTGTCGGTGCCCATCACCTGCATCTTCTCGCTGTGGGTGGCGTCCGCCATCGTCAACATGCCGCCGTGGGCGACCTCGCTGTTCCGCGTCATCTTCTATCTGCCCGTCGTCACCGGCTCTGTCGCTGTTACCGTCGTGTGGAAGTGGATGTTCAACAACTACTACGGCATCTTCAACTATCTGGGCAAGTCGATGGGCCTCCTTGACCAGAACATCAACTGGCTGGGCGATACCCGCTACGCGCTGGCCTGCATCATCCTGATCCTGCTCACGACCTCCGTCGGCCAGCCCATCGTGCTGTATGTCTCCGCGCTCGGCAACGTGGACCAGTCCCTGGTCGAGGCCGCCGAGGTGGACGGTGCCACGAAGCTGCAGGCCTTCTGGAAGATCAAGTGGCCGCAGATCATGCCCACCACGCTGTACATCCTGGTCATCACGACGATCAACTCCTTCCAGTGCTTCGCGCTGATCCAGCTGCTGACATCCGGCGGCCCGAACCACTCCACCGATACCATCATGTACTACATCTACTACACAGCCTTCAAGCTGTACCGCTACGGCTACGGCAACGCGATGGGCGTTATCCTCGCCATCATGATCGCCGTTCTGTCCGCTGTGCAGTTCAAGGTCACGCGGTCTGATTAAGTAAGGAGGGAAATGACTATGGATACCAAAAAGAAAAAAAAGAAGATTTCCCCCTACATGGTGTTCAGCACCATCGTCATCATCCTGCTGGCCATCGCGTTCGCGTTCCCGCTGTACTGGATCCTGACGGGCTCCTTTAAGACGCAGGTCTCCATCAACTCCACCACCCCTGAATGGTGGCCGAGCGAGTGGGTCATGACGAACTATGACAAGCTGTTCAGCCGCCAGAAGTCCCCGCTGTGGGAGTTCGCGGTGCCGTTCAGCAGCCACTTCAGCGCGGACGGCAAGGACATCATCTGGTGGGCCGGTCCCCAGGTGCCCGCCGCTGTGCGCTGGCTCATCAACACGGTCTTTATGGCCGTTGCCTCGATGATCCTGACCTGCATCACCTCCGCTATGGCAGGCTATGCGCTGGCAAAAAAGCGCTTTGTGGGCCGCAGCATCCTCTTTACCCTGATCGTCTGCGCCATGGCGCTGCCGAAGCAGGTCATCCTGATCCCCCTGCTGCGCGAGATGAGCAGCCTGCAGCTCTACAACACGATCTGGGCGGTCATCTTCCCCATCGTCGGCTGGCCGTTCGGCGTATTCCTGATGAAGCAGTTCAGTGAGGGCATCCCCGGCGAGATGCTGGAGGCCGCCCGCATCGACGGCGCGAGCGAGGCCAAGACCTTTGTCCGCATTGCGCTGCCCATGATCAAGCCGGGCATCGGCGCACTGGCCATCTTCACCTTCATCAACTCGTGGAACGATTACTTCATGCAGTTGATCATGCTGTCCAGCACCAGCAAGCTGACGATCTCTCTTGGTATCGCCAAGCTGCAGGCCGAGAACTCCACCGACTACGGCCTGATCATGGCCGGCGCCGCGCTGGCCGCCGTGCCCATCATCATCGTGTTCCTTGCCTTCCAGAAGTACTTTACCAAGGGCATCACGATGGGTGCTGTTAAGGGCTAAAAATCCGACCGCCGGAAGTTCCGGTTGTCGAAAAGTTCTTGTAGGGGCGAGCATTGTTCGCCCGTGCCCGTTTGCCTTGTATGAAAACCGACCCGGAAACCGCGATGCTGCGCCAAGTTGGCGGGCGACCGATGGTTGCCCCCACACATTCCATAAACCAAGAATGTGATTTTTTGACACGCTGTGTCGCCGCATCCCACATATCCGCACCACCCTTCTCCTTCAAAATTCAGCGTAACACCATCTATTTATGAACAGGAAGTGTTTTGTTTATGAAAGACATTACCAAGTACCGCGGTATTATCCCCGCCTTCTATGCCTGCTACGCACCGGACGGCTCTATCTCCACCGAGCGCGTCAAGGCGCTGACCCGCCACCTGATTGCCAAGGGCGTCAAGGGCGTCTACGTCGGCGGTTCCTCCGGTGAGTGCATCTACCAGCACCCGGACGAGCGCAAAGCCGTTCTCGAGGCCGTCATGAGCGAGGCCAAGGGCAAGATTACCGTCATCGCCCATGTCGCCTGCAACAATACCGCCGATTCCGTCGAGCTGGCCGCCCATGCCGAGAAGTGCGGCGTTGACGCCATCGCGTCCATCCCGCCCATCTACTTCCACCTGCCCAACGACGCCATTGCCGCCTACTGGAACGCCATGAGCGCCGCCGCGCCCAACACCGAGTTCGTCATCTACAACATCCCGCAGCTGGCCGGTACCGCTCTGACGATGCCCCTGCTGAACGAGATGCTCAAGAATCCCAACGTCGTCGCGGTCAAGAACTCCTCGATGCCGACGCAGGACATCCAGATGTTCAAGGATGCCGGCATTCAGGCGCGCGGTGAGGACGGCTTCGCGGTCTTCAACGGCCCGGACGAGCAGTTCGTCTCCGGCCGCGTCATGGGCGCAGACGGCGGCATCGGCGGCACCTACGCCGTCATGCCGGAGCTGTTCATCCGCATGAACGAGCTGATCGAACAGGGCGACATCCCCGCCGCCCGCGCCATCCAGTACAAGGCAGACCGCATCATCTACAAAATGTGCGAAGCCAAGGGCAACCTGTACGCCGTCATGAAGGAGATCCTGCGCCGGATGTACGGGCTGGATCTGGGCGGCGTCCGTGCCCCGCTGGCCAACCTTGCCCCCGAGGATGAGGCCGTCGTCGCCGAAGCGCAGAAGATGATCGAAGAAGCCATTGCAGCACTGTAAGGGGTAAAAAATGGTCGTAGATTCGTTTGATTACATTGCCTGTTACAAGGGCCTGCACCCGAACCTGGACACCGCCATCGAATGGCTGAACAGCCACACGCTGGATGCGCTGGAAAACGGCAAGACCATCATTGACGGCGACAAGGTTTTTGTCAACGTGATGGATGCCGACCTGCGCGACGCCGAGGGCGCAGCGTTTGAATACCACCGCCGCTACGCCGATCTGCAAATCGACCTGACCGGCGGCGAGTACCTGGGCTGGGCATCCGAGGGCAAGGACGAGGGTGCCTTTGACGAGACCGCCGACTGCGGTTTCAAGTCTGCCCCCGATCACTGCGGCATGACGCTGGGCGATGGCCGTTTCGCCATCTTCTTCCCCGGCGAGCTGCACAAACCCAGCTGCAAAACGCCCGACTGCACCCATGTAAGAAAAGCCGTCGTCAAGATTTTGATGAAATAATTTGCATTCCCCAAGCCTTCCCCCTTGGGGGAAG
>OIXV01003134.1_pt1 | contig 12528 bp, 9 predicted proteins | sample 1587771 | NCBI WGS metagenome assembly OIXV01 (sample SAMEA3888893, study PRJEB22519) | human gut metagenome | biome: human gut; feature: human-associated habitat; material: faeces | place: Denmark | collected 2010
TATTTTATACACCAGAAGTTTTTTCGACACCATATTTCTTTCTACGATATGTTTTTTTGTCACTTTCCATATAGTGATGACTTCTTCTACGATCTCGTTCTTCATTTTCTTCCAAGATTTCTTGTTTCGCATTCATAACAAGCATCTGCAGACGATTTTCGATATTCGCAAAACTGACATCTGGATCATAGTCTAATGGAAGAATCTGTGCATTTGGATACATTTCTTTTAACTTCTTAGAAATACCTCTTCCAACAACATGGTTTGGCAGGCATCCAAATGGCTGTAAGATCAAGAAATACTTGCATCCATGTTTTGCGTGATGAATGATCTCTCCTGGAATCAGCACACCCTCTCCTGCATCAAATGTATGATGAATGATCGGATCACTGTCTTTTACCAGATCATCCATACGGATCGCTGGTTTATATAAAGGATGTCCTTTTGCAATGGAATCGGTCAGACTGTGTGCAAGATCAAAGAACATGTCTGCTGTCCGAAACCAAATCTTTTGATCCATTGGTTTATTTAAATGATATTCCCTGATCTGTGAATCCTGATAAAAGTATGTCTTACGGATAACATCCGTCATACGTGCTTCAATAATCTCAAATCCATTTTCTTCCAGATATTTTTCAATGTCATGGTTTGCTCCTGGATGAAAGTTCAGAAGATATTCCCCAACGATCAGAATCTGTGGTTTTAAGTTCGTACGATCATAAGAAATATTTTTCATGATAGAAATAGCCTTCTTAAATCCTTTTCTTGCACCAAGAACTCCTGACTTTTCCAATCCATCGATTACAAGATCAAGGGCTTTGTCAAACGCTTCATCTGCACTTCCTTTGACTGTTTCATATGGACGGATCTTTCGTAATAATTCCTCCAATACATCGATCATCGGTAATGCAAATGCGATTTTTACAGAAGATGCCAGATTTAATTTAAATCCTGGGTGCATATTATGAGAATCTGCATCATCATTTGTCAGGATCGGAATATGATCATATCCTGCATCATCAAGAGCTTTTCTTAGTAGTGCCCCATAATGTGTCAGTCGACAGTCTCCGACATATTTCCCCATAACGATCGCAACATCTTTGTCATCATACTTTCCACTTTCCAGTGCCGCCAATGCTTCTCCGATGACGATCTGTGCTGGGAAACAGATATCGTTATGTACATATTTCTTTCCCAAACGAATTGCTTCTTCACGCCCGATATCCAAAGCAACTGCCCGAATTCCTTGTCCTCTTAATGCCGCTGTCATAATTCTGCAAAATGCATGCGATGTATTTGGAACCAATGCGATTTTTTCTTTTCTGTGTTCTTTTGTAAACTTGACTGGATATGGTTCTTGCAACTCTTTTACTTCTAATTTCTGATGTTTCTCACGTCCCATTTTCACTGTCTCCAAGAAAGAACGCACACGGATTCCCAATGGTCCTTGATTATCACTTTCATCTACTTTTAAGATCAATGGTGTTTTCCCGGAAATTTCTTTCATCATTCTCGTAATCTCATCGGATAGATAAGCATCGTGTCCACATCCAAAACTTACGAGCTGTACATATTCCAGATGCTCACTTTGCGCACATAAGATAGCAGAAGATAACATTCTAGCATGATAGTTATTTACAATATCCAGACGGCTTTTTGAGAGTTCTGTCTGATTCACTTCTGGCAGGGAATCTGCGGTTAAGACTGCGATGCCTGCTTTTGTAAACATCTTAGACAGATCGTGATTAACCAGTGTATCGTTCTGATATGGACGAGATGCTAAAACAACTGCAAATTCATTCTTTTCCTTTACTTCATTTAGAATCTCTTCTCCTCGTTTCTTTAACTGTTGGTCAAAAGATTTCTGAGCCTGATCTGCTGTATGCATTGCATTCATAACCTCTTCTTTTGAGACATGATATACTTCTTCCATATATTTTACCAACTGACGCTGTCTGTCCTTTTTGGTATGCCAATGGAATAATGGTGCATCAAATGGCACATTCCATTTATCCTGTGGATTATCAGAATTCCTGATAACGATCGGATAACCTTTTACCACCGCACACATAGACTCACTTGTTTTTTCCATATTCTCTGGCGGTACTGTTGTGATCGATGGCATAAAAATATGATCTACATGATATTTTTTCACCAGATTTCTAAGATGTCCATGCACAAGTTTTGCTGGAAAACATACCGTGTCTGATGTCACTGCTGACAACCCACTTTCATAAATCTCTCTTGTGCTTTCATCCGATAATTGTACTTTGTATCCCAAACTTTTGAAAAAAGTTGTCCAAAATGGCATCGTATCCCAATAGGATAACACTCTTGGAATTCCGATCGTGATATCTCTTTCTGTTTTAGGCACTGGATAAGGATATTCTTTGAACAATAATTTCTTTCGCTCTTGGAATAAATCTGGAACGCTCTGTGTTTTTCGGATTGTTTCTTTTAACTGCTTTCCAACCTCATCATTTCTTGGATCTCCGATGATCTCGCCTTTTTCACATCGATTATTTGTTACCCAGGAATTTCCATTTGAAAATTGAACAATTGTTCTTTGACAATGATTCGTACAAAATGGACAAGGTGCATTCGCCTGCTGCTCATAAGAAAATGTATCTAAATCACGAAGATCCCATGTGCTCACTTCTTTCGGATTCTTCTCATATTGCTCTTTTGCGATCAATCCGACACCAATTGCACCCATGATCCCTGGATATGGTGCTCTGATCACTTCTCTTCCTACATATTCTTCCATCGCACGTAAAACCGCATCATTTTCAAAAGTGCCACCTTGTACCACAATCTTAGTTCCAAGAGAATCAAGATTTGATACGCGGATAACCTTTGTAAATACATTCTGGATGATCGATCTGCATAATCCAGCCATGATATCTTCTGGATTCTTACCGTTTCGCTGCTCTGTGATAATACTGCTGTTCATAAATACCGTACAACGACTACCCAAAACTGCTGGGTTTTTAGACGCAAACGCTTTCTTTGCAATCTCTTTTGTCGGAATATGTAAAGAGGATGCGAAGTTTTCAAGGAATGAACCGCATCCAGAAGAGCACGCCTCATTTAATAAAATATTTGTGATAACTCCATCCTCTAACCAGATTGCTTTCATATCCTGTCCACCAATATCCAAAATAAAAGAGGCGTCTTTGACATATTTTTCAGAAGCTCTTGCATGTGCTACCGTCTCAACCGTATGGCAAGGGATTTCAAAAGCTTTGGAAAACAGCATTTCTCCATACCCAGTCGTACCAGCTGATAAAATTTCTAATTCTGCTCCTGCTTCTTCATATCGTTTTCTTAAACAGATCAAGGCCTCTTTCGCTACTTTCAGCGGATCCCCTTCATTCGGTGCATAAAAAGAATCCAGAATTTCTTCTTGTTCATCTAATAATACAAATTTTGTTGTGGTACTTCCTGCATCAATCCCAAGAAAACATCGAACAACCTCTCCTTTTTGTGGTTTCTTCCATGTCACCTGTTTCTTCTTATGTGCTTCTTTAAAAGCATTTTCTTCTTCTTTTGATTCAAAAAATGGTTTCGCAATTTCTCCTGAAACGTGGGAATGATCTTTCTGTGCGTCTTCCAGTATTACTAACATTTTATTCACATCTTTTGGTTTGCTGTCTGCAAACATCTTATCCAAAGATAATGCTGCCCCATATGCAATCATTAATTCTGAATGCTTTGGACAAAGAATCTCATCTTCTTTCAAATCCAGACGTTCAGCAAAAACTTTTACCAGAGTTGGATGAAATGTTAATGGACCACCTTCAAATGCAACAGGTTTTTTAATCTCCAATCCCTGGGCCAACCCTCCGATCGTCTGTTTCGCGATCGCATGGAATGCGGATAACGCAAGGTCTTCCTTGGCTGCTCCCTGATTCAGAAGTGGTTGGATATCTGTCTTTGCATATACCCCGCATCTTCCAGAAATATCATATAAATGTGTTCCTTTTTGTGCCAACTCATTAAACTGTTCCACTGGTACTTTTAATACGGATGCAATTTCATCAATAAATGCTCCCGTTCCACCCGCACAGCTTCCATTCATACGCATATCGGAAACACTTTGTGACTGTCCATTTTCAGAATCTTTAAAAAAGATCATCTTGGCATCCTGTCCACCTAACTCAATTGCCGTTCCGACCTGGTCAAACTGATCTTGTAATGCGATCGCATTGGCTGCAACTTCCTGCACAAATGGTACTTTTAAAATAGATGCCACTGGTTTTGCCCCAGAACCAGTCAGACACAATCTGATCTTCTTATCTCTTATATGTCCGCAAAACTTCTTAATGCTTCGGATCACACTTGCGATCTGATTTGCATGATGTCTTGCATAATCAGAAAATAACAGTTGATGACGGTCATTGGCATCAACTGCTACTATTTTGGTTGTCGTAGATCCTACGTCGATCCCGACTAATATATTTTGTTCGTTTGATTTTGTCATTTCGTTATTCATCATTCGTTATCGTCTTTTCTCCTTCTTTTGAGCTTTACGTTTTATCATAACTCAAATTAATAGAAAATGTAAGATAAAAAATGGATTTTAACACTTTCTTCACACTTTTTCATTTAGTTTCTGCTTACGTTCCCTCCAATCTGGAAGAAAATGACTCATCAAATCATAAAATCTCTGGTTATGGCTTGGTTCTAAAAGATGACATAATTCATGTACCAAAACATACTCTACACATTCCTCTGATTTTACAGCCAGCTGCAGATTCATCCGAATCTTTTTACTGTGAATACTACAGCTTCCCCATCTTGTTTTCATATCTCGAATCGTAAAACCATTCGCATGAACTTTCATGATCGATTCCCATCTCATTGCATATTCTATGATCTTGTCTTCCAGCCATTTCCTTTGTTCCAGATTAATTTCCTGCTGTGATGAATTTTGTCTGTTTTTTACTTTTTCATGGTTTTTTAAAATCCACTCTTCTTTTTTCTTAAGGAAACGAAAAACCTCTTCATCGGAAACTCTCATTGGAACTGTTACCAAAACATCTCCGTTTGGAGGTTTCACGTAGATATTTATATTTTTAATCTTCCTTCGCTCAATCTCAATATTTAATGTTCCTATTTGTTTTATCATTATTCTTATTTCTTTCTCTGAATCAGCATATGTATCAATACATACAAAACAATCAGAAACCCTGATATAAATCCTGCCACACTAAGATATGGCATTCCTAACACTCTCGGTGTTACATCACTTAGACATAAAATTGCAGAGCTAAACCAAAGTGCCATCACGATCAATACAAGCAACAGATGATCAAATCCTTTTTTTAATTCTCTACCTGCTTTCTCGATCTGCGCAGATTCAATGTTTACCCTTACCTGTCCATTCTTTGTAATGTTCAAAAGATCTGATACCTGTGCTGGTATCTCCAAAGATTTCTTAGATGACCCATAAATATCTCTCAAAGCATGTCTTATCTCTTTCTTTATATCAATCTCATGAAACATATTCGCAGACATATAAGAAGTCAATATCTGTATCATATTCACTTCTGGAGAACATAATTTCAATGTTCCTTCCATAGTCACCATACTTCTTGCAAGCAGCGTAATATCTGGTTCGATCGCAATCTTATGTTTCTTCAAAAGCCCTATTGCATCTTCCATCAATTCTCCAAGATCCATGGTCCCGAAATCCATATTCATGTATTTTCCAACCATATCATCAAGATCCGTATACAAACTAGCATGGTCGATCTTCTCTGTCGGTTTTCCAAACGATAAGAATGCATTCTTAAGTTCATAAATATCATTTTTAAGAATAGCTGTGATCGCACGTTTCATGATCGCACGGTAATGTTCAGATAGATCACCTGCCATTCCAAGATCAAGCCATACGATCTGACCACCACTAATCCATAGATTCCCTGGATGTGGATCTGCATGAAAAAAACCATCCGCCAAAATCTGTTTACAATAGTTTTGTGCTGTTTTCTGGGCAATCTCCTTCCTATCATACCCATTGCGATCAAGTTCCTCGATATGGTCGATCTGGATTCCATCAACATAACTCATCACCAGCAAATGCTCATTCGAATATTCCTTATATACTTTCGGACATGTCACATATGCAACGTCCTTCTGGTTCTCATAAAATCGTTCCAAATGTTGTGCTTCTTTTTCAAAATCCATTTCTTCTTTGGATGTCTCCCACAACTCATCAATAACTTTTCTAAAATCAATCAATTCACTGGTTCCTGTTGCAAAATTTAAAAATCCAGAAGCCTTCTTTAACAGAGCAATATCTTCTGCCATGATCTGTTTAATCTGCGGTCTCTGGATTTTTAATACAACTTTACTGCCATCTCCTAAAACGGCCTCATGGACCTGTGCGATTGATGCACACCCAACTGGTATCTGGTTAATCTTCTGAAATAGTTGACCGGGGTCATTATGAAGTTCTTTATTCAAGATCTTCCATATCTCATTAAAACTCATCGGTTTTACATCCGTGCGAAGTCTCGCTAACTCATGACAATACTTCTCTGGCAATATATCCGAACGCATTGACATGATCTGCCCAAGCTTTACATAAGTTGGACCAAGATCTTCTAAAATACTGCATAACTTCTCTGGATTGATCCCATGTGTGACATTATGCTGATTTAATACATGCAAGATCTCTTTCAGTCTTCCTGTTTCCTGTTTCATAAGTACCTCTTATTGTTCAGTTTCATCCTCTTGTACTTGTGATGTCTCTGAATCTGTTGTTGCTTCACTTTCTTCCACTTCAACATCTTCTTCAGCTTCCTGTTTTTCTTTCTGAAGTGCCTCAGCTTTTGCAATTCTTTCTTTTAAAAGTGCAAGATCTTCTGGGGACATTTCATCAACACATTCAAATGCTTTATCATATTTCTTAGTCACTTGGATAGATACATGTTCTTTGACTTTCTGTTTTGCATTGTGCTTTAATTCCTGATTTAACACTTTTCCATGTTCTACAGTACGTTCACCCTTTTCAATCATTTTCTCAAGAATGTCTTTGGTAACTTCTGCAGTTGTTGCTGCTGCACCTACACTTGCAAGAAATACTTTTTTCATTCCATTTGTGAAATCCATATGTCATCATCCTTTCTATAATTTAGCATGATCATTTGTCACTTTTATTTTACCACTATAGATCTTCAAGGACAACCGTAAATGGTCCATCATTTATTAAAGCAACTTCCATATGTGCTCCAAAAATACCTGTCTGTACAACATCTATTTCCTTGTTGCATTCCTTAATGATATATTCATATAATTCTTCTGCTTTCTTTGGATCTCCTGCCTGTGTAAAACTTGGACGATTTCCTTTTCTGCAGCTTGCATAAAGCGTAAACTGAGATACTAACAACAATTCTCCATCCACATCTTTTAATGAACAATTTGTTTTTCCATTTTCATCTTCAAAAATACGAAGATTGATCATCTTACGAATATATTTATCGGCTTCTTCTTTTGTATCTTCCTGCCCTACACCGATCAAAACTAAATATCCTTTTTTTATCTTCCCTGTGTATTCATCATCTACTTTTACCGATGCTTCTTTTCCTCTCTGAATTACAAATTTCATTGCTTTCCCTTCCTTTAAGGTATTATTTTCTTTAAATATTCCTACATAAAGAAAAAGATCAGAAATTAAAAATCTCTGATCTTTTATATCCTTATGTAAGATAAATAAATCCTAGTTGTTGATTAATTTATCTTCGTTGCTCCAGCTGTATAAGCTACGGATTTCTTTTCCGACAACTTCAGACTGATGTTCAGCAGCTAATTTTCTCATAGCTTTGAAGTGAACCTGAGATCCTGCATCAGACATATCTAATAAGAAGTCTTTAGCGAATGTTCCGTCCTGAATATCTGTAAGAACCTGTTTCATAGCTTTCTTAGTATCTTCTGTGATGATCTTAGGTCCTGTGATGTAATCACCATATTCAGCTGTGTTAGAGATAGAATATCTCATTCCTTCGAATCCTGACTGGTAGATTAAGTCTACGATCAGTTTCATTTCATGGATACACTCAAAGTAAGCGTTTCTTGGATCATATCCAGCTTCTACTAATGTTTCGAAACCAGCCTGCATTAATGCACAAACACCACCGCAAAGTACTGCCTGTTCTCCGAAAAGGTCTGTTTCTGTTTCTGTTCTGAATGTAGTTTCAAGAACACCAGCTCTTGCTCCACCAATTCCTAAAGAATAAGCAAGTGCTAAATCTAATGCTTTACCTGTAGCATCCTGTTCAACAGCTACTAAGCAAGGAGTTCCTTTTCCTGCCTGATATTCGCTTCTTACAGTATGTCCTGGAGCTTTAGGTGCGATCATAGTTACATCCACATCTTTTGGAGGTGTGATGCATCCGAAGTGGATATTGAAACCATGAGCGAACATTAACATATTTCCTGGCTCTAAGTTTGGTTCGATGCTTTCTTTGTATAATTTAGCCTGTTTTTCATCGTTGATCAGAATCATGATGATATCAGCTTTCTTAGCAGCTTCTGCAGATGTGTACACTTCAAATCCCTGTTCTTCTGCTCTCTTCCAAGATCTGCTTCCTTCATAAAGACCGATGATAACATTGCATCCAGACTCTTTTAAGTTAAGGGCATGCGCATGTCCCTGGCTTCCATAACCGATAATAGCGATGGTTTTTCCATCTAAAAGTGATAAGTTACAGTCTTCTTGATAATAAATCTTTGCCATTTTTCATTCCTCCATTTTTTGGCTTTATAGTAAGGGTCCTGACCCGTTACTCTCATCAAAATATATTAGAGTTATCTTCTCCTCTTGATAAACCAGTGATTCCTGTTCTCACAATTTCGATCACTCCAAAATCACTGATCAGATTGATAAATGCTTCTATCTTATTCACATTCCCAGTTAACTCGATCATCAGATTATCCTTAGATACATCCACAACTTTCGCTCTGAAAATATCTGCAATCGTGATAACCTCCTGTTTCTCTGTCTTGTTTGCACGGATCTTTGCAAGGATCAATTCTCTGCAAACAGACTTACTGTTTTCCAGTTCAAAAATCTTCACAACATCTTCCAGTTTTGAAAGTTGATTCTTGATCTGTTTCAAGATCATATCATCACCGCTGACTGCGATCGTAATTCTTGAAAACTTCTGATCTTGTGTCGTACATGCTGTGATGCTGTCTATGTTATACCCTCTTCTTGTAAATAAACCAGAAATTCGGCTTAATACCCCGGGAGTATTCTCTACTAAAATAGAAAGAACGATCTGTCGCATATCTTTTATTTCCTTTCTTTGTCTTATTCTATCACCGTAATGGTATATTACAGGGTATTGGTAACTTTTTTTATTCTACCAATTATACAAATATGTGTCAAGAAAGAATATGATATGACAGTGATTCTACCTTGACACATTTTCATTTTAATTTATTTTTGTTTATTCTTCTTCAACAGAATCACCAGAAGGTGTTGATTCTGTCGCCGCAGCTGTCGTTGTATGATGTGCTGTGGTTGGTCTTGGTGCAGATGTCTGTGGCTGTGACGTTGTACTTTCTGTCACACGTTCTTCTGTACTTCTCGTAGTTGTAGACCTTGTACTATAAGTCGTATGGCTGCTGCTTGTTGTGCTGTAACTTTCCTGCTGATAGCTGCTTCTTGTACTAGATGTTGAATATGATGAACTACTGCTTGTTGAGTCAGATGATGATGTTCCAGAATATCCAAATGTCTCAACAGAAGATATTCCTCCATATTCTTTTGCCCAGTCTTTTTCACTGCCTTTGTCAAATAAGAAATAATTCATGGCTGCTTTATTGGCACTGAAGTTTATAAAGAATACGAACATATTGCTCTGTGCTCTTCCCATCTTATAAGTACCTTCTAATGGCACCCTCATCTGGTCGATTTCTGTCGTCCCCATCTGAATAACTTTCAATACCAGACTCTTCAGGTATTTTGCACTCATATCTGTTGATACATCGGCTAATGAATCTAACGCAATATCTGCGATCTTTGTTGGGCTCTGCTGCAATACTTTATTAAGTGCTGCTTGAAGTACTGCTCTTTGACGACCTGTTCTTCCAAAGTCTCCATCTCCGTATTTCTTAGAAACAACGTAACGAACCCTGGCATATCCTAATGCCTGATTTCCATTCAACGTCTGTTTCCCAACCTTTACATTACGGTATTTCTTCTTTGAAATGTAATTTGTTGTATTCAAGTATTTTGCTTCTTTTTCTTCCAGCGAAATTTCTACACCACCAACTTTATTGATAACTTTCTCAAATGTTGAGAAATCAACAACACAATAATTGTCGATCTTAATCCCAAAGTTCTTAGCGATCGTCTGGTATAATAATTCTACACCACCAAATGCATAGGCTGCATTTAACTTGTTATGTCCATGTCCTGGAATCTCAACATACATATCTCTCATCAAAGAAGTGAGCTTTAATTCTTTTGTCTTAAAATTGACCGTTGCGATCATAATACTGTCAGATCTTCCGTGATCACCTTTGATCGCTCCATGATCAGATCCAACCAATAAGATATTAATAACATTCTTACGTCTGTCAGTGTACTTCCATTCTTATTATTCACTGCTGCTTCTAATCTTGCATCATAATATCCAAGCACTCCCCCTGCAGCAATTCCTATGATCAAAAACAGACTTAGGATAATTTTAAACTTCTTAATCTTCATTCGTGTCCTCCTCACAATTATCTGCTTATCATTATAGATTATATCATATCATATGAAAAAACAGTAGGTGATTTTATTAAGTTTTTGTTACGCTTTCCAATAAGTCTGATTCATCGTAAGCTTTAAAACCATCCATTTTGGCAGTTTTTTATAATTTCTTCCAAGTTTATATCCGATCAATTTAAATCCTGTATCGATCACATACTTTGGAATGAGATATAGTTTTCCTTTTTTGAAAAGATGCTTGATCGTTGCGATAACCATTTTTACACCTTCTGATTCTGATCTCACTTTAAGGAATAATCCTCCATGATCTACTTGTGACACTGCAAGATCGAAATTCCTATGTAACTGTTGTATCGCCTTGTAATCATGCCAATGCCATACCCGTGCATCTGCCTGATAGGCAACTGCCTTTCTATCTTCGATCATCTTTGAAGCCATGATCATGTCCTCGTTAAAAATTGTTTTATGCTCGAAACCTCCCATTGCATCATACTCTGATCTTCGATAAGCACTGCATACATTTGAACAGAAAAATGTTTTGATCCCAAGAGTATCCAGATCCTCTTTTGTTTTAACTCTGCTTTCCAGAGGATAATTAAAGATTCTTGTATAATACTCAATATAATTTTTTTCAGGATCAGCCATCTGCCTTCCATAAGCAGCTGTTACTATTGGATCATCAAATGCTTTAATCAGATTTTCCACCATATATTTATCTTTTGGAATCGCATCATCTGTCATAAACATTAAAATGTCAGCTTCTTTGGCAAGCGATGCTCCATAATCTCTTGTTTTCCCATGATCAAATTCTTCTTTTTTAATATGATGAACTTCTACATTATCATATGGAGTGATCATTTCCTCGTCAAAAAATTCTGCCTCTGTGTTAACTAAAATAATGCGGTCTGGTTTTCTTGTCTGCAATGCAAGTCGTTTTAATGATTCCTGAAACTTATCTCCTGGCTTATATGTTGGTATGATCAAGTCAATTACCATGATTTTTCCTTTCTATCTTAGATCTATCTGCGGACTTTAGTTCCTTTGCTATCTCTTTTTGATAGTTTTAACCGATGAAATTCCAGTTCTTTTTCTTTATATACGATAGAACTGATATTCTGTGCTGCCATCACATAAATATTCGTTAGTGAATCATCTTTTGATAACTTCATTCCACGAACACCTAATGCACTCTTCTTCTTTTTTGGAATCTCGGAAAGCAAGAATTTTAAGAAAACTCCTTCTTTCGTCTGAAGGACTACTTTGTCTTCGGATCCTTCCATCCAGTCTATCGGAATCACTTCGATCAACTCATCTTCCGATAATTTGGTTGCCTGCACAGTTCTCTTTGCTGCATTTAACAACTCTCCATCCATCACTTTTAACATACTTTTTGCTGTTGCAAATAAAAGTGATGAATGAATCATTGATTCTGCATCCAGCACTTGGATGATATATTCTTTTGTACTGTCATAATTACATAAATTATCAATTGGTACCCCTTTATCCCTGAATTTTCCGGCTGGAATATCCAGTACCTTGATCTGGTGCATCACACCGAGATTGGTAAAGATACAGATCTTATCTGTATTCATACAAGGCACAATAAACTTGTATTCTTTTAAGATATTTTCCTTATTTCTCTGATAAGTTGCCTTATCCATTGTCTTGGAATATCCAAAACGATCCATCACAAAATAAACCGTCTCTTCTTTGACTGGTGCAGCAACATAAACTGCCTCTTTTCCATCTTCGACCACAGTTCTTCTTTCGCGTCCAAATTCTTTTTTAATCTTATCTAA
>OIXV01003139.1_pt1 | contig 12518 bp, 8 predicted proteins | sample 1587771 | NCBI WGS metagenome assembly OIXV01 (sample SAMEA3888893, study PRJEB22519) | human gut metagenome | biome: human gut; feature: human-associated habitat; material: faeces | place: Denmark | collected 2010
AAAAAATTTTGCTGTATAATTTTTGTGTATGCAGAGGGTATTGTTATAATAAGAAATTTGCCCGTAAAATGCATCTAAATTGAGATTGTATATCTTTGCAAAGAGCACATGTAAAGTCCTTTTTGCACAAGATTGTTTATTAGAAAAAGAAAAGACGCTGACATCAAAAGAATCACTTGAGATGAAAGGTATGGCATAAATGGAAAATGTAAGAGGCGCAATGCGACTCTTATTAGGCTGTACCTGAAATTAGGGGTACAGTTTTTTTTATTCCAAAATCTGTATCATAGATTCGTGTATGAAAATCATATAAATTTGATAATCAGGGAGGAAACGAATGGATACAAGAGTAGCTTTGATCGGGATCATCGTTGAAAATATGGATTCCACGCCGGAATTAAATAAACTTTTGCATGAATACGGCTCGTATATTATCGGACGGATGGGTCTGCCATACCGTGAGCGGAATGTGCATATCATCAGCGTTGCAATCGATGCGCCGCAGGATGTTATCAATGCACTTTCCGGGAAAATCGGCAGACTTGATGGAATCACGGCAAAGACGGTGTATTCGAATGTTGGCATGGCATAAGCTGGCGTGGATATGAATTGAAAATATACACATTGGGCAAAATCAAAAGAAATATATGTCGGATGCCCAATCTCACTAGCAGAAAGACCATTATGATCGGACAGGGATAAATTTATGTTACAAAACCAGAGAACACCAGACAAAAACAAACAGAAAAACTATGGCATGTCAGCGCAGAATTTTAAAAATCTGTCAGAGACAATAGAAAAGACAGCAGATATCACAAAAGAACAGCTTGCATTTCTTCTTGCAACAGAGGACGATGCGATGATACAGGATTTAAAACAGCGTGCGCGGAACACAGGTGACCGCATCTATGGAAAAAATGTCTACATCCGCGGACTGATTGAGTTCACAAATTACTGCAAAAATGACTGCCTTTACTGTGGAATCCGCAGAAGTAACTGCCACGCAGACCGCTACCGGCTGACGGAAGAAGAGATTCTTTCCTGCTGTAAAATCGGATATGAGCTGGGATTTTGCACCTTTGTACTGCAGGGTGGGGAGGATGGATTTTATACCGATGAAAAGATCTGTCAGATCGTTTCAAAGATAAAGGCAGAATATCCCGACTGTGCGGTGACACTTTCTATCGGAGAAAAATCAAGAGAGAGCTATCAGGCATATTTTGATGCGGGGGCAGACCGGTATCTGCTGCGCCACGAGACGGCAGATGAGGCACATTATAAGAAACTGCACCCGGCAGAGATGTCCTATCAGAACCGGATGCGCTGTCTTAGAGATTTAAAAGAAATCGGATATCAGACCGGATGCGGATTTATGGTAGGTTCGCCTTATCAGACCGTAGATACCCTGTGGGAAGATCTGCAGTTTATCCGTAGATTGAAACCGCAGATGGTCGGTATTGGTCCGTTTATCCCGCAGAAAGATACGCCGTTTGGTACTGAGACAGCGGGCACTATGGAGATGACACTGCGGCTGCTTTCCATTATCAGACTGATCCATCCGCATGTACTTCTCCCGGCGACCACAGCGCTTGGAACGATTCATCCCAAGGGCAGGGAGCTTGGAATTTTAGCGGGAGCAAATGTCGTCATGCCGAATTTATCCCCGGTTGCCGTGCGGGAGAAATATAAATTATATGATAATAAGATCTGCACTGGTGACGAGGCAGCAGAGTGCCGCTTCTGCATGCAGAAACGAATGGAAAGCATTGGCTATCAGGTAGCCGTAAACAGGGGCGATTTTCAGCCATAAGAAAGCAGAATGGAAAGTATCAGCCATCTGTGAGACAGAACGGGCGGACATAAGATAACTTCAGAAATCACTAATTGACAAAAAGCCAGCAGACTTAAGGCGGATCTACTGGTTTTATACGACAGTTCTGCAAAAAGAGCAGTCTGTCGTCCATATAAAAATACACTAACCGGAAAGCAAGCGGGCGCAAACTGACCGGAAAGAAAGGAAGAATGTATGTATAACGCAAAATCATTAAAAGCAGAAGAGTTTATTTCAGATGAGGAGATCAGAGAGACACTTGCCTATGCAGATGCCAACAAGGACAATGTGGCACTGATCGATGAGATCATCGAGAAGGCAAAATTAAGAAAGGGCTTAAATCATAGGGAGGCATCTGTCCTCTTAGCATGTGAGATCCCTGAAAAAATCCAGGAAGTTTATGCACTTGCAGAGCAGATCAAAAAAGATTTTTACGGAAACCGTATCGTATTGTTTGCACCGCTTTATTTGTCAAACTACTGCGTGAACGGCTGTGTATACTGTCCGTATCATCTGAAAAACAAACACATTGCAAGAAAGAAACTGACGCAGGAAGACATCGTAAAAGAAGTTACTGCATTGCAGGATATGGGACATAAACGTCTTGCCATTGAGGCGGGCGAAGATCCGGTCAACAACCCGATCGAATATATCTTAGAGTGCATCAAGACCATCTACAGCATCAAACATAAAAACGGTGCGATCCGCCGTGTCAATGTCAATATTGCTGCAACGACCGTGGAAAATTACCGCAAATTAAAAGAAGCTGGAATCGGAACTTATATCCTGTTTCAGGAGACTTACCATAAAGAAAGCTATGAAAAGCTGCATCCGACCGGACCGAAACACGATTACGCATATCACACAGAAGCGATGGACCGTGCAATGGAGGGCGGAATTGATGATGTAGGACTTGGCGTATTGTTTGGACTTGACCTTTACCGTTATGAGTTTGCAGGACTTTTGATGCACGCAGAACACTTAGAGGCAGTACATGGAGTCGGACCGCATACTATCAGTGTACCGCGAATCAAGCATGCAGATGACATTGATCCGTCTGCATTTGACAATGGCATCTCTGACGACACATTTGCAAAGATCTGTGCTCTGATCCGTGTTTCCGTGCCATATACCGGAATGATCATCTCAACAAGAGAGAGCCAGGAAGTGAGAAACAAAGTCCTTCCGCTTGGCGTTTCCCAGATCAGCGGTGCATCAAAAACAAGCGTCGGCGGCTACGCAGAGCCGGAAAAAGAAGGAGAAGTGACCAGCGAGCAGTTTGATGTCAGCGACCAGAGAACCTTAGATGAAGTTGTGAACTGGCTGATCAAACTGGGGTATATCCCAAGTTTCTGTACTGCATGTTACCGCGAGGGAAGAACCGGTGACCGTTTTATGGCACTTTGTAAAAACATGCAGATCTTAAACTGCTGTCACCCGAATGCGCTGATGACATTAAAAGAATATCTGGAAGATTATGCAAGCGAAGAGACAAAACGTCTTGGTATGGAGCTGATCGACAGAGAACTTGAAAAAATTCCGAATCCGAAAGTAAAACAGACTGCATACGAGCACATCCACGATATCGCAGAGGGAAAACGTGATTTCAGATTTTAAGAGAAGAAAAACGGGATGCATATCTTAAATGGACAAACAGAAAGCAGAGCGGGAAAATCCGTGCTGCCGGGTAGATTGTCCGAAAGGAGTACTATGGCAGGAACACTAAATGATACACCAGGCAGCAACCGTCTGCATATTGGTGTGTTCGGGAAAACAAACAGCGGGAAATCTTCTTTTATTAACGCCTTCACACATCAGGAAGTCTCCATTGTTGCAGATGTTGCCGGAACGACGACGGATCCGGTCTATAAGCCGATGGAGATCAGTCCGCTTGGTCCCTGTGTGATTATTGACACAGCGGGATTTGATGATGAGACTGAGCTTGGGGAACGCCGTGTGGAGAAAACGAAACTGGCAGCGGAAAAGGCGGATATCGCTGTGATCGTGGTATCTGGCGCGGATGCCTGCAGAGAGGATGCTTCAGAGACGAAAGATGCAAAAGAAAAATTACAACAGTCGTCCGAGAAAAATCAGGAGAACTTACCGGATCTCACAGAAGAATTAAAGTGGTATCAGTTTCTGAAAGAAAAAAATACGCCTGTTTTGTTCCTCGTCGGGAAAGCAGATATTGATCCGCATACGGACGAACTTGCTTCTTATATCAAAGAAAAAACAGGAAAACAGGCGCTCACAGTCAGTGCCAAAACGGGGGCAGGGATCGACACAGTCAGGGAAGAACTCGCCCGCCTTGTGCCGGAAAATTACGGAGATAGGCTGATCACGGGAGATCTCGTCACAGAAGAAGATTTCGTCTTACTGGTCATGCCGCAGGATATCCAGGCGCCGAAAGGACGTCTGATCCTGCCGCAGGTGCAGACATTACGGGAACTTTTGGATAAAAAGTGCCTGGTCATGAGTGTGACAACAGATAAACTATTGCCGGCACTTGCAGCCTTAAAAGAACCGCCGAAACTGATCATCACAGACTCACAGGTATTCGGCTATGTGTATGAGCACAAGCCGAAAGAGAGCATGCTGACCTCATTTTCTGTTTTGTTTGCAGCGTATAAAGGAGATCTTCCTTACTATGTGGAAGGTGCAAAAATGTTAGATTCCCTGACAAATGAATCGCATGTTCTGATCGCAGAATGCTGCAGCCATGCGCCACTGCAGGAAGATATCGGAAGAGTCAAAATCCCGCGCATGTTAAAAAAGCGCGCAGGAGAGAGCATTACCGTAGACATCATGAGTGGAACGGATTTTCCACAGGATTTATCCGGCTATGATCTGATCATCCAGTGCGGTGCATGCATGTTTAACCGCAAATATGTGATGTCGCGGATCGACCGTGCCAAAAAACAGCAGGTTCCGATGACAAATTATGGGGTGACGATCGCACATCTGACCGGAATACTTGATAAAATTTCAATGTAGATAGTTTGTCAGACAGATATATAATAAGAAGATACGATAAGAGAGTGTAAGCCCGCAGAGAACCGGTGATGGTTTCCTGCGAGCTTGTTCAGACTAAAGCAGATACGTTTTCTTACCGATAATAGCTTATATAACTAGAAGTAGTTATGAAAAGAGGAAATAAGAACTTTTACATGTGGGAATGAGGAGCAAAATGAACGATTTTAATTATTATGCACCGACAAAAGTTGTTTTCGGAAAAGGTGCGGAACAAAAAGTTGGAAACCTGATAAAAGAACAGAACTGTAAAAAGGTTCTCATCCATTATGGAAGCGGCAGTGCCAGACGCTCCGGTCTGTTAGACAGGATCGAGGCGATCTTTGATAAAGAGGGGATCACTTACGTCGAATTGGGCGGTGTCGTTCCAAACCCGAGACTTTCTCTGGTGTATGAAGGAATCGCACTCTGTAAAAAAGAAAATGTCGATTTCATCCTTGCCGTCGGCGGCGGAAGTGTCATTGATTCCGCAAAGGCGATCGGATATGGTGTTGCAAATGAAGGAGACGTGTGGGATTTCTTTGATTTTAAACGGAAACCGACTGCATGTCTGCCGATCGGTGTAGTGCTTACGATCGCGGCGGCGGGAAGTGAGATGAGCGGTTCCTGCGTAATAACAAAGGAAGATGGCGGCATGAAGAGAGGATGCACGACCGATTACAGCCGATTAAAGTTTGCTGTTTTAGATCCGGAGCTTACGATGACGCTTCCACCATATCAGACAGCATGCGGATGCACGGATATCCTGATGCATACGATGGAACGCTATTTCAACCACGGTGAAAACATGGAACTGACGGATGGAATCAGTGAAGCACTGATGCGCACGGTGATCAGAAATGCAAAAATCCTTGTAAAAGAGCCGGAAAATTATGATGCGCGCGCGGAAGTCATGTGGGCGGGAAGTCTTTCCCATAATGGACTGACCGGCTGCGGAACGGATGGTGGTGACTGGGCAACGCACAAATTAGAACACGAGCTTGGTGGAATGTTTGATGTGGCACATGGAGCAGGGCTTGCCGCGATATGGGGAAGCTGGGCACGCTATGTCTGCGGGGAGCGTATTGAACGATTTGTGCAGTTTGCAGAGCACGTTATGGGTGTGGAGCCGCAGGAGACAGAACAGAAGACGGCAGAGGCAGGCATTGCTGCAATGGAGGATTTTTACCGGGAAATCCATATGCCGACATCATTAACGGAACTTGGCATTGCGCCGACAGAAGAACAGATAAAAGAACTGGCAGAAAAGTGTAATGCGGCAGTCAGAGGCAATCTTGGAAAAGTAAAGCATCTGGATGTGGAAGATATGATCGCAATCTATACGGCAGCAAAATAATATTTTTATAGAAATTCCGGTATAAACACAATAAAAAACAGCATGAGAAAGCCCCTGCAAAACTCGTATCTACAGGTTTTGCAGGGGCTTGTATTCTGTAAAAATTATTTTGCTAAAAGCATCATGATCTGATTGCTGCGCTGTACAAATTTTGCCATAGCGTCAACAGACAGCGGCTGGTTGGAAAGCATTGCAAGATCGTAAAGCTGTTCACAGAACATCGGAACATGCTCGGAATCTTTGTGCTCAAAGATATATTTTACAAGTTCATTGTTTGCGTTTAAGGTCAGGGTCTGATCCGCAGCAAACATGTTCGGATCCATGCCGCCCATGCCGTTCATTGCATACATCTTCATCATATCCTGCATACGTCTGCCTTCCTCGGAAAGCGTGATGACAGAAGCGATATCCGCATTTTTCAGCTTCTCAACTTTGACAGTCAGTTTATCGTTGTTTAAAGCTTTTTTAAACACATCCGTCAGGGTATCTGTCTCAGCCTTTAAGTCCTCAGCGGAAGTCTCGTCCTTTAAGGATTCTGTGACATCTGCATCAATACGCATGAATTTATAATGCTCATTGCGCTGCTCAAGCTGTGAGATGAAGGAAGTATCAATGTTGTGGTCTAAGATGACAGCGTCCATGTTCTGCTCTTTGAACATCTTAATGTACTGACCCTGCTGAAGTTTGTCAGTTACATAGTAGATTACCTTGCGCTCATCTTTTTCCTCAGTATTCTCATCTGCTGCATCGGTGCTTTCCTTTTTGATCGGATTGCCGTCAGCATCTAATACCTCAGCTTCATCTTTGTTTTCGTCTTTCTTTTCTTCCTCTTTGACTAAGAGTTCCGGAAGAGTGAGATATTTGTCATCTAGATTTTTGAACAGGATGTAATCGTTCATCTTGTCACAGAACTTGGTATCTTTCAGACAGCCGAATTTGATGAACGGGCTGATGTCGTCCCAGTATTTCTCGTAATTTTCTTTATCCGTCTTGCACATACCGATCAGCTTGTCAGCTACTTTCTTGGTGATGTACTCGGAGATCTTCTTTACAAAACCATCGTTCTGCAGTGCACTTCTGGATACGTTAAGCGGCAGATCCGGGCAGTCGATCACACCTTTTAAGAGCATTAAGAATTCAGGAATGACTTCCTTGATGTTGTCGGCGATAAATACCTGATTGTTGTAAAGTTTGATGGTTCCCTCAATGGAATCATACTCGGTATTGATCTTCGGGAAGTACAGGATACCCTTTAAGTTGAACGGATAGTCCATATTCAAGTGGATCCAGAACAATGGTTCTTTGTAATCTAAGAATACTTTGCGGTAAAATGCTTTGTATTCTTCGTCGGTGCATTCGTTCGGACTCTTTGCCCAGAGAGGGTTGGTATCGTTTAATGGAACCGGACGCTTTACGATCTTTAATTTATCTTTTGCAGGAGAAACTTCAACGACTTCTTTTTCGCCGTTTTCGTTTTCTTTCTCCTCTGTTTTTGCTTCCTCATGGATCGTCTCAACGACAGTGTCTGTGTCTAATTTATCAGCGGCGTCGATCGTCTCATATTCTGTCTCAGCGTTTGCCTTCTCAAGGAAGATCGGAGTCGGCATGAAAGAGCAGTACTTTTCGATGACTTCTCTTGCACGGTACTCGTTGGAAAATTCAACGGAATCCTCGTTTAAGAAAAGGGTGATCTCTGTACCGACGCCTTCTTTGGTGCCATCAGCCATATCAAATTCAGTACCGCCGTCGCAGGACCAGTGAACAGCCGTTGCGCCGTCTTTGTAGGATAATGTATCGATCGTTACCTGATCAGCTACCATGAATGCGGAGTAGAAGCCAAGTCCGAAGTGACCGATGATCTGATCGTCGTTTGCTTTGTCTTTGTATTTTTCAATGAAATCTGTTGCACCGGAAAATGCGATCTGGTTGATGTATTCCTCAACCTCGTCTGCGGTCATACCAAGACCATTATCGATAAATTTTAAGGTTTTTTCCTCCGGATTTACAACAACGTGGATCTCCGGTTTGTAGTCAGACGGTAATGTATATTCGCCCATCATTTCGAGTTTTTTTAATTTTGTGATCGCATCACATCCGTTACTGATCAGCTCACGGAAGAAGATGTCGTGATCGGAATATAACCATTTTTTGATAATCGGGAACAGATTATCGCTGTTAATTGAAAGATTTCCATGTTTCTCTGCCATATTCAAACACTCCTTTATAATCGTAATAAAATGCAGTGGGCAGATCCGCCTCGCTGCTGCCTGAATCTAATATTATAACCGCAAATTTCAAAAGTCAATAGAAAATCAGCACTCTTTTTTAATGAGTGCTAACAAAAGAAACGGAAATGCCTTAAAACAGGGAAAAACCAGTATTTCTTAAAAAAATATAAATTAAGCAGATAAATAGGATTTTCATTTTGCAGGATTTGTTTTATCATGATAACAGTGAAATTTATTAAGCAGATGAAAAAGATGTTTGCTGGGCAGAAATGGAGATTATTATGACACGCGACAATAACATTCCGGAAATTGATTTTGTGATCACATGGGTAGATGGCAATGATCCGGACTGGCAGAAACAGAAAATGGAGTACAGTATGCAGCCGGATCTGTCGCAGAAACAGGATGACAGAAAAGAGAGATACAGAGACTGGGATCTGCTGAGGTACTGGTTTCGTGGTGTGGAGCGTTTTGCACCATGGGTGCGCAGGATACACTTTGTTACATGGGGGCATCTGCCATCCTGGTTAAATAAAGAACATCCGAAGTTAAATATTGTAAATCATAAAGATTTTATTCCAGAAAAATATCTGCCGACATTTAATTCACATGCCATTGAGTGGAATATGCACAGAATCCCAGGTCTGGCAGAGAATTTTGTATATTTTAATGATGATATGTTTCTGATAAAAAAGGTCAGACCGGAACAGTATTTTAAAAATGATCTTCCGGTGGATATGCTGGCTCTTCAGCCTGATGTGGCAAATACAAAAGATCAGGTCATGCCATATATTTACCTGAATAATGCCATGCTTCTGGCAAAATATTTTGACAAACGTGAAAATATGAAAAAACAGCCGGGAGCATATTTCCATCCCGGTTATCCGTTTATGTATTTTATTTATAATATGTTAGAACTGGCGTTCCCGTTGTTTACAGGATTTTACACGGTTCATGGGCCGTCTCCTTTTAAAAAGAGTACTTTTGTGAAAATGTGGGAATTAGAGCCGGAGTTGTTAAACGAGGTGTGCAGCCATAAATTCCGTCAGAAAGAGGATGTCAGCCAGTATGTGCTCAGGGAGTATCAGAAACTGACTGGCGGTTTTGTTCCCGGCAATGTAAGAAGACTCTGCCGGTATTATGATGTCTCAAATGATAACAGCAGGATTGTGGCTGATATAGGTCATCAGAAGAGTGGAAGCGTCTGTTTGAATGACAGCAATCAGGAGATTGATTTTGAGTGGGCAAAAGAAGAACTTCATATGGGTTTTGCGCAGATCTTGAAGGAAAAATCTGCATTTGAAAAGTAAGAGGTGAAAAAAGTGATCGTATTAAAAGCAGATAGCGAATTAAAAATGACATTTGAACGGCTGATAAAGACCATGCATGCAAATGTAAACTGGACAGGTCTTTTTGTGGCACTTGATAATTATCTCATTTTACAGGGGGAAGTGCGCTCCCTGTTTTTTCATTTTGACAGTAGAAAAGTGGCGGAAAATATTGTAGATCTGCCGATCAAAGAAGATGAGATCAAAGATACCGATGAGGCAGCAGTACGGGATGTGATCAATATGATCCTGTATGCATTTGGAAAATGGGGAACGATCCAGGGACTTCGTGTGGAAAAAAATACGGAGCAGCTGAATACTCTTTTCGGGCATGTGCTTGCAGGAATCTATATTGAACCGGAATATACCACGCAGTATTTTCGTTTTTATCATGCAGGAAAGCGTATTACCTATGAAGATGTGATACAGGCGGCACTTGAGGCAAAAGAAGCAGTGCAGAAGGAAGAGGAAGCAGACGAGGAACAGGGACTCTGGCATAAAGTTGAATGGAAGATGGCGCATACTGTTTTTGAGAGAACAGAACTTTCACTGTCAGAAAGAGCAAAAGGCAGGATTGGCAATAACTTTTATAAAGTTGGTTACCGCTGCCCAAAATGCAAAGGAAATCTGCATATGATCATGTATCCGAAAGGAAAAGAGTTTCGAATCGAGACGCCTGAGGGAGTAGTCCTTTTGGCAAAAGCATGTACCTGTGCAGCGTGTCACAGATTTTATACGCCGCGCCCATGGAAACTTCTTGGAGACGGCGATATTTATCTGATGGATTTTGAGGAGGATAAAAAGGCATACGAAGATTATCTTGAGCTGATGGGGCGTAACGGCGAGCATGAGGCAAACAGCCGTTATAATGAGTATGAGGACGGCAGAAAGCCGGCGGGTGTCGAGGACGAGCAGCAGCCACTTGAGGAACTGTGCGAGGATCTGCCGGAATATTCAGATGCAGACTTTGAGGAATTATTAAATAAGATAGAAGAGGGATTTTTCCCGGAAAGCAGTATTGCAGCCTGCGAACCTGCCATACAGGAGGAAAAAAAGCATCGTAAAAAGTTAAAGAGTACGCCTGCATCAGATCAGGACGAAGTCACAGATGATGAAGAAGAGCAGGATGAGAGCAAGAACCGGCACGCAGAAAAACAGCATGGAAATGAAAGCGCGGGTGAAAGTGGATGGAAGCGGAATGAGAACGAAAGGCTGTATGCAGATGCACGTCAGGATGAAACCGAACGACGCCATGTGAAAGGTTCCCGATATGAGAGTGACAGCAGGCAGCCGCACGAAGCTGGGCGGATTGGTGGGGAATCGTCCGATGAAAAATATGCACAGGTAAATGATGCGGAGGCACAGAAAGCCCGCGAGACTTATCAGGCTAAATTTGGAGTCGCAGACCGTATGTCAGAGCGCCAGCTTTCCGAATTAAAACACCAGCTCATGCATGAAACAAGAATTTCGCCCGAAGAGCGGAAACAATACCTGGATATGTTAGAGGAAAAAGAACAGGACAGAAAGCTTACCGCGTTAAATAAAAAGGCAGAGAGCTGCGCAGATAAAAATTATGCCGTGATGCGCCGTGTCTATGACGAGATTGCAGAGGAAAAGCTGCCGCAGGAGAAAAAACAGAATCTGCTTTTAAATCTGAAACAGAAAATGCAGACACAGGCAGAGCGGGAAGTCGCAGAGCTGGTTGGAAAAATGCCGCCTAATATGGACAGGGCACGTTACCATGCACTTAGGGAGAAATTAAAAGAATACGAAGGAGTAGATTTAACCCCATATCAGGAACGGTTAGAATCGCAAAAAAATCTTGCCGAACAGCAGGAAATAAAAAATATGATCCGCCAGTCGAGAAAAATCACCAGAGATGATCTGACAGAGCTTAAGGAGCGTCTGAAAGAAAAGGAGTTTGAGCCGGGGCTGGTTTTGCCGTATTTTGAGCAGATCGAGAATAAAATCCGTCAGATGGATGAAAATGAGATCGCAGAAATTACCGGTGATCCAGCACACATGTCCTTTGATGAGGGAATGGATGCGTATCAGAAGATTGCAGAAGGACCATATTTACCGGATTTAAAGGATAATGCATTAGAACTTTTAAGCAGGCGTCTTTCCAAGATCAAGACGGATGAGTGTGAACAGCTTGTAAATAAGCTGAAAAATGAACTGGAAGAGGCGGGAATCACAGAAAGCCAGAAACATTATTTTTACCCGGCGAGAAAAGTGCTGTTAAAGCAGGCAGCGCCGCAGGAAACAGAGGTTATCGATTATGCCATGGCATCCTATGCCGCAGGAAACGGTCTGTTTGAATATCCGATTTTTGTGGTGGACACATCGAGAAACAACAGTGGAAAAGAGGGGATTATCCTGACACCGGAACATCTATATTACAGCACACTGATGACATCTTACCGTATTGATGTTCCGTCCATAGATGAGATCACTGCATCCACAGGACTTTTAAACCGTGGTGTGTATGTGACAGAGAAAAATGGGAAAAAGACGAAAATTCCATATGCGGTAGAAAATAAGCAGCTCACGGCATATGCCGGGGTATTGAATGAATTTATTCATTATTTACAGGAAAAACCGGATTCGCGAAATATTTCTTATCTGGCGAAAGAAAAACATGATACGATCTGCTGCTTCCGCTGTGGTTATGTATATAAGGGAGGAAATATCTGTCCAAAATGTGGATTTAAAAACAATGCTTAGAAAATACTAAGAATTATTAAAAATGTATAAAAATGCTT
>OIXV01003169.1_pt1 | contig 12416 bp, 10 predicted proteins | sample 1587771 | NCBI WGS metagenome assembly OIXV01 (sample SAMEA3888893, study PRJEB22519) | human gut metagenome | biome: human gut; feature: human-associated habitat; material: faeces | place: Denmark | collected 2010
TACTTTTACATAAGGCACAGTCTCTGCCTGAAGAAATTTTTTCGCTGATCAGGCAGTTAGAGGAACTGGGGATTATGTTTGTGGCAGCCAGTGGAAGACAATATCCGAATATGACAAAGCTGTTTGCGCCTGTTGCTTCAGAGATTTCCTATATTTCGGAGAATGGTGCACTGGCAGTGGATCATGGAGAGGTACTGTATCAGGATTCTTTTGACAGAAAGCTGGCAGGGGAGATTATTTCTGCAATCCTGGAAAAGAAGGATGCCGAGTTTACCTGTTCTGCAAAGGATTACCACTATCTGATGCCGAAGACAAAGAGATTTCATGACCATATGTTATATGAAGTAAAAAATGAATGCAGATTTGTAAACAGCATGGAAGAGATAACGGATCCTATCATGAAGCTGGCTGTGTTTGAACCGGCCGGCCTTACAGAAGAATCTGTGAAATACTGGATGGACAGATTTGGAAAAGAATGTGTTGTTGTCACTTCGGGAAATGAGTGGATTGATTTTATTCCTTTTGGAACAAACAAGGCAAAAGGGATCAGAGAATATCAGAAAAGATATCATATTTCGCCGGAAGAATGTATTGCGTTCGGAGACGAATATAATGATATAGAGATGCTTAAAGCGGTAAAATATGGCTTTGCCATGGAGCATTCCAAGGAGGGGGTACGGGCAGCTACGTCCTATATGACAAAACAGGTTGAACCGGTCCTTGAGAAGCTGATCCGGGCAAAGGGAAAGATTGAGGAGGTTATTTGAAATGTTTACAGAAGAATGTATTAATACGTTTCTTGAAAATCAGGAGCAGCTTTTTCCACAGCCGGTAGCAGAATCATATGAAGCTGCGGAAGCATTCCTTGAGGATTGCATGGCGCAGGTTGTGGATTCTATTGAAGAAGTGAGAGAATATCTGGAAGAAGCAGGCGCTGATGTGGAAGGAATGTCAGATGAAGAACTGGAAGATGCAAGTGAAGTATTTGCTCTGCCGGATGGAAAATATCTGATAGTAGAAGGATAAAAACTGTTCGGTCAAATTATGGATATCACGTGATATATCGGAGAAATAACTGTAAAACACAGTTCGGTCCCTGAATATTGGAGAAAATTGAACTCTGATACTCAGGGGCTGAAGTTGTTTTAAGGGAGAAAATACAGATTACATTTCCGGAAAATGCGATGCTATAATGCTTTTATAAAGAGAAAAACGGTGCTGTGGTCTGTGATGGGAATGAAAAGGGCAGACAGACACAGAAGCATCACAGAACTGTAATTATTCAGTACCTTCAGAGTGGCTGCTGAATAATTACAAATTTTATTATAAATGAAAAGGAGGACTACAGATGGAGAGAAAGAGATTTCTTGCAGTTGTAATGACTGTGATGATGGTTATTTCAATGATTCCATCCATGGTTTTTGCGGCAGCTCCGTCAGGAGAATTGGGCGGTAAGCTTAAGATTAAGGGACTTGCAGCTGTAGGCGTAGCGTTGAGTGCAGATTATGCAAAGGTTACACCGGAAGGGGTTACGGATGAAGATTTTACTTTTTCCTGGTCAAGACAGACAGGGGAGAAGGAGTTAACACAGGTAGGTACTGAGAAGACCTATACGATCACTCAGGATGATTTGGGATGCAGACTGGTGCTTGATCTGACCCCTGTAGATGGAAGCGGACTGACAGGTACTCTTACTGCAAAGACGTTAGAGGTAGCTGCAACTGAAGAAGAGGCGAAAGCAGAGGATACACAGCAGGCAGAAACGGCAGATGGAACAGAGAATGCACAGTTGGAAGAAACAGCAGATAATGCAGAAGGCAGTCAGGATTCTGAAAATCAGGACACAGATAGAACAGAAGATGTACAGCAGGATGCAGGAAATGAACAGGAAGATGGATCTCAGAACACAGAAGGTCAGCCGGAGGAAACAACAGAAGGTACTGATGATTCCCAGATGAAAATTTATACAGAAGATCAGCTGCAGGTGGATGAGAACGGAAATGTGCAGACAGATGGATCAGAGAAAGATCAAAAGACTTACGAAGCGACTGCCACTGTAGAGGACAGCGAAGATCAGATTTGTGATTTTGGAACAGTAAAGAGTGATCTTGAGGATGTGGAAGCACAGTATGTGCAGATTACGAACACCGGAAATGAGAACTTGAATTTTCAGGAGATCAGTCCGGAACATTTTATGGTTCAGGATATTACAGAACCGCTGAGTGCAGGTGAATCTGTAAGCGTATGGATACAGCCGAGAGAAGGACTGGAACCGGGTGAATATGATGATATGATCACATACCGGACGGAAGAAGGTATTGAGGTTTCTTTTGAAGCGAAGATTGCAGTTGAAGGTGAGGATGATTCATCAGATGACGAAGATCTGAAGCCTTCGGATGAGCCTTCTGCAGAACCGACAGAGACGCCGGATGACAGCGAGGCTCCATCGGCAGGTGACAATGCAGATGCATCTCTTGAGGCACAGTCTCTTGAGGTAAATACAGGAAGTCTTAATTTCAGCGATATCGAAGAAAATTATACACAGGCCAATGAGACACTGTCCGTAACCGTAACAAATACAGGGGATGGAACTGTCACTTTAAAGATACCGAAATCAGATTATTTTGAGGTGATGAACGAAGATGGAAGTGAAGCTGTATCAGGAATACAGATTGCAAAAGGTGATTCTCTTATGTTCATGGTACAGCCAAAAACCGGTCTGACGAAGGGGGATTACAGTGATACCCTGATATTTGAAAGTGAAGAGGATCCGGAAGTAGCAGTGCAGGTAACTGCGGAAGTATCTGTAAAAGAGGCAGAACAGGAACAGATCACAGCAGTTCAGGCAGATCCGGAATCTTTCAGTTATGATGATCTGAAGGAAGGTTATGATACTCCTGAAGCGACGACCATTACACTTACCAATACAGGAAATACAACTGTTTCGCTGATGCAGCCATATGCAGAGTATTTTGATATTGGGGAACTTTCGGCATCAGTGCTGGAGCCGGGAGATTCTGCTGCATTTACAGCAGTACCGGTGACCGGTCTGAAAGTCGGCAATTATCTGGACAGTATTCAGATAGCCCAGACCAGTTCGGAAGGACAGGAAGATGTATTAACAACGATCAAAGCTTCTGCGACTGTTTCGGAAGTGAAAAAGATTTATAAATTATCCGTAACACCGGAAGAACTGAATTTTGGAAAAGCAAAAGAAGGATATAGTGAGGCACCGGAAGCGCAGAAAGTTACAGTGACGAATGAGGGGAATACAAATGTAACTTTAAATGCACCGTCAGGTAAAAACTTTAAAATCGGGAAACTTTCAGCCACAGAGCTTGCACCGGGGGAGAGCTGTACATTTAAAATCCGCCCGAAGGAGGGTTTAAAGGCCGGCTCCTATACAGAGTCAGTTGTGATTGATAATGAACAGCAGATCAGTGCAGAAGTGAAAGTTCAGTTTACGGTTAAAGCTACCCGCAAGGCGAAAATTGCAGATCCGGCAGATAATAAGATTACAGGAATCAGTTCAGATGGATACACAACACAGTCAAAGATTACATTTACAGCAGTCGGAGCGGGTATGGACAATGAAAGTCCGGGAAAGGGAGATGTCCGCTATGTACCGTATAACTGGAAAGTGATCAATACAAATAGCTGGAGCAGTGCACCTTATACTGCTGCATTTGGAATTACGAAGGCCGGAACCTACACATTGACAGTTACATTTGACCGTCAGAAGTATAATGGAAGTGAATGGAAGAATACAGGGGAGCAGGATACTAAACAGGTGAATTTCAGTATTACGCAGGCGCAGACTGTAACTGCAACTCCGACTCCACAGCCGAATGGAGCAACTGCGAAAACAGCGGTAAAGACAGGAGATACGACTAATATCACACCGTTTGTGATTATTCTGGCGATTGCAGCAGGATGTATTGTGGGAGTTGTGGTATACAAAAGACGAAAGAAATAAGAGTTATCTGAAGAAAAAATACAGGGGAATATGTAAAATATAAAATTATTAGCACTCATTTTTGGTGAGTGCTAATTTTTTCTTGACTTTTGGAATAAATGGTATTACTATATCTTTCAGAGAAGCAACTTACAGGAGTCAAAAGCTATTTCAAAGGATAAACAGGAGAGGATAGTTTTGACTCCGGAGGCAGAGCAGATAAGAATGCAGTATATTGACAGATAAAGTTGCGGCAAATGATTAAAAACAAAAAGGAGTGTGGACAGCATGGCTGTAAAACATGGAAATTTATCAATTAACAGTGAAAATATTTTCCCAATCATCAAGAAATGGTTATATTCCGATCATGATATTTTTGTAAGAGAGCTGGTCTCCAACGGATGCGATGCGATCACTAAACTGAAAAAACTGGAAGTAATGGGAGAATATACTTTTCCGGAAGGATACAAACCGGAGATTCAGGTAATTGTTAATCCTGATGAGAAAACTCTGAAATTCATCGATAATGGTATTGGCATGACTGCTGATGAAGTAGAGAAATACATTACCCAGATTGCTTTTTCAGGTGCAACTCAGTTTCTTGAGAAATATAAAGACAAAACTACAGATGATCAGATGATCGGTCATTTTGGACTTGGATTTTATTCTGCATTTATGGTAGCGGATGAAGTGCATATTGATACACTTTCCTATACAGAAGGTGCACAGCCTGTACACTGGTCCTGCGATGGCGGAACAGAATATGATATCCAGGAAGGTAACAAGAATACGATTGGTACAGAAATCACCCTGTTCCTGAATGAAGACTGCCTGGAATTTGCAAATGAATACCGTATGCGTGAGATTCTTGAGAAATACTGTTCCTTCATGCCGGTTCATATTTACCTTTCCAAAGCAAATGCACCTCAGGAATATGAGACAATTGATGAATCTGAGTTAAGAGACGATGATGTAGTTGTTGAACATATTCATGAGGAAGCAAAGACAGAAGAAAAAGAAAATGATAAAGGTGAAAAGGAAGTTGTTGAAATTTCTCCTGCAAAGGATAAAGTAAAGATCAATAAACGTCCGGTTTCCATCAGTGATATTAATCCTCTCTGGATGAAGCATCCGAATGAATGTACAGATGATGAATACAAGGAATTTTACCGCAAGGTATTTATGGATTATAAGGAACCGTTATTCTGGATACATCTGAATATGGATTATCCGTTTAATTTAAAAGGTATCCTGTACTTCCCGAAGATCAATACAGAGTATGATTCCATTGAAGGAACGATCAAACTTTATAACAATCAGGTATTTATCGCAGATAATATCAAGGAAGTAATTCCTGAATTCCTGCTTCTTCTGAAAGGTGTGATCGATTGTCCGGATCTTCCATTGAACGTGTCACGAAGCGCATTGCAGAATGACGGATTTGTACAGAAGATTTCTGAATACATTTCCAAAAAAGTGGCAGATAAGCTTACCGGAATGTGCAAGACTGACAGAGAATCTTATGAGAAATACTGGGATGATATCAGCCCGTTTATTAAATATGGCTGTATTAAAGATGCTAAGTTTGCAGAGAAAATGGGAGATTATGTACTCTTTAAGAATCTTGATGGCAAATATCTCACATTAAAGGACTGCATTGAAGAGAATAAAAAAGAAACAGAAGAAACTGAGGCTCAGACAGAAGAAAAGAAAGAAGATGCAGCAGAGTCTGAAAACAAAGACAATGCGGAAGCGAAAGAACCTGAGAAGACAGTAATTTTCTATGTAACTGATGAAGTTCAGCAGAGTCAGTATATCAATATGTTTAAGGAAGCAGGAAAAGATGCCGTTATCCTGAAGCATAATATTGACAGTGCATTTATTTCCAGTCTTGAGCAGAAACATCAGGAAGTACAGTTTAAGCGTATTGATGCGGATCTGACCGAAGAAATGAAGGGTGAGGGTACTGCCGATGAAGAAACTGTCAAAGCACTGACAGAACTTTTCCGCAAGAGCCTTAATAAAGATAAACTGGAAGTACATGTTGAGAATCTGAAAAATGAAAATGTATCAGCAATGATGACTCTTTCCGAAGAGAGCCGCCGTATGCAGGATATGATGAAGATGTATAATATGTATGGAATGGATCCGAATATGTTTGGCGGACAGGAAACACTGGTTCTGAATGCGAATCATCCATTGGTTAAATATCTGGCAGAGAATCAGGAATCTGACAAGGCTCCGCTTATCTGTGAACAGCTGTATGACCTTGCGATGATGAGCCATAAACAGCTTTCACCGGACGAAATGACCAGATTTGTTCAGAGAAGCAATGAAATTTTGCTGATGATTGCAAAATAAGATAGAAAGCAGGCAATTTGCCGGCAGATCAATGAGAGGACAGATACGCCTGTCAGAATAGCAGAATATCAAATAAGGAGCGGAGAATAACTTTTGCTCCTTATTTTTGTGGAAAACAATTACATTGGTATTGACAAATGTCTTATGAATTCCTATTATTAAGTTGCCGATATTTTAATGAATATGCCGAATCCGCAGAAAATATAACGGGTTACAGAGAATAGTGACTGCAATGGTGCTTCCGGGCAGCCAATATCGTGACTTTCATTTACTTATAGAGAAATGTGTGTAAATAAATGAGATATCCAAATCTGTAAAAACACAGATTATGGAAGTTACAGGAGGAACGATGTATGAGTGCAGTTTATGGAGTTATTAGAAAATTGGGTGCAACATCAAAGTATAAAGGATATTATTATGTTGTGGATGCAGTAGAAATGGCACAGAAAATTTATGAGCGACCGGTAAAAGTCACCAAAGATATTTATCCGGTCATTGCAAGAAAATATAAATCAACGCCGTCTAATGTAGAACACAACATAAGAACACTGGTAAACTTATGTTGGATGAATCATAAGGATACACTGGAAGAAATGGCAGGGTGTACAATGGCAGATAAACCGACGAACAGTGAGTTTATAGATATTCTGGTCTATTATCTGCGTTATTCGGATAAAGACTGATAACAGAATCTACTCATAATTTCTCACAGGGAATGTGATGACTGGAGAGAAAAACAGTCATGGAATCATCCCAGAGATGTTCCAGACGTTTATCCGGACTGAATGAAGTATAAGAAACACCTGTTGTACATAAAAGGGACTGGTTCTTGTACCGGATATTCAGATAAAAGCTTTGCACAGGAATATCTGCAATATGCTGTTCATTTTTTAACAACGACTGTGTCTGATCATGAGAAAGTTCAAATACAATCCTGAAATTCAAAGGTGTGCGTCTGCCGCGTATGATAGAAAAACAATAAGGTTTTACATCATGCCAGAGGGAATATTCTGTGGAATTCTCCTCAAAAGCAGCCTTTGTGTCAGTATCAAAGAAATCGTAATGAAGTTTTCCGTTTATGGTAAAAGTGTTGAAGGTTGTCACAGATGCCTCGACAAGAGAAAAACGGTCAAATACCTCACCGATCAGGAGTTTATTCATAAAATCTTTTACATCAGTAATTTTTAAAGCAAGCATACAACACCTCTCTGATAACATGATTTACAGCTGTTCAGAATTAAAAAAGACTTCTGGATTGCTGCATATTTCTGAACATATTTTGTGGATCAGGCAGCGCTTCCTGCACTTTGCGGGAAGCGTCTTTTTATTATAAAGCACTTTTGAAAAAAAGAACAGTGTTTTTATTAAAAAGTCTTTTCAAACGTAAAGCGGTGTGATAAGATATATCTGGTATTGAATACTACATATAATGGAAAAGAGGACGATATAATTGAGATATAAGATTATCATAGATAGTTGTGGAGAACTTTTGGACGAATGGAAGAAAGATGAATGTTTTGAATCCATTCCACTGACTCTGATGGTAGGAGCTGAACAGATCATAGATGATGAAACATTTAATCAGGCAGAGTTTATTGATAAAGTGGCAGCCTGCCCGGAATGTCCGAAATCAGCCTGCCCGTCACCTGAGAGATATATGAGAGCATATGACTGCGAGGCTGAGCATATTTATGCAGTGACTTTGTCTTCTGAGCTGAGTGGTTCCTATAACAGTGCGTTGCTTGGCAGAGATCTTATTATGGAAGACCATCCGGATAAAAAAATACATGTGTTTAATTCACGTTCCGCATCCATCGGGGAAAGCCTGATCGGAATGAAGATACAGGAATGCGAAGAAGCAGGGATGAGTTTTGAAGAAGTTGTTTCAACTGTGGAACATTATATTGAAGGACAGCATACATTTTTTATACTTGAGAATCTTGATACTTTGAGAAAGAACGGTCGTCTGAGCAAAGTGAAAGCGTTAGTGGCCAGTGCATTGAAAATCAAACCGGTCATGGGTTCTACGGATGATGGAAATATCTGCCAGCTGGATCAGGCAAGAGGCATGAATCGTGCTCTGATCAAGCTTGTAGAGCAGGTAATCGAGAAAACCCCGGACAGTGCAGAGAAGGTTCTTGCCATCAGTCACTGCAATTGTCCGGCAAGAGCACAGGTGCTCAAAGAGGCTTTTGAAGAGAGAATGAAACTTGCAAAGATCGTAGTCCTTGATACAGCGGGTGTAAGTTCTATGTATGCAAATGACGGCGGAGTGATCGTTGCAGTATAAACTAATTGTTTTCTTTTGCAGTAAAGTGTGCTATAATCAGAAAATACGAAATATTGATGCAAAGGAGATCTATCATGAGCCAGAAGAAAGTCGATGCTTATAAGGCCAGAAAAGGACTGCATAACAAAACAGACAGAAAAGAAAAAGTACTTTTTGGACTGGAAATGTTTGCCTGGGCATTCATTTGTGTTGTGATTGTTGCATGGATTGGTTATTCTGCATATGTAAAAGTGACAGGAGCCAAAGAGAATGTGGTTCAGAATACAGTAATGGATACTACTGCACTTGACAATTACATTTCGAATCTGTCAACAGATGCATCCGATGGTACAGACAGCACTGATGCAGATACAGCGGAGGAAGAAGATACAACAGCTTCCACTGATACAGACAGTGAAGATGCTGATGCAGCAGACACAACCGCAGATGATTCTGAAACGGAAACCGCAGATAAATCTGAAGAAGCAGATGATACAAATGTAGCAGACGATAAAGCTGCAGAAACAGCAGATTCAACAACGGATGCAGACAGCGCAGATGCCAAATAGAAATTGAATCTCTGATGGATTCACAGAAGAAAAGCAATAAAAAAATCCCCGGATGATCCGGGGATTTTTTTGAGGTTTAATCCGTATAGAAAAGTGCGGAATTCAATCCTCTCGCATTAACAAAGATTATAAATTAACTTGTTGTGCTAGATAAAATAAAATATAAAGAAACTTCAACAAAATATGCTATCCTTTTTGTAGGGAATACAACGAAAGGAGGCATCATTATGTTGAAGTTCCAAGATAATAATACCACTGTTATTGCAACTTTTGAAGACTTTATTTTAACTGCTTACGTTATTATTGACGAATTGTATCATCAGTTTGCACCTCCAGAAGTTACCAGACGACGGCATATCCTGAATGCAAAATTATCTGACTCAGAAATCATTACTATCAGTCTCTGCGGAGAATTGGCAGGCGTTGATTCTGAGAATGCATGGTTTTCTTTTGTGAAACGAAACTACAGGCATCTTTTTCCGCAGCTTTGCAGCAGAAGTCGTTTTAACAGAACGAGACGCGCCCTGATGCAGACAACAGAATTGTTACGACAAAAAATGATTTCCGTATTCCCAATTCCAGTCAGTTCCTATTACATCGTCGATAGTTTTCCACTTGCAGTCTGTAAATTTGGACGTGCACGATATTGTAAAGCATTTCGTGGCCATGGTGCTGATTATGGAAAATGTCCTTCCAAAAAAGAAACCTATTATGGATATAAAGTACATGCATTAATTACATTAGAAGGATACATTGCATCATTTGAGATCACACCGGCATCTACAGATGATCGTGAAGGATTACGTGATCTGGCAGACCATTGGTCTAATGTTACAATTTTAGCGGATAAAGGCTATGTTGGAAAAAACATGAAACAGGAAATGCAGGAAAAAAATATCTGTCTTTTTGCTCTGAAACGTTCCAACAGTAAGGAAAATTGGCCGAAATCCGTACGTCAGTTAATATTCAAACTGAGAAGGCGGGTAGAAACCGTATTCTCTCAATTGAGTGGTCAGTTAAATGCAGAAAGAGTGTTAGCCAAAAGCTTTCAGGGGTTATGTACCCGTCTGGTTAATAAAGTACTGGCATACAATCTCTGTATTGCATTGAATAGTATTTTCGGTGAAACCTGTGAACTTGGAAAAATCAAAAAATTGATATTCTAAAAATTTTATTTTTTAATATCTGTAAGGATTCTTTGCGGTTTTACAGGTTTTCACATAATCTATTTGAAGTAGCACAATAGGTTAAATTATAATTTTGTAACGTTTGCAGCCTGCATACCACGAGCGCCTTCTGTTAAGTCGTATGTTACAGCCTGTCCTTCTTCAAGGGATTTGAATCCTTCACCATTGATAGCGGAGAAATGTACAAATACGTCTGCACCGTCTTCACCAGTGATAAATCCGTAACCTTTTTCTGCGTTGAACCATTTTACAGTTCCCTTGTTCATGTTGTTACCTCCATAAAAAATAAAAAAATTATATAGTTTCTGGCAAATAAAAAAATCACCAGATTTTACAGATTATATACTGTTATATAATCTCTAAAAACCAGTGACTATACATTAAATAATCCAGATATGAACTGATTATATCTCCCGCATTTTGAATTGTCAAGCAAAAAAGACTGCACATCAGTAAAAAAAGGCTTTATAAAAGAAGAAGTTTCGTGTATTATGTATATCAGAAAGTTATTGTCAAACGACAACGAAGGGAGAGAATTGCATGGGTATTCTGATTCAGGGAGGACGTATCGTAGATGCGGCTACTGACACTGATAAAAAAGGCGATATTTATCTGGAAGATGGCGTGATCACCGAGATCGGTGAGAAACTTAAAATAAAAGATAAAAGCGACAAAGTAATAGATGCGAAGGGATGTCTGGTAATGCCGGGACTGATCGATCTTCACGTTCATTTCAGAGATCCGGGACAGACACAGAAAGAGGATATAGAGACAGGTTCCCGGGCTGCTGCAAGAGGTGGTGTGACAACGGTTGTTGCAATGCCGAATACAACACCGGTAATTGACAGTCCGGATCGTGTAAATTATGTGCATAATAAGGCAAAACAGCTTGCCGGCATTCATGTGCTCCAGGCAGGTGCCATTACGCAGGGGGAGAAGGGACAGGAACTTTCTGATATCGAAGGAATGGTAAAAGCGGGAATCCCGGCATTATCTGAAGACGGCAAATCTGTTATGAATACCAGACTTTGCAAAGAAGCTATGGAAGTGGCAGAGAAATTCAATGTTCCGATTTTTGCTCACTGTGAGGATATTGATCTGCGCGGTGATGGATGTATGAATGAGGATGAGAATGCGCGGAGACTTGGTCTGCCAGGTATCTGCAATGCAGTTGAGGATGTGATCGCAGCGAGAGATATTCTTCTTGCCAGAGAGACAGGGGCAAGACTGCATCTGTGCCATTGTTCCACAGAAGGTGTTGCGAAGATGATGGAGATTGTGAAGGAAGAGGGATTGGACAATATCACAGCAGAGGTTTGCCCGCATCATTTTATCCTCACTTCCGATGATATTAAATGTGATGATCCAAACTATAAGATGAACCCTCCTCTTCGTACGAAGAAAGATGTAGATGCACTGATCCGAGGACTGAAGGATGGTTCCTTTAAAGTGATCAGTACAGATCATGCACCTCATGCAGTGCCGGAGAAGACAGGCTCTATCCGGAATGCGGCTTTTGGCATTGTGGGAATTGAGACAAGCTTTGCATTGTCTTATACTGCACTTGTAGAAACTGGAATTCTTACAATCTCACAGCTTATTGAGAAAATGAGCTGGAACCCAGCACAGATTCTGGGAAGTGACAGAGGTACACTTCAGAAGGGACATCCGGCAGACATTGTCATTGCAGACATTGATCACGAATATAAAATAGATAAAAATGAATTTGCTTCCAAAGGACGCAACACACCATTTGACGGATGGAAAGTAAAGGGAAAAATTCTCTATACAATCTGTGATGGAAAAGTTGTATACCAGAATGCATAAAAATACCATATCAATATTCAGGAGGAAAGACTCATGATCAACAAACTTATTGAAAACATTAAAAAAACAAACGCTCCTATCGTAGTAGGACTGGATCCGATGCTCAACTATATCCCGCAGCATATTCAGAAGAAAGCTTTTTCTGAACTGGGGGAAACATTAGAGGGAGCAGCAGAAGCTATCTGGCAGTATAATAAAGGAATCGTTGATGCGATCAGCGATCTGATCCCTGCAGTGAAACCACAGAT
>OIXV01003174.1_pt1 | contig 12408 bp, 11 predicted proteins | sample 1587771 | NCBI WGS metagenome assembly OIXV01 (sample SAMEA3888893, study PRJEB22519) | human gut metagenome | biome: human gut; feature: human-associated habitat; material: faeces | place: Denmark | collected 2010
GTTCGAATCCTGCACGACCCACCAATGTAAAAAAGCGCCCTAAAGGCGCTTTTTTACTATCTGCGATACTCAAAGATTCGAACCTGCAGCAGGTTTGAGTTGAGCGCAGCGAAACAACGGAGCCGCTCGCGGCGACGGCCCGAAGGGCGAGCGAAGCGAGTCATCCTGCACGACCCACCAATGTAAAAAAGCGCCCTAAAGGCGCTTTTTTGCTATCTGCGATTTGCGAAATTGCCTGATGCGCTTCACTTAGCAGACTACTATTTCCGGCAATTCCTGTCTCCTCACCTACTGTGTCAATGCAGCCAACAGCTTAACCATCGCGGGCGTCACCTGCTGTGTTTCATAAACAATATATAAATCTGCAGGGATGCGCTGTTTGAGCGGACGGAAAATGACACCTGGCCAGTTCATTTGTGCGTAGCTGTCCGCTATCAATGTGATACCAATGCCCATACTGACCATAGCGAGTACCGTTTGCGGTTCATTAACTTCGCGAATAACAACCGGTGAAAATCCCACCTGCTGGCAAACTCGCTGCAAAAAATCCCAGTCAGTGTAAACGGGCGGCATTGTAACAAAATACTCGTCACGTAGCGCTTCCAGCGGGACGGTGGAAAATGATGAGAGATGATGCTCTTCAGGCATCGCCACCAGAAACGCCGATTCATGCAACCGTAAGCTGGTAAAACCAGTCGGTGGTTCTGTCGCCATTCGCCAGATCCCGGCATCAAGTTCGCGGCGTTCCAGCAAGGCCATTTGCATCGCGGGCATCTTTTCGCGAAAAAGAACGTCAACGTTAGGATTTTCCCTGAGGAATCGCCGCATAACCGGGCGCATCCGTCCCCACATTGCCGTTCCCACTACGCCGAGTTCAATCCGCCCTGCTTCTCCCCGACCTATTTGTTCAATCCGAGCCAATACATTATTAGCATTCACCAGCAATCGACGCGATTCTTCCATCAAGATTTTGCCCGCGTGTGTCAGTACGACGCTGCGCGAATGGCGAATAAAAAGCTGCGTGCCGAGTTGATTTTCCAGCTCTTTAATATGAATGCTGAGCGGAGGCTGAGACATATTTAAACGCGCTGCTGCGCGGCCAAAATGCAACTCTTCCGCTACGGCAAGAAAATAACGGAGCAACTTAAGATCTGTTCTGTATACGCGTTCCATAATTAAGTGCTCCATATAATAAATACATCGTATTAAATTATCATGGCATAAAGTATTTCACCACCAGATATCCGACATACATAAACACAATGGATAATATACCCGGTAATACATTTGGTACAGGAATAGGCAAGCGCACGATTGTAAACAAAGCACCAATACCAAAACCAACGCCGGAAGAAAATAAAATATCTTTCACTAATTAACCTTTATCATAAAAGCAGCTCTGAAGAGCAGAGCCGCGAATCCTTTTAATGAGTCACCGCTCGATGCTTTATCTTTTCAGGGTCATGATTATATTTAAACCCAAAGAAAAATATCACTGCGAGAAAAAGAGCATATCCTGCAAACACCAGCCAGATAGTTTGCCAGTCTTTTACGCCATCCACCGAAAAGTAATCTACTGCCATGCCACTCAGAATCGAGCCAACCCATGCGCCGACACCATTTACCATGGTCATAAAGAGCCCCTGCGCGCTGGCACGAATGCTGGAATCAACTTCCTGTTCGACAAATACCGAACCAGAAATATTGAAGAAATCGAATGCACAGCCATAAACAATCATCGACAGCAGCAGCAAAATAAATCCGGTTGTTGACGGATCGCCATAGGCGAAGAAGCCAAAGCGCAGCGTCCAGGCCACCATACTCATCAGCATGACGGTTTTAATGCCAAATCGCTTTAAAAAGAATGGGATAGTCAGTATAAAGCCCACTTCTGCCATCTGTGAAACTGACAGTAAAATGGAGGGATATTTCACCACAAAACTGTCAGCAAACTCCGGGTTACGGGCGAAATCATGTAGGAACGGATTACCAAAAACGTTGGTAATTTGCAGTACCGCACCCAGCATCATGGCAAAGAGGAAAAAGATGGCCATGCGTGGATTTTTAAACAGCACGAAGGCATCCAGACCCAGCTTGCTGGCAAGCGATGTGGTCGCTTTTTTCTCCGCAACCGGAATCTTCGGCAAAGTCAGCGCATAAGCCGACAGCAGCAATGACGCACCGGACGCGATATACAGCTGCAGACTACTCAATTCCAGATGCAGCAGGCTTACTGCCCACATCGCGACAATGAACCCCACCGTACCAAAAACGCGAATGGGCGGGAAAGCGGTCACCGGGTCAAGCCCTGCCTGGGCAAGACAGGAATAAGAGACGCTGTTCGATAACGCAATAGTCGGCATAAACGCCATCGCATTGACTAACATCACCCAAAACATCATATCCGGATCAGTTACGGATGCCGCATAAAAAAGTACGCCCGCACACACCAGGTGACACAGCATGTATGCACGTTCTGCGCGCAGCCATTTGTCTGCGATGATCCCCATTATACCAGGCATAATAATCGCGGCGATCCCTTTGGAACTGTAAACCATGCCAACATTAGCGCCGGTGAAATGAAGAGTATTAATCATGTAAGAGCCGAGGGTAACCAGCCAGCTCCCCCAGATAAAATATTGCAAAAAGGACATTACCTTTAAGCGCATCGCGATGCTCATAATCGTTTCCTTGTCGCATCATTTGGCCTCACCCGCGAGGCCGTTTCTTATTGTTTTTCTCAGGCAATTTTGCGCAGAAAGCCACAAATAAGGTTGATGAAGTTCTGCTTAGAGAGCTCCGCAGCCGCCAGCGTTTGCGCATGTGACAATTTCACATCGCTTAAACCTTCCGCCATATTGGTAATCGCAGAGACCGCAACGACTTTAAGGTCGCAATGGCGAGCTGAAATAACCTCAGGCACCACAGACATACCAACAACATCCCCACCAATAATTTGCATCATGCGAATTTCCGCCGCAGTCTCGAAATTCGGCCCCGGATACGAGACGAACACGCCCTCCGTCAGAGGGAAACCCTCTTCTTTCGCCACTTTTTGTAACAGTGCGCGGTATTCCGCATCGTAGGCATTTGCCAGTGAGAAGAAGCGCTCTCCAAAACGATCATCGTTAAGACCCACCATCGGCGTACCGGGCATGGTGTTGATATGATCTTTCAATGCGACCAGGCTGCCTGCCCCCACTTCCGGACGCAGCGAGCCTGCCGCATTGGTGCAGAACAGTAGCTCGCAGCCCAGCAGCTTAAAGGTACGAATTGCGTCAGTCATAATGGTCATTCCACGACCTTCGTAGAAATGTCCGCGACCTTTCATACATACCACCGGTACGCCCTGGAGATGGCCCAGCACTAACTCCCCCGCATGACCATGTACCGTACTTACCGGGAAGCCCGGCAGCTTTTCGTAGGAAATTGCGACAGCGTTCTCAATCTGATCGGCCAGCGCGCCGAGCCCGGAACCTAAAATAAAGGCCACTCGTGGCGTGAAATCAGGTTTATAAGTCTTGATAATATCTATGCAAAACAGCGGGTTATGAGAAAATTGAACCTGAGACATACATATCCTTTTTCTGTAGGGTGGAATCTAACGCCTTTTTATAGCGAGGTTGTCCCGGCTCTTACCAATACACTTTTCTCACGCATTCAATAGCGATTCGATATCGATGGATTTATATCTTTTCTCTATTAATCCACGGTAAAAACTGTATTGGCGATATTAATTCCTTTGCATTAACAATATGTCGTTTTTAGCAAACCACTTTATTAAGCAATCTACTAATAACGATCGGCATAGGGAATTATGCTATGAAAAAACATCTTTTAACTCTGACACTTTCCTCTATATTAGCGATACCTGTTGTATCTCATGCAGAATTTAAAGGCGGTTTTGCAGATATCGGCGTGCATTATCTGGACTGGACCAGCCGGACTACCGAAAAATCGTCGACCAAATCACACAAAGATGATTTTGGTTATCTTGAATTTGAAGGTGGCGCTAACTTTAGTTGGGGAGAAATGTACGGGTTCTTCGACTGGGAAAACTTCTATAACGGTCGCCATAATAAACCAGGTAGCGAGCAGCGTTATACCTTTAAAAATACCAACCGTATTTACCTGGGTGACACCGGATTTAATCTCTACTTGCATGCGTATGGCACCTACGGTTCTGCGAATCGCGTGAATTTCCACGACGATATGTTCCTGTACGGTATCGGCTACAATTTCACCGGCAGCGGTTGGTGGTTCAAACCGTTCTTTGCTAAGCGTTATACAGATCAAACCTATTACACTGGCGACAACGGCTATGTCGCCGGCTGGGTTGCAGGTTACAACTTTATGCTGGGCAGCGAGAAATTCACTCTTACCAACTGGAACGAGTACGAGTTTGACCGTGACGCTACCTATGCAGCGGGTAATGGCGGTAAAGAAGGGCTGAATGGCGCAGTTGCACTGTGGTGGAATGCAACATCACACATTACTACGGGGATTCAGTATCGATATGCGGATGACAAACTGGGCGAAGATTTTTACCAGGATGCGATAATCTACTCCATCAAATTTAACTTCTGATTGATTACTGCCGGGGCTCCCGGCAGTATGAATTCACTCTATATCTGATACAACGGATCCCCTTCCCGCCCAGCCATTAGCGCATTGCCCTGGTCTCGTACCACGTCCCATAAAGCTTCAGCGGCGGTGGAAAGTGAACGGTTCTTCCTGCGCACCAGCATCAACTGGCGTTCAACAACCGGCGTAATGCGCTTTACCACCAGTGGGCTACCTTCAGGCAATGGTAGCGCCAGCGCTGCGTCAATCAGCGGTCGGCTGCCTGACGCGTAATCCTGCAACACCAATTTCGCTCCCTGTAATGCCTGCCAGGGTACATAATCTTCCACGGCCAAAGCGCTATCGCGATGGCAAAGCAGAAAGAAAGGCTCGGAAAGAATCGCTTCACATTGCAGATCGCCCACTGGGCCTGGATCGATGACGATGCCAAAATCGACATCTCCCTGGCGAATACTTTCCATTACCCACTGCTGCGGACGATCGTGCAGGACAAACTGAATATCTGGATAGCGGCGATGGCTTTCAGCAATGCATTGCGGAATAAGATGCGCGGAAATGGTCTGGCTGGCAGCGACCCGAACTTTTCCGCTCAGTTGTTGCCCCATACGCCCGGTATCGCGCAACGTGCTGTTCAGTTCATCCAGCAGTCGCTCAAGACGCAAAGCCAGCTGCTGCCCTGCATCTGTAAGCACCACTTCACGCGTGGTTCTGTCCAGCAGGCGAACACCAGTATGATTTTCCAGTTCCTTCACACTGTGACTCACTGCCGACTGGCTCAGGCCGATACGCTCTCCTGCACGACTAAAACTTTTCTCCTGCGCTACTGTGACGAAAACCTTTAATTGTTTTAAAGAATAATTCATCTGTTTTCTTCATGAATGGATGCAATAAATCAATTTTATTTCTCAAACTGGAAGAAGCACAATAGAACCATCGATCATCTGGAGTCTTTATGAAACTTTTTCGTATCCTCGATCCTTTCACCTTAACCCTGATCACGGTGGTGTTGCTGGCCTCTTTCTTTCCGGCCAGAGGCGATTTCGTTCCCTTCTTTGAAAATCTGACCACCGCAGCTATTGCCCTGCTGTTCTTTATGCACGGCGCGAAGTTGTCGCGTGAGGCGATTATTGCTGGCGGTGGTCACTGGCGACTGCATTTGTGGGTAATGTGCAGCACCTTCGTGCTGTTTCCGATTCTGGGTGTACTGTTTGCCTGGTGGAAACCGGTAAATGTCGACCCGATGCTCTACTCCGGTTTTCTCTACTTGTGCATTCTCCCGGCTACCGTGCAGTCTGCAATCGCCTTCACGTCAATGGCGGGCGGTAACGTCGCGGCAGCGGTTTGTTCTGCGTCGGCATCCAGCCTGCTGGGGATTTTCCTTTCACCATTGCTGGTTGGTCTGGTGATGAATGTTCACGGTGCAGGGGGCAGCCTTGAGCAGGTCGGTAAAATTATGCTGCAACTGCTGCTGCCGTTTGTGTTGGGGCATCTTTCCCGGCCGTGGATTGGTGACTGGGTGTCGCGCAATAAAAAATGGATTGCGAAAACTGACCAGACGTCCATTCTGTTGGTGGTTTATACAGCGTTCAGCGAAGCCGTCGTTAATGGTATCTGGCATAAAGTTGGCTGGGGATCATTGCTGTTTATCGTGGTGGTCAGCTGCGTTCTTCTGGCTATCGTGATTGTAGTTAACGTCTTTATGGCACGCCGACTGAGCTTCAATAAGGCAGATGAAATTACTATCGTCTTTTGTGGTTCGAAAAAGAGTCTGGCAAATGGCATCCCGATGGCAAACATTCTGTTCCCCACATCGGTGATCGGTATGATGGTGCTGCCCCTGATGATTTTCCATCAGATCCAATTGATGGTCTGTGCGGTGCTGGCGCGTCGATACAAACGCCAGACCGAACAGTTACAGGCGCAGCAGGAAAGCAGCGCCGATAAAGCTTAAAGCGGACGCTTCAGGGGCTGGACCAGTTGCGTCAGCCCCTCGGTTTTAATCAGCAGCGTGATTTGCATTAGCTCACCGAGCTTCCCTGCCGGGAACTCATCTTTGCGGGCAAACCACAGCAGATACTCCTCCGGCAGGTCGATTAAGCGACGCCCTTTGTATTTGCCAAACGGCATTATCGTATTGGCTATTTCAATCAGCTGCTCTTTTTCCATCTCAGCTACCCAGCAAACGCAGCATTTCCGCTTCGTCGATGACTTCAATGCCCAGTTCCTGCGCCTTCGCCAGTTTAGATCCTGCAGCTTCACCCGCTATCACCAGATCGGTTTTCTTCGACACGCTGCCCGCGACTTTCGCGCCCAGTTCGACCAGTCGAGCTTTAGCGTCATCACGCGACATCTGGCTTAAGCTGCCCGTAAGCACCACGGTTTTACCAGCAAACGGGCTGTCAATCTCTTCCGCGTTGATAACGATCGGCGCAGGCCAGTGAACACCTTCCGCCAACAGCTCGCTGATGACATTGCGGTTGCTTTCTTCGGCAAAGAAGTTGTGAACGTGGGATGCAACGACAATGCCAACATCAGGCACCTTTTGCAGCTCTTCAATCGAAGCGGCTTCCAGCGCTTCCAGCGTGCCGAAATATGCCGCCAGACCTGCTGCGGTGGCCTCGCCGACTTCACGGATGCCAAGTGCATAGAGGAAGCGAGCAAAGGTGGTTTCTTTCGCTTTTTCCAGCGCGTTAACCACGTTTTGTGCCGATTTTGGCCCCATACGCTCCAGTCCGGTCAGTTTGCCTGCGGTGAGTTTGAACAGATCTGCCGGAGTATGGACATATTCTTTTTCAACCAGCTGATCGATGATTTTGTCGCCCATTCCGTCAACATCCATCGCACGGCGGGAAACAAAGTGTTTCAGCGACTCTTTACGCTGCGCACCGCAAATCAGGCCACCGGTACAGCGGGCAACCGCTTCACCTTCCACACGCTCAACGTCAGAACCACATACCGGACAATGCGTCGGGAATACAACCTCACGGGTATCTTCCGGGCGTTCAGAAAGCACGACGTTAACCACCTGCGGGATCACGTCGCCAGCGCGGCGAATCACCACTTTATCGCCAATGCGTAAACCAAGACGTTCGATTTCATCCGCATTGTGTAAGGTTGCGTTACTCACCAGCACGCCTGCAACATGGACAGGTTCCAGACGCGCAACAGGCGTAATCGCGCCAGTACGCCCAACCTGAAACTCGACGTCACGCACAAAGGTCATCTGCTCCTGCGCCGGGAATTTAAACGCTACCGCCCAGCGCGGGGCACGCGCGACAAAGCCAAGCTGCTCCTGCTGTGCCAGTGAGTTGACCTTAATCACCACGCCGTCGATATCAAAGCCCAGCGTCGGGCGGTCTTCTTCCACTTTGTGATAGAACGCCAGCACTTCTTCCGCCGATTCACAAAGCGTTACCCGATCGCTGACCGGCAACCCCCACTTTTTAAATTGCAGTAAACGGCCAAGATGAGTATCCGGCAGCTCGCCACCTTCCAGAACACCAACGCCATAGCAGAAAAAAGTGAGCGGTCGCTTCGCTGTAATACGCGGATCAAGCTGACGCAGTGAACCAGCTGCCGCATTACGTGGGTTAGCAAAAACTTTCCCGCCCGTGCGTCGCGCATCTTCGTTAATCTTTTCGAACCCCGCCTGCGGCAGGAACACTTCACCACGCACTTCCAGACGCGCCGGGATATTCTCTCCGTGCAGCTTCAGCGGAATGGCGCGAATAGTACGCACATTAGACGTGATATCTTCCCCGGTGGTGCCATCGCCACGGGTCGCGGCACTGACTAAAACGCCATTTTCATACAGAATACTGACGGCAAGGCCATCCAGCTTCAGCTCACAGCACCAGGTGACTTTCTCGTTGTTTTTCAGACGGTCCTGCACACGTTTGTTGAAAGCAAGAAAGCTTTCTTCATCAAAAACGTTATCCAGTGACAGCATTGGTACTTCATGGCGTATCTGGCTGAAAGCCGCCAGCGGCGCAGCGCCTACACGTTGAGTAGGCGAATCAGGCGTAATCAGTTCTGGATGTTTGGTTTCCAGCTCGCGCAGTTCGCGCATCAGCCTGTCGTATTCAGCGTCGGGAATTTCCGGCGCATCCATCACATGATAAAGATATTCATGATGGCGAAGCGTCGTTCGCAGTTCTGTCAGTTGTTGTTCGATTGATTCCATATCGCACCATCAATGCTAAAAACCCCCGACAAGCGGGGGTTCGAAGAGGAGTTAATTTGCCTTAAGTGTATCAGGCGTTGGCGTCTTTGACTTCGCGGATGATGTCCTGGTACTCGCGCAATTTCTGCGGAGTCATCATACGGCGCTGATCGTCAAGCACGACACCGCCCACTTCATCGGCAATATGCTGCGCAGATTGCAGCATCAGCTTGAAGTTCTGCAGCTCGTCACCGTAAGACGGTACCTGCATAAAGATAGTGACACCCGGAGTAGTGAAATCCTTCATTTCAGGATCAAAGGTTCCCGGTTTCACCATATTCGCCAGGCTGAATAACGCCGGGCCGCTGCCATCCGGGCTAAGATGACGATGGTAAATATTCATATCGCCAAAAATGAAGCCCGCTTGTTGAATGCTGTTAAGAAGCAGTTCACCGTTTAGCTCGCTACCGTGATGCGCCGCGACGTTCATGATAATCACCGCTTCTTTGCGCTTCGGTTTATCCATAACTGGAGCAGGTTCCGCTACAGGCTCAGGCTGTGGTGCCGCTACGGGTTCTGCAGGCTGGAAAGCCTGTTGTGCCGGTTGCGGTGCTGAATGCACAGGCTGCGGCGCTGGCGCGACCTGTGGCGAAACTGGCTGCTGCAACGGCTGTTCAGGCTGCGGCTGATAGGCAGGCTGCTGCACCGGCTGCGCTGGATGCGGAGCATGTTGCGGCGGTACCTGCGCTTCAGGCAGCTGCTGGACCGGTTGACGCGGCTGCGCAGACGCATAAGGCGGTTGGTACTGGTGTTGCGGCGACGGACGAGCAGCCTCATGCTCCTGAGCGTTAGCCGGGGCATGATTCACGCGGTGAACACGAACCTCACCAACGCCCTCATCATCTTCGACATCCTCGTCATAAGAATCGTCGTCACGTTTTGACTTCATTCGTTTTAATGGCCGATCGCGGAACATAGAAGATCGTTCTTTACGGCTGGTCCAGAAACCATGTACCAGTAAAGCGATTATGGCGATCGCGCCAACAATGATTAATATCAGACGCAAATCCTGCATCATTATATTCTCTGTTGTTCTAACACCTTGCCACCACGGCAAACATTTACTCACTAAGAGTATTTGCCGATTACCTCAAGTGCAAGTGCACTATTAACTTTCACAGCACAAAGATAGATGAAATCGTGCTTTTTGCTGTTTTTTCGAACATATCCTAACTGTCCATTGCGCAATTACCCGGTAAAATACGCAGAATTTTCCTGGGATTGGTCAAAAGGAGCTCATCCTGATTATGGTTTCATCATTCACATCTGCCCCATGCAGCGGTTTTTACTATTTTGCGCAAGGCTGGAAGCTCGTCTCGCAACCTGGGATTCGGCGTTTCGTTATTTTACCGCTGCTGGTCAATATTTTGTTGATGGGGGGCGCATTCTGGTGGCTCTTTACACAGCTCGATGTCTGGATCCCGACTCTCATGAGTTACGTTCCGGACTGGCTACAATGGCTGAGTTATCTGTTGTGGCCTCTGGCTGTCATCTCTGTGCTGTTAGTGTTTGGCTATTTCTTCTCCACGATTGCTAACTGGATTGCCGCTCCGTTTAACGGTTTATTGGCTGAACAACTGGAAGCACGATTGACTGGCGCTACACCGCCAGATACCGGGATTTTCGGTATCATGAAAGATGTGCCGCGAATCATGAAACGCGAATGGCAAAAATTTGCCTGGTATCTGCCGCGCGCAATTGTATTACTAATTCTTTACTTCATCCCTGGTATTGGGCAAACCGTCGCGCCGGTACTGTGGTTCCTGTTTAGCGCCTGGATGTTAGCCATCCAGTATTGCGATTACCCCTTCGATAACCACAAAGTGCCGTTTAAAGAGATGCGCACCGCCCTGCGCACACGCAAAATCACCAATATGCAGTTTGGTGCTTTAACCAGCCTGTTTACGATGATCCCGCTGCTTAATCTGTTCATCATGCCCGTTGCCGTTTGTGGCGCGACGGCGATGTGGGTCGATTGCTATCGCGATAAACACGCGATGTGGCGGTAACAATCTACCGGTTATTTTGTAAACCGTTTGTGTGAAACAGGGGTGGCTTATGCCGCCCCTTATTCCATCTTGCATGTCATTATTTCCCTTCTGTATATAGATATGCTAAATCCTTACTTCCGCATATTCTCTGAGCGGGTATGCTACCTGTTGTATCCCAATTTCATACAGTTAAGGACAGGCCATGAGTAAGATTTTTGAAGATAACTCGCTGACTATCGGTCACACGCCGCTGGTTCGCCTGAATCGCATCGGTAACGGACGCATTCTGGCGAAGGTGGAATCTCGTAACCCCAGCTTCAGCGTTAAGTGCCGTATCGGTGCCAACATGATTTGGGATGCCGAAAAGCGCGGCGTGCTGAAACCAGGCGTTGAACTGGTTGAACCGACCAGCGGTAATACCGGGATTGCACTGGCCTATGTAGCTGCCGCTCGCGGTTACAAACTCACCCTGACCATGCCAGAAACCATGAGTATTGAACGCCGCAAGCTGCTGAAAGCGTTAGGTGCAAACCTGGTGCTGACGGAAGGTGCTAAAGGCATGAAAGGCGCAATCCAAAAAGCAGAAGAAATTGTCGCCAGCAATCCAGAGAAATACCTGCTGCTGCAACAATTCAGCAATCCGGCAAACCCTGAAATTCACGAAAAGACCACCGGTCCGGAGATATGGGAAGATACCGACGGTCAGGTTGATGTATTTATTGCTGGCGTTGGGACTGGCGGTACGCTGACTGGCGTCAGCCGCTACATTAAAGGCACCAAAGGCAAGACCGATCTTATCTCTGTCGCCGTTGAGCCAACCGATTCTCCAGTTATCGCCCAGGCGCTGGCAGGTGAAGAGATTAAACCTGGCCCGCATAAAATTCAGGGTATTGGCGCTGGTTTTATCCCGGCTAACCTCGATCTCAAGCTGGTCGATAAAGTCATTGGCATCACCAATGAAGAAGCGATTTCTACCGCGCGTCGTCTGATGGAAGAAGAAGGTATTCTTGCAGGTATCTCTTCTGGAGCAGCTGTTGCCGCGGCGTTGAAACTACAAGAAGATGAAAGCTTTACCAACAAGAATATTGTGGTTATTCTACCATCATCGGGTGAGCGTTATTTAAGCACCGCATTGTTTGCCGATCTCTTCACTGAGAAAGAATTGCAACAGTAATGCCAGCTTGTTAAAAATGCGTAAAAAAGCACCTTTTTAGGTGCTTTTTTGTGGCCTGCTTCAAACTTTCGCCCCTCCTGGCATTGATTCAGCCTGTCGGAACTGGTATTTAACCAGACTAATTATTTTGATGCGCGAAATTAATCGTTACAGGAAAAGCCAAAGCTGAATCGATTTTATGATTTGGTTCAATTCTTCCTTTAGCGGCATAATGTTTAATGACGTACGAAACGTCAGCGGTCAACACCCGCCAGCAATGGACTGTATTGCGCTCTTCGTGCGTCGCGTCTGTTAAAAACTGGCGCTAACAATACAGGCTAAAGTCGAACCGCCAGGCTAGACTTTAGTTCCACAACACTAAACCTATAAGTTGGGGAAATACAATGTTCCAGCAAGAAGTTACCATTACCGCTCCGAACGGTCTGCACACCCGCCCT
>OIXV01003182.1_pt1 | contig 12390 bp, 11 predicted proteins | sample 1587771 | NCBI WGS metagenome assembly OIXV01 (sample SAMEA3888893, study PRJEB22519) | human gut metagenome | biome: human gut; feature: human-associated habitat; material: faeces | place: Denmark | collected 2010
TATAGGGCTTGACCAAGCCCCTTCCTTTCTCTTGGGAGATTCAAAGGGGGTGTTCTCTTTTGCGAAAGAGAACACCCCCTTTGCCCTCCGCCCCATGGGAAGAATATTTTCCCGCAATTTTTCGAAAAACTGGAAGAAAACAAAAAATGACTGACCCTCGATCGCTGGTACTGAAGTACGATCGAGGGTCAGTCATGATGAATATTTGGATCTCTCATATTCTATTGTCTTCCTTCCTTTCTTCCAAGGTATGGCGCCGTCTATCACTTACTCCGATTTCCACTCCCGCTCTATCTTAAACACCGGTGTTCCGGTGGTTTTTACCTGTTTGACGGTACATATCAGAGAGTGCTGCGCGATGGATAAGATCGGAACCATTGGGTCCAGTTGGTGTGGATCACTTGTACATTGGTCTCACCCTTTCTGTGATTCAAAAGATACCAGAAAAAGCGGGGAAAATCAAGCGGCAGAACGAATAAAGATGCAGGATAAAATTTGTGCGTAGGGCTGATTATTCGAAAAATGGCGAAAATGTGTTGCTTTTTATCCTGCGCTTTAGTATAATAAAGTCATTGGGCCGCCTACGAGGGCGGCCCATTTTGCGTTATTTGCGGAAATACACGGTGTCCCACTCTTCACTTCCGGGGAGGAGCGGCGGCTCGATGACAAGACCGCTTTTGCCGCCGCGCTTCCCCTCGACCAGCAGGAGCGAGGGGGCGGAGGCGGCGGACTTTGCAAGAAAGCGCAGGCGCTTTGGCTCGATGCCATGCGCCCGCAGGGAGCAGAGAACGTCCGTGAGCCGCTCGGCGCGGTGGACAAGAGCGAAGCGCCCGCCCCAGTGCAGCACGCGCTGTGCCGCAGCGCAGACGTCGTCCAGCGTGCAGGACGTTTCCTCGCGCGCGGTCCGGCGGGCGTCGCCTTTGGCGCTCGCACCGCTGCCCGCGGGGAAATACGGCGGATTGGAGATCGCATAGTCGATGCTGCCGGCTTTCGGAAGAATGGCAGTGTCGCACAGGTCGCCCTCGTGGAAGGAGACTTTGTCTGCCCAGCCATTTTCGGCGAACGTCTTTCTCGCGAGCGCCATCGCCGGGGCGGAGAGCTCGACATTTTCGACCGTCAGCGTGCCGTCGCGCGCGAGCAGGAGCGTGCCGAGAAGTCCCGCGCCGCTGCCGAGGTCGCAGACCGTATCGCCGCGCGCGGGGCGGGCGAAATAGCCGAGGGCGAAGCTGTCGGTCCCTGGCGGAAAGAGGTCCGTATCATAATAAAAGCAGGGGCCGCCCTGCCATAGCATATCTTTTTTCTCCATGGGATATCACTCCTGAAGGAAGATAAAAATAAGGACGCGCCAGTGAGCGCGTCCTTATTTTCTTTAAGTAGCCTTAGCCCTGGGAGATAGCGCCGTTGGGGCAGGTATCCGCGCAACTGCCGCAGTCGAGGCAGGCATTTGCGTCGATCTGATACTGGGTATCACCCTGAGAGATCGCACCGACGGGGCAGGCGTCTGCGCAAGCACCGCAGCTAACGCAGGCAGAACCGATCTGATAAGCCATAATTCTTACCTCCATAAGTTGATGACGCTATTATAGCATGCCAAAGCAAAAATGCAAGAGCAAGAATAGAGGAAATTATTGAATTTTTTGTGTCTGTTTCCGGGGTTTATTTTCAAAGAAAATGGGAAAAGATGAGAAAGCTGAATCGAACGGACAGGAGGGAAATACCTTGCGGGAAAGAAGGTTTAGCGCGAGAGCGGAGCAGATGCTGCGCAGTGCGCAGGCGGCGGCGCTCGAGCTGGGACACGGATATGTGGGCTGTGAGCATCTGCTGCTGGCGATGCTGCGCGAGGAAGAGGATGCCCCGGGCCGCGCGCTGCGCGCATCGGGCGTGGAGGAGGAGAAAACGCGCGCGCTCATCACGCGTGCGGTAGGTCGGGGCGAAGCGGACCTTGCTCCGCCCCAGGGCTTGACGCCGCACGCGCGCTGCGCCGTAGAGATGGCGGTGACGGAGGCGGAGCGGTCAGGGAGCCGCGAGATCGAATCGGGGCATCTGCTGCTCGGGATGCTGCGCGACGGCGGGAACATGGCCGTGCGCCTGCTGCACCGCGAGGGCGTGGACACACGCAAGCTCTATGGCGACACCGTGCGCGCGATGAGCCTGACAGTGCGCAAAAGTGCGGGCGGCGAGCCGCGCGCGAGCCGGGGCGAGAGCAAGAGCGGAAAGACGCTCGCGGAGTTTACGCGCGACTTGACGGCGATGGCGCGCGAGGGGCGGCTCGACCCCGTCATCGGGCGCGAGGAGGAGATCGCGCGGGCCCTCCGCATCCTCTCACGCCGGACGAAGAACGACCCCGTGTTCATCGGCGAGCCGGGCGTGGGCAAGACGGCGGTCGTGGAGGGCCTTGCCGAGAAGATCAGCGAGGGCAGCGTGCCGGACGAGCTCATGGACCAGCGTATTTTGTCGCTCGACCTTGCGGGCATGGTGGCGGGGACGAAGTACCGCGGCGAATTTGAAGAGCGCATCCGCGCGGTGCTCGATGAGGTCAAGCGCGACGGAAACGTCATCCTCTTTATCGACGAGCTGCACACCATCGTCGGTGCAGGCAGCGCCGAGGGGGCGGTGGACGCGGCGAACATCTTAAAGCCTGCGCTCGGGCGCGGAGAGATACGTGTCATCGGCGCGACGACGCTTGCCGAGTACCGCAAGTATATCGAAAAGGACGCGGCGCTCGAGCGGCGCTTCCAGAGCGTACAGGTCGCAGAGCCCGATGGGGAAAAAGCACTCGCCATCCTGCGCGGGCTGCGCCCGCGCTATGAAGAGCACCATGGTCTCAAGATCGGCGATGACGCGCTCGAGGCGGCGGTGACGCTCTCGCAGCGCTATCTGCCCGACCGTTTTCTGCCGGACAAGGCCATCGACCTTGTGGATGAGGCGGCGGCAAGCGTGCGCATGGAGGCGCGCAGCGCTTCGCCCGAGCTGCGTGCGCTCGAAGAGCGGGCCAATGTCGCGGCAAGGGAAAAGGAGTCAGCCATCCGCGCGCAGAACTACGAAAAGGCCGCGCGTTCACGCGACGCGGAGGAAAGCTTCCGCGCGCAGGCGGCAAAGGAGCGCGAGCGGGAGCGGCGCGAGGCGGAAAAGACGCACGCCGTCGTGACGCGCGAGCACGTCGCCGCGGTGCTGTCAAACTGGACGGGCATCCCCGTGACGCGCCTGAGCGAGAGCGAGCGGTCGCGCCTTCTATCGCTTGAGGATACGCTGCACGAGCGCGTCGTGGGACAGGATGAAGCCGTGCGCGCGGTCGCCCGCGCGGTGCGGCGCGGAAGGGCGGGCGTGAAGGACCCAAAGCGGCCCGTGGGCTCGTTCCTGCTCCTGGGGCCGACGGGAGTCGGTAAGACAGAGCTGAGCCGCGCGCTCGCCGAGGCGGTCTTCGGCAGCGAGGACGCGATGATCCGCATCGATATGAGCGAGTATATGGAAAAACACACCGTTTCACGCCTCATCGGCTCACCACCTGGCTACGTCGGCTACGACGAGGGCGGACAGCTAACGGAAAAGGTGCGGCGCAAGCCGTACTCCGTCGTGCTCTTCGACGAGATCGAAAAGGCACACGAGGACGTGTGGAACATCCTGCTGCAAATTTTAGAGGATGGTGCGGTGACGGACTCGCAGGGGCGGCGTGTGGACTTTCGCAACGCGGTGATCCTGATGACCTCGAACGTGGGGGCGAAGAGCATCACGGCGGCAGGAACGCCGCTCGGCTTTGCGCCAGAGGGGCGGCAGGACGAGGATGCGCGCTTCCGCGCGGTGAAGGAGGCTGTGACGGCGGAACTGAAGCGGACGTTCCGGCCGGAGTTTCTGAACCGCGTAGATGAGACCGTCGTGTTCCGGCGGCTCGGCGAGCGGGATATGGCGGAGATCGCACGGCGGCTGCTCACGCAGACGGCGGCGCGCATGAGGGTGCTCGGCATCACGTTCCTGTTCGACGACGCGGCGGCGGAAACGCTCGCGGAGCGCGGAAATGACCCCGCCTACGGCGCGCGGCCGCTGCGGCGCCTCATCAGCGCGGAGGTCGAGGACGCGCTCGCCTCTCTTTTGCTGGAGGGGACGATTACGCGCGGCGATACGGCGGTTTTGGCGGCGGAGGGAGGCACGCTCTGCGTGCGCCGGTGGGAGGAAGCGGCGGCCGCCGCCCTCGGCGACGCCGGCGCGCAGAAGGCGTGAAAAAAGGTGTATCAGAACAGAAGACCCGGCCGATGGACGATCATCGGTCGGGTCTTCCTGCTTGTGTAAAGATTTTTTGCGGTCGAATGATGCGAGGCCTTTTTGCCCTTGAAGGGATGAAGCCGGCTTGGCAAACCGGAAGCTGTTAAAGAGGATGATTCCAATATTCTACAGTATTTCCGCTCACATCATAAAAAGTAATGCTGCCCGCATTGATCGGCAGGACGATCGCAAAGGGTTGATCGCTGTCGATATCGATCACTTGAATGGCGCGGCCATCCTCGATTTGAAGCTGCTGCACCTGCTGCTGATTCATGGAAATCAATGCGCGCTCATTAGCCCCCTCTGCGGTGAACTCTGTAATTCCTTCCTGAACCTCCGAGATTTTTCCGCCCGCGCGGAAGAAATATCCGAAGGAAAGTCCCGGGCGATTGACATAGACGGAAAAAGTATGGTCGCTCTTGTCTTGCGGATAAGAAATATATGCAGCCATCGTGTCAGAAACACTTCCATCGACCGCCCAATCCGCCTTGATCTTCTGCGACGAACGAATGTCTGTTTCCAGATTGCCCGACGCTATGCCAATGTCGCTGCTTATATAAAGAAAACCGACAAATAAGCTGCAAACAAGAAGAATCCCTATCACAGGTTTAAGAACAATCTTTTTCATAGCTATCAAAACTCCTTAGCAGATTCCCAATTTTTTTGCCCCGGATGCGCCCTTCCTCATTCAAAGCGCTCGAGGGTCGTTGCGAGGTCGTAGTTTGCCTTGAGCGACTTGAGCTTTGCCATCGGCTCGCCGGTGGTGTGCTTGTCGAGCGCCGCCTGATCGTGCCAGTGCTCGATGAGCAGGACACAGTCCTTTTCGGTGAGAGGGAGGTAGTAGTCGTACTGCAAGCAGCCCTCTTCCGCGAGGACAGCGGCGCGCAGGCCGCTTCGCTCCATCTCCGCTGCAAAGTCTGCGGCCTTTTCACCGCGATAGAGAACGTGAAGTAAAATGCCTTCCATAAAGTAACGCTCCTTTCCTGCTTGTGCGTATTACGATACGTCGATCATTTCGAGGTATTTGTAGCCGTTTTCGGCAATGTGATCCTTGCGTCCCTGCAAATTGTCGCCGAGCAGCAGATCGAACGCGTGCGCGGTGGCCTCCGCATCCTCGGGCATGACCTTGATGAGACGGCGCGTTTCGGGGTTCATCGTCGTGAGCCACATCATCTCGGGGTCGTTCTCGCCGAGACCTTTCGAGCGGTCGACCTTGCAGCGCTTGCCCTCAAGGGTCTTGACGATGTCGTTTTTCTCCTTGTCCGTGTAGGCGAACCACGTCTTTTCGCCGCAGGTGATCTCGAAAAGCGGTGTTTCGGCAATGTAAACATAGCCCTCGCGGATGAGCGTGGGGCAGAGGCGGTAGATCATCGTCAGGATGAGCGTCCGGATCTGGAAGCCGTCCACGTCGGCATCGGTGCAGAGGATGACCTTGTTCCAGCGAAGGTTATTGAGGTCGAAGGCATTCAGATCCTTGACGAACTTGCCCGGCACCTCGACGCCGCAGCCGAGGACCTTCAAAAGGTCGGTGATGATCTCGCTTTTGAAAATGCGAGGATAGTCGGCCTTGAGGCAGTTTAAGATCTTGCCGCGCACGGGCATGATGCCCTGAAACTCGCCGTCGCGCGAGAGCTTGACGCTGCCGAGGGCGCTGTCGCCCTCAACGATGTAGATCTCGCGGCGCGAGACATCGCGCGTGCGGCAGTCGACGAATTTTTCCACGCGGTTGGAGATGTCGATGCTGCCGGAGAGCTTCTTTTTGATGTTCAGGCGCTGCTTTTCCGCGCTCTCGCGGCTTCGCTTGTTGATGAGCACCTGCTCGGCGATCTTGAGCGCGTCGACGCGGTTTTCGATGAAATAGGTCTCGAGGCGGGACTTCAAAAAGTCCGTCATCGCCTCCTGCACAAACTTGTTCGTGATGGCCTTTTTCGTCTGGTTCTCGTAGCTCGTCTGCGTGGAGAAGTTGTTGGAAACGAGGATGAGGCAATCCTCCACGTCCTGCCAGGCGATGCGCCCCTCGCTCTTCTGGTATTTGTTGTTGTCCTTCAGATACTTGTCGATGGCGTAGATGAAGGCGTTCTTCGCCGCCTTTTCGGGGCTGCCGCCGTGCTCGAGCCAGGAGGAGTTGTGGTAGTGCTCGATGCGCTGCACCTTGTTGGAAAAGCAGCACGCGCAGGAGAGCTTGACCTTGTATTCGGGCTTATCCTCGCGGTCGCGGCCGCGGCGCTCGGTCTCCCAGAAGACGGGCGTCGTGAGCGCGTCCTCACCCGCGATCTCGCTGACATAGTCGATGATGCCGTTTTCATAGAGGAAGTCCTGCGTTTCAAAGCGGCCGGGCAGGACCTCGTTTTTGAGCCGGAAGGTGATGCCGGCGTTCACAACGGCCTGACGGCGCAGGGTCTCAACATAGTAATCAACGGGAATGTCGATGTCGGTAAAAACGTCAAGGTCGGGCAGCCAGCGCGTGCGCGTGCCGGTCTTTCTGCCGCGGTCGGTCGGCTCGACCGTCAGCTCCTGACCCTTTTTGCCCACGGGCTCGCCGCGTTCAAAGTGCAGGGAGTATTTGTTCCCGTCGCGCCAGACGGTCACGTCCATATAGCGCGAGGAATACTGCGTGGCGCAGGCGCCGAGACCGTTGAGGCCGAGGGAGTATTCGTAGTTGTCGCCGTCTAAGTTGTTGTACTTGCCGCCGGCGTAAAGCTCGCAGTAGACGAGCTCCCAGTTGAAGCGCTTTTCCTTCGTGTTGTAGTCCACGGGGCAGCCGCGGCCCATGTCCTCGACCTCAATGCTGTGGTCTAAGTAGCGGGTGACGGTGATGAGCCTGCCGTGGCCCTCGCGCGCTTCGTCGATGGAGTTGGAAAGGATCTCGAACACGGCGTGTTCGCAGCCGTCCAGCCCGTCCGAGCCGAAGATAACGCCCGGGCGCTTGCGCACGCGGTCCGCGCCCTTGAGGGACGAGATGCTCTCGTTGCCGTAATTCGCTTTTTTTGCTTCTGCCATTGCGCTTTCTCCATTTCGCCGAAATTTTACATTCTGATTTTCAAACACAAAACTTAGTACATTATACGGTTTTTTGACCACAATAGCAAGTGGGCGGCGGAAAATTTCATTTTTCATGGCAATATGCGGAAATGGGCGGGAATTCAGGCACGGCCCGCGTCGAAGCGCGTCGAAGCATAATCCGGGGTCAACCGCCGAAACCTCCTGCGAGCACAAAGTTATTCACAGTTTCCACAGAGTTTTCCACATCGTTATGTCAACAGAATAACCGCGCATAAACCATGAATGGACACGCTTCCTTTTTTTCCGTGCGCCGGAAGACGAAAAAGAGATTTTCGTCAATTTAACATTGGACCGATCGCGGCAAAGAAAGCGCCTTTCGGGCAGAAAAAGCATTTTGCGCTTGCAGGACGGAACGCGGTGTGATACGCTGGCAGCGTACAACCCTATGGGTTTGGGGGATCATCTATAAAAAAGGAGAGTTACCCATGAAAAAGCTGCTTCCGACCCTTTTGGCGCTGCTTCTCTTTTGCCTCGCGCTTCCCTGTGCGTCCGCCGCGGACGTGACGCCCTCGCCGCAGAAGCTGTCAGTCGACGGGACCGATGCGGACTGCGACAAATACAACATAGACGGCAGCAACTATTTTAAGCTGCGCGACCTTGCGTATCTTTTGAGCAAGTCGGACAGCCGCTTTTCCGTCGCCTTCGACGCCGAGAGCAACGCCGTGACCGTCGTTCCGGGAGGGGACTACGTGCCGGTCGGCGGTGAGCTGGAGCGGGGGAAGGACCTGTCAAAAACAGCAGTCGCCAGCAAGCAGTCCGTCCTGATCAACGGCGAGGCTGTGGAAGGGATCTCCGTTTACAACATCGGCGGGAACAATTACTTCAAGCTGCGTGACCTCGGCAGCGCGCTCGGCTTTACCGTTGCGTTCGATGCGGATGCCAATACCGCCGTCGTTCTGAGCAAGGGGAGCAAGGCGACCTACCAAAATGCCTTTGAAACGCTGCTCGGCAGCGTGAACGAAAAGCGCCGCACCGACATGGCAAGTGAAGTGACCTTTGACGGGTTTGAGGACTACATTGTCAACGACCCGTCCACGATCGACCTTTTGTCAGATGACGAGATCAAGGCATTGGTTACAAATCATCCTACACGCCAGAGCGTCAGTCAGGCCGATGCGCTTGCCGACGTCGATCTGCTCTTCCGTGCGTTGCACAATGCCTATGGCGCCTATTATTATTTCGGCGCAGACAAGTTTGCTGCGGCTGAGGCCGAGGTGAAGGCTTGGGTGCAGAAGCAGACGACCGTCAATGTCGAAAAGCTCGGTCAAACGATCAACACTGCGCTGCAATTCGTGCAGGACGCGCACTTTGCCATTCGCCCTGGAGAGGAAAACGTTAAGCAGCAGAAGGCGTGGTACAGCTATATCGGCACAGAATAGAGCTTTTTCAAGGATGACAGCGGCTATTACCGGATGATCGACGGAGAAAAATGGTATGTCGATTCATTGAGCAACAAGAGTTCCGAAATGTCTCCTGTGCTTCGCGCGAACGGCTCGCTCGGCTATGCGCCGACGCTCCTTTGCCACGGAAAAGCGGGAAGCTCCGATACCATAACGCTCAGGAATGGTGACGGAGTGACGCGCACAGACAAGATCGTCTGGAAAGCAAACGAGTCGCTGCTCGATGACACATGGGATCGCAGTTCTGCGTGCTATCGCTATCTGGAAGAAAATGGGATCCTTTATCTGTCTATCCGCTTATTTGACAGTCGCCGCTTTGCAGACACGGTGCTGCCGGAATATGCGGCATCTGGCAGCAAAGCCAAAAACTGCAAGCTCGTTATCTATGATCTGCGTTCTAACGGCGGCGGGGATGACCGATATGCCCGCACCTGGACCCAGAATTTCACCGGTGCAAAATCTGTTGAACCTAAGGTCGCCGCCGGCAACCGCGGCAGCAAGCTCGGCAATGCCGCCGGCTTCAACTGGATGAGCGTTGGCATATTCGATAGTGGTGTCAGTCGCGGCAACTGGCTGCCAAATGATATTCCCGTCATCGTGCTGATGGACTCCCGCTGCGGCTCTTCCGGCGAAAGCGCTCTGACCTTTGCCAAGACGATGGATAACGTCATCGTCATCGGCAGCAATTCCGCAGGATATCAGCTCTGCGGCAACGTCTATGACTATAGCCTTCCACGCACCGGAATAACAGCGTGCTTTGGTGTCAGCATCAGCCTTTACGGCAGCATGGATAACGTCGACTACAAGGGCTATGAGCCGGACCTTTGGTGCAACCCGAAGACCTCTTTGCAGTCTGTCTTGAACATGGTGGAGCGCTATGACCTCGGCTCTGCTGAGGGCGTGGCCGCCCTGCGCGCGCAGCTGCCGGAGATACTGAAATGACCGCGCCGGGAGCGTTGCAAAACTGAAAAGAGGGAGAAGGGACCGCTCGTCCCCTCTCCCTCTTTCTATGCCAGCATCAGGATCACGCCGTATATGACGCTCGCGAGCGTACCGAAGACGATGACAGGACCCGCGACGACGAACATCTTCGCCGCCATGCCGGTGATGAAGCCCTCGCTCTTAAAGTCGATGGCAGGGGAGACGACAGAGTTGGCAAAGCCCGTGATGGGCACGAGCGTGCCCGCGCCCGCAAAGCGCGCGATGGAATTGTAGAGGTTCAGGCCCGTGAGCAGCGCGGAGAGGAAGATGAGCGAGATCGAGGTCGCGGTGCCTGCGTCCGTTTTTTCGAGCCCGAGGGCGAGAAAGCCGTTCTGGAGGAGCTGGCCGAGCGCGCAGATCGCGCCGCCGATGAAAAAGGCGAAGGCGGTGTCCTTCCAAATGGGCGACTTGGGCGCAAGGCGTTTGACATACTCCTGATATTCCTGCGGGGTCATATCCATGGTCGTAAAACCCTCCTTTTTCCGGTTAGCCTGCGTCGAAAGCGGGGAGAATATCCGCGCGGGGAAATTTTGCCATCTTGCACGCGGCGCGGTTTGTGCTACAATGGGGCGGAGCATACAGAAAAAGTGGGAAGGGAGGCGAACGATATGCAGCCGCTGGGACTTTACATCCACATTCCGTTCTGCAAAGCCAAGTGCATTTACTGCGATTTTTACTCACTGCCGCACTCGGAAGAGAAAATGGACGCTTACGCCGCAGCCCTGCAGCGCGATTTGATCCGGCGCGCGCCTGACGCGAAGGGATACACCGTTGACACCGTTTATTTCGGCGGCGGGACGCCGAGTTATCTCGGCGCGGACCGGCTGTGCCGCATTTTGGAAACGGTCTTCGCCCATTACCACGTGGACAAAACCGCCGAGATCACGACCGAGGCGAATCCCGACAGCGCGCGCGATGAAAACGCGCTGCGGCAGCTCAGAGGAGCAGGGTTTGACCGCATCTCCTTCGGGATGCAGTCGGCGAGCGATGACGAGCTGCGATCGATCGGGCGCGTCCACACGCATAAAGAGACGGTCGAGGCTGTGCGTGCCGCCCGCGCGGCAGGCTTTGACAATGTGAGCCTCGACCTCATCTACGGCCTTCCCGGACAGACGATGGCGCGCTGGAAGGAAAATCTGCAGGCGGCCATCGCCTTACAGCCCGAGCATCTGTCCTGCTACGGGCTCAAAGTAGAGGAGGGGACACCGCTTTACACGAGGCGGGAAACAATGGACCTCCCCGATGACGACGTGCAGGCCGAGGAATATCTCGCAACGGTCGAGCTGCTCGAAAGCGCGGGCTACGCCCAGTATGAAATTTCCAATTTTGCCCGCCCGGGCCGCGCATCGCGCCACAACCTCAAATACTGGACGATGCAGGAGTATCTGGGCTTCGGCCCCGGCGCGCATTCGGACTTCGGCGGACGGCGCTTTGCCTGTGCACGCGATCTGAACGCCTACATCGCAGGAAAAGAGAAACTGAGCGAGGCATACTGCCCGCCAGAGCGTGAGCGTGAGGAGGAGCGCGTCATGCTCGCGCTGCGAACGGTGCAGGGACTTGACCTTTCCTCGCTCAAGGAGGACACGGCGGACGCCGAGGCGGTGCTTGCCGAATGCGCGCACCACGGCCTTTCCAGAAAGGAAAACGGCCGCTGGCACCTGACGCCGCAGGGCTTTCTGGTGTCGAACGCCGTCATCGTGCGCACGCTCGAAGCGCTCGCGCTGTGAGAAAATCGACAAATATTGGAAACTTTTTCCGAATTTCTGCGTCTTTACTTATGGCAGTATATCTGCTATACTATCAAACTGTGTTATGTATACCAAACTGATCTGAAAACTGTTTTACAAGGAGGCAAATCGTGAGATCCATCATCCGTAAATTCCTGTCGTTGTCGCTCGCGGTCGCGATCGCGGCGGCGCCGCTGACGGCCTTTGCGTCGGAAGCGCTCGGCGACGATCTGGCATCGTCGTCCACCACGGTCAACGAGCGCACCGAACTCAATGCCGGTACATTCTGGAGCAATACCTACTCCGATCTCCGCCAGGAGAACTATGTGGTCTATTCGCCCAACACGCGCGTCAAGCCCATCGTGACGGGCGGCGAGTATACGACCCAGCTCACCACGGTCTCGACCGCCGCGAAGAAGCTCGAAGCGCGCGGCTACCGCGTGGTGGCAGGCATGAACGGCGACTATTACGACACCGCGACGGGCATCCCCCTTGGCAGCATGATGACCGAGGGCGTGCTGCGCAATGCCTCGAGCGAATACTACGCCATCGGCTTCCGCGACGACGGCAGCACGGTGATGGGCAAGCCCTCGCTGCGCATCACGGCGCAGTCGGACCTTGGCCGCAGCCTGACGGTCACAGCCTTCAACTACGTGCGTCAGAGCACGTTCGGCATCTATCTCTATGATTCGACCTTCAACGCCCGCGCCACGACCGGCACGAGCGAAGAGGGCGTGGATGTTGTCTGCTCGGCTATCGGCGGCTCGCTCGCTATCGGCGGCAGCCTGATGCTGCAGGTCGAGCAGGTCATCGAGGGGGGCAAGGATACCCCGGTCGGCGCCGGGAAGTATGTGCTCTCGTCTAACCTGAAGGCAGGCACCTATGCCGACCAGCTTCGCGCGCTCCAGGTCGGCGAGCGCCTGACGGTCTCCGTCAGCGCGAGCGGCAGCGAGTGGAACGGC
>OIXV01003185.1_pt1 | contig 12382 bp, 13 predicted proteins | sample 1587771 | NCBI WGS metagenome assembly OIXV01 (sample SAMEA3888893, study PRJEB22519) | human gut metagenome | biome: human gut; feature: human-associated habitat; material: faeces | place: Denmark | collected 2010
GGCCGAGCAGATAATCAATGTTCGCCTTGACCGCCACAGCCTGCCGCATATCCGCTTGGGCCTTGCGGTACTCAGCATAAAGGGCCTTTTTCTTTTCGGAGAGCTCCCGGCGCTCCTTTTTCAGCGCGTTCATTTTCGGGAGTTTTGCCCCAACTAATATCTCATTCATCGCCGCCTTGTAGCCGTTAAATACAGGCCGCGTCTTTGCATAGTCCACCGTGGCCCCCATGAGCCGGACAGTCTGCAAGAGCGCCGCCTCCGTGTCCCGCAGCTCCCCGGCCAAAGTATGAAAGCGATCCACCGCCGCCTCGGTACTTGCGGACAACTCGTCATAGTCCATAAGGTTATGCTCCTGGAGATACTGGAGCGCGGCGGCCATTTGTTTCAAATTGTAAACCTTCGCCCACCGCTCATAGGCCGGGCCTTTGCCCTGGGCCATGCGCTGTTGAATATCAATCATCAGATTGACGCGCCGGGGCGGGGCTGGACTGTCCTCCGGGAGCTCCGGGATGGGCTGCTCCCCGGCGATTACCGCCCGGATGCCCTCGGGATCAAAGCCGTCTCCCAGGGTGGATGCCCGCAGGCGGGTGTACTTATCCTGCCCTGGAGCCAGGAACGAGAGCGCACCGCCGCGCCCATGCTTTACCGCAAAGCCAGCCTCCTCCATGAGCCGCAGAAAGGCCGCAAAGTCGGCGGGCTTTTTTCCCAGAGCCTCCACAACGGCCAGCCGCACCCGCTGTTGCGCGGAGGGTGGTTTTTCCCCGATCCACTGGCCATAGTGGAGGAAACGGCCCTTGCTGTGCTGTTTCGGATTTTGAATAACCGATAAATCATGCTCAATACATACCCGGTCAGAGAGCCGCCGCAGAGCAAAGGACGAGCCGATGAAGTTATGAAACTTTCGGGAGCAGTCAAAGGCCGTGGAATTGAAATAAATATGGTTATGCAGATGGCCCTTGTCAATGTGGGTACAGACGAAAAACTGGTACTTGCCCTTCGTCCAGCGCATAGCCGTTTCATAGCCGATTTTGTTTGCCTCCTCCGGCGTGACCTCACCGGGTGGAAACGCCTGCCGGATCTGAAAGAACAGGGCCCCGCGCTCCACGGCCCGGCCCGTCTCCGCCTGGTACTGGCTTTTTGTCAGAAGAAACTCGGCGGGGGCCGATGCTGGATCGCAGAGATAGGCAGACACGGCCCCCAGCTTTTTCGGATTGAGCCCATAGGCAAACCGCTCCTCCATCGTCTGAACGGCGCTTTTTCCTGCCGCTACCTTGTAGGGCCGGATGTAAGTTGTAGCCGTGGCCGCACCTCCTTTTCAAGAAAAAGGGCGGCTGTGTTCCAGCCGCCGCATAGGACTTCGGGACAAATTGTCCCAAAGCGTCATCCCGTGATAAAGCTCTTTAACGAGTAGTTGAGATCGTCCAGCAGGCAGACCAGCCACTCGGCTGCGGCGGGCAGGCTGAAAGGGGAAAGCAGAAAAGCAAGCACCAGCCCCGTGATCCCCCATTGTGGATTGCCCTGGATGAACAGTTCAAACAGGTCGCACAATGCGAGAAAAGAGGACAGGATGCCAAACACCCAGGACGCAAGAGACACACTAAAGTTTAATACCGCTACCATGAGCGTAAGGGCCAGCACAAAAGGGGCCGCGATGATTTTCAGAATGATCCGCATAACTTGCTACCTCCTTGTTTTGATTGACAGGTTATCCCTATACGATAATTATACCTCTGTCCGGGAGGGACAACAAGGATGGCTCCGGCTTTCAACACCTCGGGACAAATTGTCCCGAAGTAGTCAAGACCACCCCTGAAAGGGGTGGCTTGAAATAGCCCCGTAGGGGCATAGTGAGGCCAGCGCCTAAAAGACGCTGGCTTTCACTACGTTCAAGCCATTGTGGACTGATTACCTCGCGTTACCCTTAAAAGGGTTTTCGTACTCTTTCGTGCTAACTTTGTCCTCTATCTGATCCTGTTTCTCTTGCTTTTGAATATACTTCCTCAGGGCCTTCTCCTGTAAGCCTACCGTGCTGACGTAATACCCGGTGGCCCAGAAGTGTCGGTTGCCGTACTTGTACTTGAGATTTGCGTGACGCTCGAATATCATCATCGCACTTTTTCCCTTCAGATATCCCATGAAGCTTGACACCGAATACTTGGGCGGTATCGACAACAATAGATGGATGTGATCCGGCATTACTTTTCCCTCCAGGATCGCTACCCCTTTCCACTTGCATAAATTCCGGATGATATCTCGGATATCCTCCCGCATCCCCCAATAATCTATCTTCCTTCTATACTTCGGCGTGAACACGATGTGATACTTGCACACCCATTTACTATGTGCTAAACTGTCCGCCGGTAGTGTCAAGGATTTTGCGCAAATTGGTTTGCAGACTCCGGGATGAATGAAGTCAACCAGCAATGGAGGCGTCCTCAACGGCAGCCTCCAAGTGCTTCATGTTCATGTACTTTTTGTTGCCCCACTGGGTGCCGGCCACATGGCGCAGCCGGGCACAGACTAGCATGAGAGCAGAGTTACCGTCCGGGAAACTACCCACCACACGGGTGCGGCGGCGGATCTCCCGGTTCAGCCTCTCAATGACATTGTTGGTGTGGATGCGAGTCCAGTGTTCGCTGGGAAAGTCGCAGTAGGTCAGCGTTTCCTCAATGCCATCCTCCACCTTCTTGGCAGCCTCTTTCAGCTTCATAGCGCGCAGCTGCTCCACCACGGCTTTGGCCTTCTCCTGGGCAGCTTTCTTGCTCTCCTGGGCGTGGATCGCCTTAAGCATCTTGGCCACCAGCTTCACCTTGGAATGAGGTATCACAAAGAACACATTGCGGTAAAAATGGACAGTGCAGCGTTGGTATTTGGCCTCAGGAAACACTTCTCCCACAGCCTCCAGCATACCAAGGCACTTGTCTCCAACGATGAGTTTTACCCCGTTCAGGCCACGGCTACGGAGCCACTGGAAAAAGCTGATCCAACTGGCCTTGTCCTCTTTCATGCCCTCGGCAGCACCTAAGACCTCACGGTATCCGTCCTCGTTGACTGCAATCGCCACCAGAATGGCCACATTTTCAAACTCTCCGCCCCAGTTACGGCGCAGATAGATCCCGTCCACATAGACGTATGGATACCGCCCGCCTTGTAAATGGCGATTTCGCCAATCCTCAATGTGGACATATGCTTTCTTGTTCAGCTCACTGATGGTGGAGGGCGAAACCTTGCTGCCCCACAGGGCCTCAGTAATGTCCTCCACACGCCGGACGGATACGCCTGCCAGGTACATCTCAATGAGAGCCTCTTCCACACTGCTCTCCCGACGGCGGTACCGTTCAATGATGGCAGTCTCAAAAGAGATACCCTTGAGCTTGGGCACCTTGAGCGTGACATCTCCAGAAGTGGTGGTGAGGTTGCGGCTGTAGTGGCCGCTGCGGTAGCCCTGGCGTTGCTCATTGCGCTCGTACCGGGCTGCCTGGGTCAGCTTCTCCGCCTCGGCCTCCAGCAGTTCGTTGAGGGTTTCCTCTACGCTGCCTCGTACCAACTCCTTGAGCTGGCCCTTGATTACTTCCTCATTTAGCTGTACAATTTTCTCGGACATGGTTTGCTGTCTCCTTTCGAATGGTGTGTTGCGACTTCATTCTACCAGAGATCTGCAAACCATGTCTCTTTTGATCCTCTTTTCAATTTGCGAAACTTATTCTACCTTATCCCATCGGTGCGGCTCTATTTAAATTCTCAACCTCACCCGCAAAGCGGGTGGCTATTGGTTCCGCTTGGCGCGGAACTCGCTAAAGCGAGTGAAAGCCGGGGAACGGCTAAACCGCTCCCCGGCAGGGCTAACACCCCACAATCGCAGACAGCTTTTTCAAAAGATCAGATAAGGGCCCCCACAGCGTTTCATAGTCCCGTTGCAGCCCTTTGATCTCCTCGGGATAAATGCCGCCGTAGGTGTTGGCCTGGATTGCCACTTGATTAAGGTTGTTGGAGCACCGCCGCTGGAGCGATACCAGTTCCCGGACGGGGGACAGGTCAACATGGAGCACATAGCCGTTTAGGCCATTTTCCGCATATAGGCTCCCATGTTGCGGATGCCCGCCTCGGCCATGCGCTCCCGTATGAGCGCCTGCTCCCCCTCCGACACCATCACATGAAGATGGATGGACGGCGGCGTTTCTTTGTCATCGTTCCTCCCGTTCCAGGCTCCGGCTGGGGCTTTTCTTTTCCGGTGCATCCGGGGCCCGGTGTTCCCAGGCCTTGCGTCCGGCCTCTTTCATCTGCCGAGCAATCGGCGGTTTCTTTGCCGCACCCCGCTCCGGCACAGGCTCACGGCCCACGGGATTGTCATGGGCGGGCCTCAGCTCATAATCGGCCATCTGCTCTTCCGTCAGCGGGTGGAGATACCACAGCTCGCCCCATGCCCGGAATGACTCGCCCTCCACTGGCTGGCGGGCGTTGTAGTTGAGATGGACTGTCCTTCGGGCGGGGATAGGTGGCTATATCCACGGGCCGCTGGGTAGAGTAATACTTGAAAAAATCCGGGCCGGAGGTTTCCAGCCGGGAGCCCCTGGGCCCCCAGGCGGCCCACATTCCAGCCGGAATGATTGATCACCCAGGACACATAGCCGGAGCAGTCAAAGGATGTGGCCGGGCTGGAGCCTCCCCACACATAGGGGTAGCCGATATATTTCTCGGCCTCGGAGAGAATGGCGGCAAAGGTTTCGTCATCCAGATACTCCCGGGGCACCTCGTACCCCTCGGGCGTTTCAGTGTACTTGCCGACATACTCGGAGCCTGGGAACAAATCCGGGCGGTTTCCCAGCGTTGCCATATAGATGGCATACCGGGACATCTGATCCTTGCTTAACAGGTAAACAGGCAGATGGGACAGGTTTTTGTTTTCCAGCGTCACATAGCAGATGTAGTAATTGTAGGGGACTTCCACCTCGTAATTGTTGCCCTCGCTGTCGGTGTGGGTTTCCGTCCGGTAGCGCACCTCCACCACCACATCCTCGGTCAGAATGTACTGGCTGTCAAAGAGCGTTTGCAGAGAGCCCTCCACCTGGTCAAGCGTCCACTGGCCCTCATGGAGCGAGCACAACAGGGAAAGAAGCACATAGGGATCATGCTCGATCTCGTCCAGGTCGAAGTGGTACTCGTCATAGTCGTGGGTGCTTTCGTAGCTGTCCAGATAGTCGGAAAGCTCTGCCTCCAAGTCACAGTAAGTGGCTTCGGCCCCCAGCAGATCCCCGTCCTCGCAAGGATAGGTACTGGCCCCCACCGCGCCGATGGTGCTGTTTCCCAGCGTAACAAGGGAAGAAGAACAGGACTGCATCACCAGCACAAGCAGGACGCAGGCCAGAGCCAGCAGACAGCCCACGGGATGGCGTTTCACAAAACCCACCGCCCGGGCCGCCAGCTTTTCTGTGGTAACAGCCGTTTTCCCGGCGGCCTGGGCTCCGTATTTGGCCGCCTCCTTTGCCTGCTTCTGGTATCGCCTGCGGAGCCGCCGCTTCTGCCAAAACCGGGACAAAGCGTTTTTGGAGAGCTCCTGGTGCTCCTGGGCGGCGGTATGAAAATGATAATCCGCCGTAGCCTTAATATACCGGGACTCCGCCTTCCGAACCGCCTTCGCCGGGTGTTCCCGGATTTTCCGTTTCACAAACCGGGAGCCATGCCGCAGGGCAGACTCGCCCACAAGCTCGGAGCGGTGGGCCCCTTCGATGCCCACATTCTCATGCTCGTTTTCGTAAATCTTCCCATGCACAAAGCTGTGGGCGGAGCCGCTGGCCACCCGGCCCACACGCCTCACCGGGCCCGGTTTTTTGGGCGGCTTCTGTTTTGCCAGCTTTTCCTTTGCCCGATCCAGCTTTTCCCCGCGCTTTTCCATGCGGAGTTTGGATGCCGCCGCTTTCTCCTGGTTGCTTTTCTGCCGGAATTTTGACTTTGGGACACTTTGTCCCGAAGCACCCCCGGCGTTTCTTTCGCCAGCCCCGCCCGGATCGGCGGCCCCAGCCGCCTCCCTGGGCTCGGGGCCCGCGCCGTTATTCGGTTTTCGCTTCATTTTTCACATCCTCCGGGCGGGTGGTCAGCAGGTTATAGATCTCGCCTTTCGGGAACCGATCCACAAAGGGGATGGTCACATTCCCATAGAACAGCAGGCCCTCGCCGGAATTGGAGTGGGTGATGTAGGAAAGCTGGTGCTCGGAAATGCCGAGCTGTTTTGCCAAAATCGTCCGGTCACTTTGGGCCTGGGACAGCAGGATCATAAAATCCGTGTTGTCGAGAATGTTCTCAATCTCCCGGCTGGCCAAAAGGTCTTTCACATTCTGCGTAAGTGCGCTGGGGACACAGCCCTTTTTGCGTAGCATCTTCCAGACCGCCACAAAGTAGCTGGCGGTCAGAGGATCGCGGAGCAGGACATGGAACTCGTCAAAGTAGCACCAGGTCGCCACGCCCTCCCGGAAGTTGGTGTCCACCGCCTGGGAGACAAACTCGTTTGTGATGTGCATGGCAATCTTGCGGAGGTTTTCTCCCATGTTCTTGAGCACGATGCACACCACCCGGCTGTCCGTTTTTACATTGGTGGGATGGTTAAAGAGATTGAGGGAGCCTGTACAGTAGAGCTCCAGGGCGGTTGCCACCCGGCGGGCCTCCGGCTCCGGCTGTTTGAGAAGCTCCTCGTACAAGTCCTGCAACAGCGGCGTTTTTTCGGTGGCAAGCCCCAGGGCCTGCTCCCGGTAGACCAGCCGCACACAGCGGTCAACCACCGTCTTTTCGATGGGCTGTAAGCCGTCCTTGCCGCCTACCACCAGCTCACACAGGGAAAGCAGGAAATCCGCCTTCATGGAGAGCGGGCTTTCCCCGGCGGTCATGTTAAGCTCCACATCCATCGGGTTTAAGTGGTGGGGGCTGTCCGGGGCAATCTCGATCACCTGGCCGCCCAGCCTGCGAACCAGCGGGGCATATTCCCCCATCGGATCAACAATCAAAATCCGATCCTGGGGGATGGCAAGGAACACATTTAAGAGCTCCCTTTTTGCGGCGAAAGATTTTCCCGAGCCGGTAGAGCCCAAGTAAAGTCCATTGGCCGACTTCAGCTTTTTGCGGTCAGCCATGATGACATTGTGGGAAAGGGCGTTCATTCCGTAGTAGAGGGCCTGCCCAGCCATCCGCAGCTCCCTTGTCATAAAGGGAATGAAAATCGCTGTGGAGCTGGTCGTCATGCCGCGCTGGATTTCCACCTCGTTATAGCCGAGAGCCAGCGAGGACACAAAGCCCTGTTCCTGTTGCCAGTCAAGACGCTTTAAGGAACAGTTGTATTTCTGCGCGATGCCGCCAACGGTAAACACATCGTTTTCCAGCCGCTGGCGGGTGGGGGCAAAGTTTACCACCGTGAAAGTGAGCAGGAACATCCTCTCGTTGCGGGACTGGAGGTCGGCCAGAAGCTCCGCCGCGTCCTTGCTGAATGTGATAAGGTCGGGCGGCAGGATGTCGGGATCATACCCGGCCCGCACCGCCTTGCGCTGTTCCTCTACCTTCATTTTTCCGATGTCGGAGATTTTGCCCTTGATGGTCTTAATGGCCTTGAGCTGATCCACCGTCTGAATATGGAGCGTAACCGTCATTTCCGCATCCATCTCCAAAATCTCCGCAAGGAGCTTGTCGGAGAGCTCGGACGCTAAAATCTGCAAGTAGGACACCGCGCCCCAATACTGGCCGATCCGAAATGAACGGGACTGCCGAAAGTCGAAGCTGTCCGGGGCAATAAAGTCTTTTGTGCCGAGCCCGGTCTGCGGGATGTCCTTCCACGAAAAGCGGAACGGCTCCCGGTTTCCCGGGTGCATCTGGCTATAAAGCAAGGCCAGCCTTGCCCGACCGTCCATCGGCTCACAGGGAACACCCAGCCGCTTGAAGTTTCCCATCACATCGGCCTCCACCCGTTCCAGGCGGGGGCGGGCCTCCGCGATCCCTTCGGCGGGTATGCCGAAAGTGATGTATTTGGAGCGTTCAATGCCGTTGTTGCTTTTGGCGATCTGATTTTTCAGCATCCCGGTAAATTCCTCCCGGACGCTGTTAAAATCATCATTCGCCTGGGGGATGTTTACCTTGTAGCGGCTCCTGGAATGGGAACGGCGGTTGATAAAGGAAAGCTGGAACGGCAGAGTGCTGTCAAAGTAGTTGAGGAACGAGCTCCAGCCGCCGAAAATCGCCGTCTGATCCTCGGTACTTGCCACGGAATAATTGATGTCCTCATATTCCACGGTCTTTGTATAGAGCCCGCCGGGGAGCTTGCACACCCCGTCCGGGTGCATCGCCAGATAGGGGATCGTCTGCTGGACGGATAGGGCCGCCCGGCTGTTACCCCTTCCGGGACTGTTTTTGCTTTTTGCCTTTCGCAATCGCATTCTCCTTTCTCACAGCGCCCCGCCCGGTAAACGGGGCGTAAATGTTTTCTGTCTGATAGTGCCGAACCCCGGGCCGCAGGAATTTGGCCCGGATGATGTTATGAACCACTTTTTCAAAGGGGAGCCCGTCTTTTTCATACATCGCCAGCAGGAACGCCGGGAGCATGACCGCCAGCATAAGGAACATGGCCCCGGTATTCCCCAGGGGCTCCCGCGCCAGCAGATAGGACGGGATGCCGATGGCCGCCGCCCCGCCAAAGCAGATGAGCTGGCGCTTTGTCAAATTGAACGCCATCTTCGTTTTGATTTTGGATAAGTCGTTCGGGACATTCACATAGGGCATGGCTCAACCTCCTTTCTCACTCCGGGGACTTCGGGACAATTTGTCCCAAAGTCCGGGACGGTGCTTTCCACCTCGTTTCCCCACACATCCCAGCCGGGCGGCGTCTGTCTTGCGAACAGCTCCACCCGGGGCAGATCGCCCATGAGGGCAACAATCTTTTCCCGGGCCTCGTCCGGCTTTTTGCTGTGGGCTTCAATGGGTGAAATGATAAACTGGTGGATATTGGCCGCCTGCCGCTTCGGATGCCCTTTTGTTGCCAGCAGGCAGACCTCCGCATTTCCCCTCGTCCAAAAGCCCAGGCCGTAAAACCAGCTATCAGCCTTCCGGTTTTTCTTCAGCCAGACGAAAGCCACGGACTTATACTGAAAGCCCCACGCCTTAATCAGCCGCAGGGCCTCGGGGAGCTGGGGGAAAGTCGCCCACAAAAAAAGCGCGCTGTCTGGGGCGGCCAGATCCGCCACCGGGAGCGCACATAACTCGTCAATCCCCATTGTGGGATAATGGTGCTCCGCCGCCCCTTGCAGGCCCTTTTGGGCGTACCGCCACGGGGGATCGGCGTAAATGATAGAATATCGTCCGATAGTTACACTCCTTTCTCCCCGGCCTCCACCGCCAAGCGTGCCACGCGGATGCGCTCACTGGCGGCGGCGTAAAAGGCCGAAGCCGTTTCAAAGCAGACAAAGCGGCGGCCAGCATTGAGGGCGGCAACGGCGGTTGTGCCGGAGCCCGCGCAGATGTCGGCCACCAGCTCGCCGGGCCGTGTGTAGGTCTTGATGAAATACTCGCACAGCTCCACGGGCTTTTGTGTGGGATGGATGCCGCCTGTTACCGTGGGGACAAACAGCACATTTCCAGGATAGCGCCGCCCATCGCTGGACTCGGAGCTTTGCCGCTCGAATTTTCCATAGTTCGGGCTGGTGCCGCTGCGGGCATGGACGCGGCTGTACGGCTTGCCGTAAGTAAACTGCGGATTGTAAAGCGGGGCTTTCTGATAGAACACCAAAATATTCTCCGACTTTTTCAGCGGGGCCCGGTTTGCATTGAGAAATCCCGTCCCGCGCTCCTTGTACCAGATCCACTCATAGCGAAGCATGGAGAGGTTGGAGGCCCCCAGCACCTTGTCATAGGGACATTGAGCAAAGAACAGCACCGCACCCTCCGGCTTGACCGCCCATTTCACTGCCTCCCATAATTCCGGGAGCGGCAATGGCACATCCCAAAAGTTGCGGGTAGTGCCATAGGGCGGATCGGTCAAGAGCATATCCACCGAATGACGGGGAAGGGAGCGCAGGCCCTCGATGCCATCCATCAGAAACAGCCCCTCCGTGAGCCCCGGGGACTTCGGGACAATTTGTCCCAAAGCCGCCTTATCGGTCATCCCTTGCCTCCTTGCCCTTCGCCGGGACAGGCCGGGCGGCGTTTTCACGGGCGGCCTGCGCCCGCCCTTCAGCTAACTGCTGGGCAATCGTCTTTGCGTCATCCCTTCCGCCCAGCAATTCCCGCTTTTGCAAAACGGCTTCTGTTTCCGCCATAAAGCGGGCAACATCCGCCTCGTTAAAGTCCTCCGGCGCTTTTCCGTACCACAGGCGCGTCCCGTCGGGCCCATATCTTCTCGGCATATAACACCCCTTTCCTTAATGCGCTCCAAAGATGCTTTTTGAAATTGTCCCGGTTTTGAACAGCATAAAGCAAAGCAAAACCGTATAGCCCACGGCTCCCCATATTGCGCCGATGGGATCTCCGCCTGTGGCGATCCCTTGAATGAGCACCGCATAGATGCCCACGCACAGCAGGATCAAAAGCCCCTGGAAACCGATGGCGAACAGGGACTTCAGATAATTCTGCCCCATGCTCCCCATTTCACGGTTGGACAGGGTAGCCACCGGGATGGGCGCTAAACTGGTCAGCATATATATTTCCAGCATACGGCCATAAATCAGAACGAAAATCACGATATTCAGTGCGGTCATGGTAAAGCCGATAAAGATCGACTGGAGCCACAGGCCCAAAAGGGAACCCAGCCCCATTGTCTCCAGCGTGGCCTCCAAATCCGCCAGCATATCCGGCGAAATATCCGTGGAGCCCTGGATCACCCCCGCCGAGCTTGCAATCACGCTCTGCGACACATCAAAAATCGCGTTGACGATATTGAATGTGTTGGAGAGGATCAGGATGGCCGCCGCCGTTTTGAAAATCCACTTGAAAAACATCCAAGTGTCGATGTCGTGTAAGTTATTGCGGTCTATGAGCATTTGAATGAGCTCGTACACCGCCACATAGGTTAGGACTAACCCGGCAATCGGTAAAATTACCGTTTCGGAAATCTGGCGGATAAGGGAGAAAACCCCGGCGTTCCATGCCGCCGGGGTTGTTCCCACCTCTCCCGCAATCTCCCCGACTCGGGCGTTTACCGTATCAAACAGGCCGCTCAGATTGCCTAAAATGCCTTCAATGAGCAGACTTTTGAGCCAGTCAGTCAGCCAGTCGGTGAGAAATCCCATAAGCCGTTACCTTAAAACAGGCCGGACAGCAGAGGGATCAGCGTGGTGCCCAGCAGGATAATACCGCCGCCCGCCATCAGCTGTTTCATACCCTGGCTTTTTGAGCCAGGGTTGTCGGAACCATAACCTTCCAGCAGGTTTACGACACCCCACACGCCCAGGCCAGCGCCGAGAGCCACAACAAGCGTCTGCAAAGTATTGATAGCAGAAGAAAAGAACTCCATATGTCCTCCATTTCTCCGGGATGTTCCCGGCCATGAAAAAAGCCGCCATTTCTGGCGGCAGGTTACGGCTTCGGGACACTTTGTCCCAAAGCTCTTTTATGCAAAAGCGTCTGGATCGTCGATGTCGTCATAATTGAGGATGTCCTCGTCCTCTTCCGTGAGCGCATCGTCCGGCACAGACACCTCATACATCTTACACGCCTCATTGAGCCCGGGCCGCCTGCGGCGGTTGATGAGCTTATCCAGGTCAAAGGCATTTTTCTGTTTATCGGCTTCAGCCGTATATTTATAATTCGGGTGCTTTTTTAGATCGTACTTCGGGGAATAGAACGGGGGCAGGCCCCGCAGTTGCAAAATGCACTTATCCCCGGGCATGGTTGCCAGCTCGCTGTGTGTCATCAGCTCCCGGCCCAGCCGCTGGGTGTTCTGGTTATAACTTTCCGACTGCCCACGGGAGCGACCCTCGGTCTGCATGGAAATTGTGGCCTTGCCCAGCTAGTTTTCCGAAATTTCCTTGATGGTGGAGCTTTCCCGCCCGCCCAGGAAGATCACGCTGTCCATATTGCCGAGAATCGTCTCCGTGTTTATCATAAATGGCCTTGCATTGGGCCATCTGCTGATAAAAGAGCGTCAGCGACACCTCGCGGGAGCGGATGACCGCCACCAGTTTTTCCAGCTGGGGCACCTGACCTGTGTTGGCCGCCTCGTCCCACAGCACCCGCACATGATGGGGCAGGCGGCCTCCGTGAACATTGTTGGCCCGTTCACACAGCAGATTGAACATCTGTGAAAAGGCCAGGGCAACAATGAAGTTATAGGTGGGCGTGGTGTCAGAAATCGTGAAGAATACCGCCGTTTTCCGATCCCCGATGCGGTCAAGCTCCAGCTCGTCATAGGCCATGA
>OIXV01003193.1_pt1 | contig 12353 bp, 3 predicted proteins | sample 1587771 | NCBI WGS metagenome assembly OIXV01 (sample SAMEA3888893, study PRJEB22519) | human gut metagenome | biome: human gut; feature: human-associated habitat; material: faeces | place: Denmark | collected 2010
TTCAAGACTCCTGTGGATACAACAACTCCAGGAGATAAAGAAACAACAGTCGTTGTGACTTACCCAGATGGTTCAATGGATGAAGTGCCAGTCACTATCAAGGTTATTGATCCTCGCGCTGACGCAGATAAGAACACACCAGCACTTAAAGACCAAACGGTCAACATCGGTGAAACACCAAGTGCGCAAGATTCAATTGGTAATGTCGGTGACCTTCCAAATGGAACTACGTTTGAATTCAAGACTCCTGTGGATACAACAACTCCAGGAGATAAAGAAACAACAGTCGTTGTGACTTATCCAGATGGTTCAATTGATGAAGTGTCAGTTACTATCAAGGTTGTGGATCCTCGTACAGATGCGGATAAGAACACTCCAGCAACAACTATTCCAGCACCTAAGGCAGCTCCAGCTCCTATGATGCATAAACAAACCCCAGCATCATCTGCAGCGCCAGCTAATCCAGAAATGTCATCAGTTTCAACTGCTACTAAGAAACAAGCATTGCCTGAAACAGGTGATGATGCGTCTATGGCAGCTATGGCTCTCGGAGGAATCCTTGCGGCAGCTGGACTTGGTTTAGCAGGAAAACGCAAAAAAGAAGACTAAAATAGTCAAAAGACCAAAAACCTCAATATAGTTAGTATGACTATTTCAGTTTTCGAAAAAGAGACTCATCCCGAAAGGGGTGGGTCTCTTTTGTGTGCTTTTGAGAGTAAGTATCATATTAAAATATTAGATAAAAAGAGCATAAATTGCTATGTCATAGACGTTCTAAAGATTAGATGGCGATTGGTTTTGATTCAAGATACTTAAACTGATAGAAAATACTATGTATACTAATCCTATTATGAAACGGTTTAAGAACTTTCATAGAGACTGAGTCTCAGATGAAAAATAGTTTTTTATATTGATTAAAAATTAGAGAAAATACTTGCCTAAACATTAAAAAAAGGATATGATAGACTTCGGAAGAAGGTTAATAAATGCATAAAGTGCGTGTTTATTCGATAACGTCTTTGTTTTTGACGTGCCTTTGGGGTACAACGATTAACAAATAGGAAGTTTATGAATGAAACAAGCAAATCATGTTGTTGAAAAAGTGACAAAATACGCCATTCGTAAGTTGTCAGTAGGTGTTGGACCAGTTGCTATTGGAACATTCTTAATAGCAGGTGGTCTTTTCGTGTCTAAACCTGTTGAGGCGGACCAAGTCAGCGCTGATGCTTCAGTGCATTTGGCCTATGTCACAGAAAATGAATTGACACCAGCAGAGCAGAAACAAGTGGTCCATGCCATTCCTAAGGACTATCAAAATGAAGATACGTTTTATTTGGTCTATAAACGTAAGGGAGACGCGCAAGCTACCTTACCTCAGACAGGCAGTACAGAATGGGCGACGACAGGTCTAGGGTTGGCAACAGCAAGTATGGCTATCCTTCTGTTTTCAAAAAAACACCGTAAAAAACTTATTGGTCTGGTTTTGATCGGGGCTACAGGTCAAACTCTCTTTATGCCGGTTGAAGTGCTTGCTTTGCAAAATAAGGAATTGCGTGCTTTTAATCAGACCGTGGCAGTTGCTAGTGCAGAGGATTTGGCTAAGGGTGTTATCACCATCGATGGTTACGAATATGTTGGTTATCTTCGTTACTCCGCAAAACCTGAACTTGAACAGCCTTTAGATACGGTTTTTAAAGGGCTTGAACCATCCATAAAAGACGATAAGGCACCAAAGCAAGAAGCCACTGATAAAGAAACGACGGAAAAAAGTTGGCAAAAGGGTAGTCAGGAAATCGGGCACGAGGGAGAATCTCTCGTTCAACCAAGTGTTCCTGAAAACAGTGCGCCAACAAGTGCTAAGGGCACGCAGGAAGTTGGTCACGAAGGTGAAGCGACTGTGCAACCAGCTGCCCCGGAATATACCGGTCCAATCAGTGCCAATGGCACACAGGAAGTTGGTCACGAAGGGGAGGCTGCTGTTCAGCCTGTCAATCCTGAGTATACGGGTTCAATTAGTAGCGATACTGTAAGTGCTAATGGCACGCAGGAAGTTGGTCACGAAGGTGAAGCTTGGGTTCAGCCAGCTACACCAGAATATACAGGCCCAATCAGTGCTAATGGCACGCAAGAAATTGGTCACGAAGGGGAGGCTGCTGTTCAGCCTGTCAATCCCGAGTATACGGGTCCAATCAGTAGCGATACTGTAAGTGCTAATGGTACACAGGAAGTTGGTCACGAAGGTGAAGCTTGGGTTCAACCAGCAGCGCCAGAATATACAGGCCCAATTAGTGCTAATGGTACCCAAGAAGTTGGTCATGAGGGCGAGGCGCTCATTCAACCAGCCGCCCCGGAATATACCGGCCCAATTAGCGCCAACGGTACTCAAGAACCAGGCCACGAAGGCGAAGCCCTTGTTCAACCTGCTAATCCAGACTATACCGGTAAACTAGAAGCTAAAGGAACCCAAGAACCAGGCCATGAAGGCGAAGCCACTGTTCAGCCAGCCAATCCAGACTATACCGGCAAACTAGAAGCTAAAGGTACTCAAGAACCAGGCCATGAAGGTGAAGCCCTGGTCCAAGCTGATAACCCTATTCATACCCCGGTTGTAGGAAGTATCACAGAGACTGAAACGCAAGCCATTGATTATCCTATCGAAGTTATCACTGATGATAGCAAGTATGTGGATGAAGAAGTTGTCGAACAAGAGGGGCAAAAAGGTAGCCAAGAAATCCAGAAGATTTACCAAACCATTGATGGTGTCAAGGTTGGTGAACCAACTATTGTGTCAGGTAAGGTTATCGAGGTGCCACAACCTAGAAAAATCCGTCGTGGTAGCAAGTCTCTAGACGGAACAACGACTGAAGAGTCTATTGTAGAGCTTCCATTTAAGGAAATTATCCAAGAGGATGATAGTCTTGAAAAGGGCACTCTTAAGGTTGTTCAAGAAGGCCAAAAAGGTCAAAATAAAATTACCAAGGTCTATAAGACCTATAAAGGGAATAAGACGTCTGAGGCACCAACTGTCACTGAAACCGTGCTCGTTCCTGTTCAAGACCGTATCGTTCATAAAGGAACTAAGGTGTCAGAAAAGCCTGTGCTTACACTGACACAGATTGACAAGGATGATTTGGGTCGCAGTGCTAAACTGAGCTACAACTTGACTAATCCAGGTTCAGCAACCATTACGACTATTAAAGCGGTCCTTAAGCAAGATAGACAAGTTGTCCAAACGCTTGATATTCCTAGCACGACCTTGACTGCTGACCTAACCAACTTAGCTTATTACAAGCCTTATACACTTACGACAACCATGACCTTTAATCGTGGCAATGGTGAGGAAAGTCAAGTTTTGGAAGACCAAACCATCCAACTTGACCTCAAGAAAGTTGAGATTAAGGACCTTGCCCGTACAGATTTGATTAAGTATGACAATCAAACAGAAGTGGATGAGACCCGTCTGACAGCTGTACCTCAAGACCTCACGAATTACTACTTGAAGATGACTTCGGCGGATCAGAAGACCACTTACTTGGCAGTTAAGTCTATCCAAGAAACAACAGTTGATGGCAAAGCGGTTTATAAGGTAACTGCAGAAGCAGATAATTTGGTGCAACGGGATGCCCAAAATCACTTTGCGCAAACTTATAGCTACTACATTGAGAAACCAAAGCCTAGTCAAGCTAATGTTTACTATGATTTTGGTGAGTTGGTCAATGCCATTCAGGCTAATCCATCAGGTGAGTTTAGACTTGGCCAAAGCATGAGTGCTCGCCACATCGTTCCAAATGGCAAGTCATACATTACCTCAGAATTTACTGGTAAGTTGATTAGTGATGGTGACAAACGCTTTGCCATCTATGATTTGGAGCATCCATTGTTTAATGTCATCAATGGCGGAACTATCAAGAATGTCAACTTTGAAAATGTAGACATCAATCGCCCTGGTCAAAATCAAATCGCGACGGTTGGATTTAACCTTAAAAACAAAGGTCTGATTGAAGATGTTAAGGTGACTGGTTCAGTGACCGGTAACAATGACGTTGCAGGTATTGTCAATAAGATTGATGAAGATGGTAAGATTGAAAATGTCGCCTTCATCGGTAAGATTAACTCTGTTGGTAATAACTCAACAGTTGGTGGGGTTGCTGGCTCAAACTACATGGGATTTGTTAACAGAGCCTATGTGGATGCGACTATTACGGCCAATAATGCCAATGCCAGTATGCTGGTACCATATGTCACCTACATGCTTAATAGCTGGAAGTCAGGAACCAAGGCTAGAGTAACAAACTCAGTAGCTAAAGGTGTGCTTGATGTTAAAAACACAAGATATGTTGGTGGTATTGTTGCCAAGACTTGGCCTTACGGAGCTGTTCAAGACAACGTTACCTATGCCAAGGTTATCAAAGGTCAAGAAATCTTTGCTTCTAATGATGTGGATGACGAAGATGGTGGACCTCATATCAAAGACCTCTTTGGCGTTATCGGCTATAGCTCTGCCGAAGATGGCACTGGTAGAGATACCAAGAGTCCGAAAAAACTCAAACATTTGACTAAGGAAGAAGCTGATAAGCGTGTTGAAGGCTACAAGATCACAGCTGATACATTTGTCAGTGAGCCTTACGATTTGAATACTCTTAACAATGTTTCTAGTCCATCAGACTTCGCCAATATTCAAGATTATAAGCCTGAATATAGCAAGGCTTACAAGAATATCGAGAAACTTCAACCCTTCTATAACAAAGATTATATTGTCTATCAAGCAAACAAACTGGCTAAAGACCATAACCTGAATACCAAAGATGTGCTCTCAGTGACACCAATGAAAGACAGTAATTTTGTCACAGATTTAAGTGATGCTAACAAGATTATTGTTCACTATGCTGATGGTACCAAAGACTACTTCAAGCTTTCAGATAGTTCCGAAGGATTGAGCAACGTTAAGGAGTACACTGTTACTGATTTGGGTATCACGTACACCCCAAATATCGTTCAAAAAGACCACTCAAGCCTCATCAACGGTATTGTCAATATCCTTAAACCGATTGAGTTGCAGTCTGACCCGATTTACCAAAAACTTGGTCGTACCGGAGGAAACAAGGTCAATGCTATTAAGAATCTTTACTTGGAAGAAAGCTTTGATGCTGTTAAGGCTAATTTGACTAACCTTGTCACTAAGCTGGTTGAAAATGAGGACCATCAACTCAACCAATCACCTGCTGCCCAACAAATGATTCTTGACAAGGTTGAGAAAAATAAAGCTGCCCTCTTGCTAGGTTTGACCTACTTGAATCGCTACTATGGTGTGAAATTTGATGATGTCAATATCAAGGAACTCATGCTCTTCAAACCAGATTTTTATGGTAATAATGTGGATGTTCTTGACCGCTTGATTGAAATTGGCTCTAAGGAAAATAATATCAGTGGTTCAAGAACATACGATGCTTTCGGTGAAGTTCTAGCTAAATATACTAAATCTGGAGATTTAAACGACTTCCTCAACTACAATCGAAAACTCTTTACTACTATTGATAATATGAATGACTGGTTCATTGATGCGACTAAGGATAAGGTCTATGTTGTCGAGAAAGCTTCTCAAAACCAAGGTGTCGGCGAGCACAAGTACCGTGCTTATGATAACTTAACCCGTGGCTTGCATCGAAAGATGATTCTTCCTTTGTTGAACCTTGATAAGACACAGATGTTCTTGATTTCTACTTATGACACCATGTCTTATGGTACAGCCAATAAATACAACACGACCTTGGAGAAATTCAAGCCTGAGATTGATTTGGCTGCTCAACGTCAAATTAACTATCTTGATTTCTGGCAACGATTGGCTACCGATAAGGTTAAGGACAGATTGTTCAAGGATATTGTCATTCCGGTCTGGGAAGGTTACTATGTCTGGGGTCATGGTTGGCCAGGTTGGCCAGATCGCTACGGCCAATTTAAAGACAGTAAAGATATCTATGCGCCAATTCGTGAAATCTATGGCCCAGTCGGCGAATACTATGGAGATAATGGTGCTGTGGCTGGTGCGTATGCGTCTATTTACGACAATGCCTACGATAACCGTGCCAAGGTAACCTTTATCATGTCTAATGTGGTTAGTGAGTACGGAGCCTCTGCCTTCACGCATGAAACGACCCACATCAATGACCGTATTGCCTACTTTGGCGATTATGGTCGTCGTGAAGGAACAGACGTTGAAGCTTATGCCCAAGGTCTTCTTCAATCACCAGCTACTCAGGGTCACCAAGGTGAATACGGAGCACTAGGACTCAATATGGCCTTTGAACGCCCTAATGATGGTAATCAATGGTATGACACAAATCCAAACAAGTTGAATTCACGTGAAGCCATCGACCGTTACATGAAGGGTTACAATGATACCCTCATGCTTCTTGACTCACTTGAAGGGGAAGCGGTCCTTAGTCAAGGCAACCGGGACCTCAATAATGCTTGGTTCAAGAAGGTCGATAAGGAAATGCGTGGTAGCAGCAAGAATCAATACGATAAGGTTCGTCCTTTGAACAACAGTGAAAAGGCTATTAGCTTGACCTCTATTGATGACCTTGTGGACAACAACTTCATGACCAATCGTGGACCGGGCAATGGTGTCTATAAACCAGATGATTTCGCTTCTGCCTATGTCAATGTGCCTATGATGTCTGCCATTTATGGCGGAAATACCAGCGAGGGTTCTCCTGGTGCCATGTCCTTCAAGCATAATACCTTTAGACTTTGGGGTTATTATGGTTATGAGAAAGGCTTCCTTGGTTATGCGACTAACAAGTATAAACAAGAAGCCAAAGCAGTCGGTAAGAGCACTCTAGGTGATGACTTTATCATCAGCAAGATTTCTGACGGTCAGTTCACCTCTCTAGAAGCCTTCAAGAAGGCTTACTTCAAAGAAGTGAAAGCTAAAGCGTCACATGGTATGACACCAGTAACGATTGATGACACAAGTGTTGCCTCTTACAATGATTTATTGACCTTGTTCAAGGATGCTGTTGCTAAAGATGCAGCAAGTATCAAGACGGATAAGAATGGTAATAAGTCAGTGTCAACAAGTCATACGACTAAACTCAAAGAAGCTGTCTACAAGAAACTCTTGCAAGAAACAGATAGTTTCACAAGCTCTATTTTCAAATAATAGCTCAAAGAATTCCTCTTGGAAAACATCCAAGGGGATTTTTGAGTCTTGTCAAAAAATTAGCGGAGAGAGGTATTTCCTATCATTAGATTGGCAATTGGGAAAGCATAAGGCTAGGCTGTCAATGACCTTTCTTGTATCTTTTAATCTCTATCATAAAAAGGACATAAAAGAGTAGTGTTGAGACGGATTTTTAATAAATACGGTCTGCTTATGAAAGTCTTTTGAAAATTATAAAACTGACAAAGTGGTTCATTTTGGAAAGTTATGGTTAGAACGCTTTGATAAATCAAAGGATTTAGATAAGGGACAAAGATTAATGTTTTCTAAGAAAAATTAAATTCACAAACAATTATTAGTATATATTTGACAATTTAATAATTATGGTATAAAATGGAAGACGTATATAAAGTAATTTGGATATTGAGGAATTTTATTACTATGAGAGATATGTTTAATAAACGCCAACATTTTTCATTACGGAAATACAGCTTTGGTGTAGCCTCTGTTCTTTTGGGAGTTTCAATCTTTTCAAATGCACAGGGCGCACAAGCTGATGAAACGGTAGCACCAGCTACTACAGGTATGGCAACAACTGCTGAACCTGATGTGGTTGTAGAACAGTCAACACCGGCAGCGGCATCAACGGCCCCAACAACAACAGAAAACGCACCAAGCTCAGTGTCAACTGTGGCTTTGGCCAGCGAACAGCCCCAATCAGCAGCACCAGCCAGCCAGGCAGCTTCGACTAGTCAAACAGCAGCTAGCTCAGAAGTAGCGTCACATGCTGCTTCACAAGCTAGCTCTGAGTCTGCAGTAGCGCAAGCAACTTCAGTGGCTACAAGTGCACAAGCCCTTAGCTCAACAGCAGCTACTGAGGCTCCTGTAGCTGATCAAGTGTCAGCTCAAACGACTGGTGCGGCCACTTCAGTTGCAGCAGCAACAGAAGCTACTAGCACAGAATCAAAGGCTGTTAATAGCGCTCTTAAGGTAGCCACAAGTGAGTTGGCTGTGACAAGCAGCGAATTAAACGCAGCTGAAGCTAGTCTTAACTCTGAAAACCTTATCAATGCTATGGGACTTGCGGTCGCAAACCGTGACCTTCGTCCAGTTGATGCACTCACTGTTTTGACCAATGCTGGAGCAGGCTCAACCAACCCTGACTTGACCAACCTTGGCTATAAGTTGAACTATTTGCCAGAACGTCAACAGTACTTTGTTAACATTGACTACATCAACCACCTTAAAGTCGGTCGTGATAACGATGGTGTCATGAGAGCTTATGATTACATTGACGATGCGACTGGTAGATATGTGGTTGTCGTAAACTATGCCAACCTTGGTATTATCGACTATGTGGATGAAGCTGGAAATAAGATTCCAAACTCTTCAACCTACCGTATTAACAACTCAACTGAAACAATCACAGCAAACGGTAAAACTTACAATAAAATCTATGATGCCGGTATAACAGAACTTCCACCAGTGCCAGCAGGTTACCGTATCAAGTACGCATCTGCTGATAAGTCTAGAGCTAATGCTTATGTTGATGTTTTGAAAGCAGAACGTCAATATGATTATGTTAACGGTATTGCAACGATTCGCTCAAATCGTTCTTGGGCTTACAATCAAAGCCGTGTCGTTGACCTCGTTCAATTTGCCAATGGCGCTCAAGGTTTAGATGCTTCTATTGATGCTAATGGTGGCGGTCAATATTTGGCACCAGGTTACCATTACCACATTATCGTTGAAAAAGACACTAAAGATGTGACTAAGGCAACCAGTCAAACCGTTAGCTACACAGGTGCTGATGCTAAGACACCAGCTGCTAACACTCAAAACGACTTTAGCTTTAGCGGTAAAGAAGATCCTACAACTAACACAACAACTTGGACAGCAAGGAGCCATACTTACGGCACAGTTAAGACTCCAGTTGTGACTGGCTACTATGCGGATAAAGCAGTAGCAGGTGGTAAGAAAGTTACTCCAGATGCCCCAGATGCAACTGATACAGTGACTTACAAGGCCTTTGGTAAATTCATTGCCGTTGATGAAAATGGCAATCCAATTCCAGGTGTCTCAACAACTGCTTATACAAACGATCCAGATGATGCGACTAAGATGATTGCCATCGACAAGACAATTCCAAGTATCGCTGGTTACACTGTTAAAGCCATTCCAGCCTCTCCATCAAATCCTGGTGAAGATACACGTGTCGTTTACGTAGCTATCGTTAACGATGTGACTAAAGCTACTAAACAAACGGTTACCTTCCAAGGTGCAGGTGACAAGACACCAGCTGCAGATGTAAAATCTGACTATACTTTTGTAGGTAAGGATAACCAAGCAACTGGTAAAGTGACTTGGAATGAAGCTAGCCACACCTATGCTAGCGTTAAGGTTCCTGTTGTAACAGGTTACTTTGCTGATAAAGCCCTAGCAGGTGGCAAGACAGTTACTCCAGATGCTCCAGAAGCAACTGATACCGTAACTTATAAGGCCTTTGGTAAATTCATCATTGTGGATGAAAATGGCAATCCAATTCCAGGAGTTTCAGATACTGCCTACATCAATGATCCTAACGATCCAACTAAGATGATTGCTGTTGACAAGAACTTGCCAACTATCCCAGGATACACTGCTAAGGTTGTACCTGCGACACCAGGTGATTTGTCTAGCGATACTAAGGTTGTCTATGTTAAGAATGACCAAAAAGCAAGTGTCACTTATCGTGATGAAACTGGTGGTTCAACGCTTGAAACTGTTGCTTTGGCTGGTAAATCTGGCGAAGCGGTTGGTTATTCAACAGCTGAACGTATCAAGCACTATCAAGAACTTGGCTATGTTCTTGTGACAGATGGTTACCCAGCTGGCGCAACATTTGATTTGGACAGTGCAGTAGATCAAGCTTGGACAGTAAGCTTCAAGCGTGTCGCACTTGACTTTAATCCAGATGATGCTCATGAACCAGGTACACCAATCTATCCTAACCAACCAAATGGTCCAAAATGGCCTGCTAAAGATGCCTACCTCAAGGATGTGACTTATACTGTTCATTATGCAAGTAAAGACAGCCATGCGAAATTGCCAGCAGACAGTGTTCAAAAGGCACAATGGAAACGTTCATTGACCCTTGATTCTGTAACAGGTGATATTCTTACAACTGGTGAATGGAAGGCCGATAAGACTAAATTTGATCTCGTCCTCACACCTTTGGTTAATGGTTACTTCGCTGATAAAGGCCGTGTAGCTGCTCAAGATGTTACTATGGACAGCAAGGTTGAAACGGTTACTTACACTAAATTTGGTAAGATCATTCCTGTTGACGAAAAAGGTAATCCAATCCCAGGTGCTGAAGGAATCGCTTACACAAATGACCCTAATGACCCAACCAAGGCTGCTATGACACTTGTTCCTGAAATTAAAGGTTACAAGGCTGATAAAACTGGTGTGACACCAAGCAATCCTGGTGAAGATACTAAGGTTGTTTACAAGTTGATCAATGCAGAACCTGCTAAACCAGCAGTTAACAAAGAAGTTGGTACAATCGTCGTTATCTACCGTGATGAATATGGTAACCAAATCAAGATGCCACTTGTTATCACTAACTCTGTTGGTGCTGATGTTAACCTTCACGGCGACCGTTACATCTACCGTAATGGTGTGAAATACGAATTGATTCGTCAAGAAGGTAAATCAACAGACAAGATGACTGAAGGTCAAACAGTTGTTACTTACATCTACCGCAAGGTTGAAGATGGTTCAACACCTTCAACTGCTAATGGTGGAAGCTCAACTTCTAAAGCTGTTAAAGCAACTTCAAACGGTGCTAAAGGATCTAAGGGTTCAGGATCTGGTTCAGCTGCTGATGGTGCTTCAGACGGTAAAGGTTCAGATAAGAAGAAATCTGGAAATAAAGATGGTAAGAAGGCAGATGGTTCTGATAAATCTAAAGAAGGCGATGAACAGTTGCCAGTAACAGGTGACTCAGGTAACAACCTCGAAGCAATGGGTGTTGTTGTCATGGGACTCATGACTGGACTTGCAGCTATGAACCGTCGTAAAAAACAAGACTAAGATTTCCTATCTTATCTCTCATAAATACTAAAAAACTCTTTCGAATGTGAATTGCTCGGGAGAGTTTTTTTGTCTTTACAGATAAAAAGCAAGAAACGTCACTAAGTTTGTGACTCTTTTAAGCAGTATTCAGCTTGATAAGGTACAATAGAGTAAGACAAAACGAATGAGGAGACTATCATGAAGTTTTTACATACGTCAGATTGGCATGTAGGGCGAACGCTCAATGGCTGGTCTTTGTTGGAGGAGCAGGAGTGGGCTTTTCAACAGATTGTGGATTTGGCGATTTCGGAACAGGTGGATGGGGTCATCATTGCGGGTGATCTCTATGACCGTGCGGTACCGCCTGTGGATGCCATTAAGCTTTTTAATAAGACCTTGGCCCGTTTGGTCTTAGAGGAGCAGATTCCTGTTTATGCTATCAGTGGCAATCACGATGGGGCTGAACGTTTGCATTTTGGGCGAGACTTTTTTCAACCTCAGGGCCTTCATTTGAGCACACGTCTGGAGGAGGCTTTCATGCCCATCGAGTTTGAGGACTGCCAGATTTTCCTCCTTCCCTTTATTGATCCTATTGATGCCCGTATTTACTATAAAGACGATGAGAATAAGGAAATTCAGGGGATTGGTGATGCCTTGGCCTATATTCTCCAGGATATGGAAAAAGTTTTTGATCCCGACAAGGCCCATATTTTGGTGACGCATTTTGCGGTTTCTAAGAAGGATGATAGTGATGGTCAAAGTCTACGGGAATTGATGTTGTCTGAAACTAGCAATACGGTAGGTGGCCTTTCTAATGTGACCAGTGACCTTTTCAAGGCGTTTGATTATGTGGCCTTGGGGCATATCCATACCCGCTTTGCCAGTCCAACCCAGCGCGTGCACTATTCAGGCAGTCCGGTCGCCTTTAATGTCAAAGAAGCCAAGCGTAAGGAAGAAAAGGGTGTCTATATTCTTGAGGTGGATGCGTCTGGTGATTTGTCTCAGACCTTCCATCCTCTAGAGGTCAGACGGCCGATTGTGGTCTTACAGGCGCCTTTTGAAACCTTGGTGGCACCCGAATTTTATAAGGAGCAGCCTTGTCAAAAGGCTTGGTTTGCCTTTGATATTCAAC
>OIXV01003200.1_pt1 | contig 12306 bp, 10 predicted proteins | sample 1587771 | NCBI WGS metagenome assembly OIXV01 (sample SAMEA3888893, study PRJEB22519) | human gut metagenome | biome: human gut; feature: human-associated habitat; material: faeces | place: Denmark | collected 2010
AATTTCGTATTTAGCCATTGATATTTTCCTCCTCTTTTGGTCTAATGACTCATGGTCTTTCGCCACGAGTAAGTGAGGTGCACTCACAAGATATAATTCTACCAAAGATTAAAGGATAATGCAAGGAAAAAAAGTAAGTAGTATGTGTCCCATTTTGGGAGAAATTAAAATCACCAAGAGAGTAGGAACACAGCCCCCCTACCTTTCTATCGTATGGCACCTCAAATAACGTAAAAAACTTCCAACAAGCGTCATAAAAAACTGAAATGAGAGCTAACAAAAAGCTCATCCTTACACGCTAGAATGAGCTTTTTAAGAATCTTCTATTGTCATCAGACTATTCCTTTTAGAATTTTTGTAAAAATATTTTTTCATAAGGAGGTGTCACTGTGTGTCACCATTTTTCAATCTAGCAATCATAGATTACCTCCATTAACTTACAAAAGAATTGTAACTAAGTCACGATTTTCTATTACATTGGTATCACTCCTTAAGCTATTTTGTGCAATAACTTGAAGAGTCTCCATTTTTATAACGTCCTAGATTCATCATCATAGCAATCACCCCTGATTCTTATCATCTGGGACCCATCTTCCTATTGACCACTCAATGAGACTTACTTATCGCCGTTCTTATAACGACTCACATCAAACATCAACATAAGCGTCACCTCGGTACTTTGTAACAAGATTTAAGTATTAAATGCTGCCGATAGATTATTCTACTCGCATGGATATCACTTCTTAAGCCATCTTGAACAATAACTTAAGTATCTCCATTTTTATATCTACTAACATTTCTCATGAGCTTTACCTCACTTTTTGACGTTATTTTCTTGAATTTAACTTACGATTTCTGGTGGTATCACTCCCTTGTAGCTATTTTATGCGACTCTCTTAATCTCCGTTCTTGTAACGCCCCACTGTCATACTGCTACACGCCTTAGAGACCAATTGTAAAGTTTTTGTTTTGCCTACTGTTTTATTAGAGAGCTCAGTCTCCATTTTTATACCTTGAAATATTGATCGTCACCATGGCTACTACCTCCTTGATGAATCCTTATCTTCTTTACAGTTTTATTATAATGTAAACGCTTACTTTTGTCAATCTTTTTACTCGAAAACGCAAGATTTTTTGAAAAAAGATTTCTTTGCTACAATAGAAACATGTTAGATTTAAAAGATTACGACATCATCATGTGGGATGCTGAGAAGATTGCTTCCTTCCGTCGCACGCTCCTCGACTGGTACGATCGTGAAAAACGTGATTTACCTTGGCGTAGGACCAAAAATCCTTATTATATCTGGGTTAGTGAAATCATGCTACAACAAACCCAGGTACAGACTGTCATTCCTTATTACGAGCGCTTCTTAGACTGGTTCCCTTCCGTTAGAGATCTGGCTGCAGCTCCAGAAGAGAAACTCCTCAAGGCCTGGGAAGGATTAGGTTACTACTCACGTGTCCGAAACATGCAAAAGGCTGCCCAGCAAATCATGGAGGATTTTGGCGGCCAATTTCCAGACACCTATGACGATATCTCCAAACTCAAGGGCATCGGCCCTTACACTGCTGGTGCTATTTCTAGCATCGCTTTTGACCTGCCTGAACCTGCTGTAGATGGTAATGTTATGCGGGTTATGGCCCGTCTCTTTGAGGTTAACTATGACATCGGAGATGCCAAAAATCGTAAGATTTTCCAAGCGATTATGGACATTTTGATTGACCCTGACCGTCCAGGCGACTTTAACCAGGCGCTTATGGACCTTGGGACTGATATCGAATCAGCTAAAAATCCAAGACCCAACGAAAGCCCTATTCGCTTTTTCTGTGCAGCCTATCTCAATGGAACCTATGACAAATACCCCATCAAATTGCCAAAGAAAAAGCCTAAACCTATGCAAATTCAGGCTTTTATTATCAGAAATGCAAAGGGTGAATTTCTGCTCGAAAAAAATATCGAAGGGCGTCTGCTAGGTGGTTTCTGGTCCTTCCCTATCATGGAAACAGACTTTATTAGCCAACAACTCAGCCTTTTTGAAAAGGATGATTGTATTCTCGAGACAGCCTCTCAAAAGGCTATTTTTGAGGAAAATTATGCCCTCAAACCAGACTGGACAAACAATAGCTTTACACCCGTAAAACATACTTTCAGCCACCAAAAATGGACCATCGAAATGGTGGAAGGTAGCGTTAAAGACGACAAACTCACTACCGATAAGGAGCTACGCTGGGTAGCCGCTCAAGACTTCGACCAGTTCCCAATGGCCACACCACAAAAGAAGATGATTAAGGCTTATGAAGACAGTAAAAAAGGATAGCATTGAGTGCTACCCTTTTTCTTATACATCAAGTTTATCGTGCTTACGGCCTCGCAAAGCAAGGTATACTTTTGAAAGAACTACTCCCAGAAAGATATAAAACAATTCCAAATAAGTCACATTTTTTGACATCAAAAATGCAATCACCATACGACGCTCCTTTTGATTAAGAACTCCTGTCGCTGTCCTCTTCTATGCTTTTATTATAGGTAAGACGGCTAATAAAAAATAGTGACATAAATGTCACTACGAGGAACAAAAAAGCCGAAACGATTAAATTTCAGCTTGTGAATTTTTAGTCTACTTTGTAGAAGAAGTAACTGTCGTCAGTGGTGCCATAAAGTTGTTGCCCTATCCAAAGACGCTCCTTGGTCTTATCAGATCGGTCATCAGCTTTCTCTGATGATGACATTACAGAACCGGTCAGAGCTACTCCTTTAGGTAAGAAGGCGACCATACCACCACCAGGACCAACTTCTTTTGGCACAAGTCCTGCTTTAAAAAAGCCATCAGTAATTTTACCATATTCAATTGCTACCTTCTCAGTATCACTTACTAACCCATTTTTATCAAAGGTCATTGTATAGCCTTTGCCATTCTTCCAAGTTCCAGCGATACTTGAGAAATCACCATTCTGAATAGCATTGATGTCCATACCAGTCTCTTTGTTAGACTTACTGTCGCTACTACTTTCTTTTGTATCGTCGCTACTTGAGTCGTCAAAGTCATACCAATCTTCGGAAGATAAATTCAAAGTCTGTTCGTTACCTAAGCCAACCTTACTGGCACCGTCAGTTGTCTCAGACATACTGAAATCAACCGATTGAAGTTGATTAAAGACGCCATCCTTGATTTCATAGGTCTCAGCCTTTGCTTCAGGCTTCATTCTATGAAATAACTGAGAATAAATAATCCCATTTTTATAAAAATGCAATGTGTTCAAGTAACCACCCTTGGCAAAGGTTCCAGCACTTTTTGCAAATACAGGCTTATCATCATTATCAAGATAATATAGCGCATGAACACTGTCAGGAGTACCAATCAAAAGCTCAGCTGAGCCATCATCGTTGATGTCTACATAGCTATATTGGACTTTTTCACCCACTCTATTGGCTTCAAAAATCGTATTAGTTGAATAAGCTTCCTCAGTTGAGAGGTTGCTTGGAACAGCTGATGTATCGCCGTTCAAAGCAATAGGGCGATAGAGATCCAAGACTGAAGCATAGAGCTCATCGTAGCTCACTTCCTCCTTTTCAGACGAATCACCGCTCACTTGCTCAGACTTAGAAGCGCTGTCGCCTGAGCCAGAACCACCCGTATTTGTTGCGTTACAAGCTGTCAGCAAGAATAAACTTGATAGAAGCGCAAATCCTGTTAATTTCTTTTTCATACTATCCTTTCATAAGAAACGACCTAATATAAATATTAAATCATTTAAATCTCTCTGACATTATGTTAACAATTGCATGGTTGATAAGTCAAATATTTTTTGAAAAATTAATTTATATTCATTTATCAAGAACACTTATATAATCATAGCTTTCACTATGATCTAACAATTCCATCCTCAATCAAATTAGAGTTTTGATTAAAATATCTAGATATTAATTGGTGATTTTTTTACTATTACAAATATCTGCATCAAAAAAGCCAGACCTCAGTCCAGCTTTCATCTGTCTATTTCTATTTGGTCATAAAGTAGGTGATAATCACCAATACTGCTACAATACCTAGGATAACAGCCAGAAATCCTAGCATGTAACGCAAGAGAAAATAGGTAAATGGAAAATTTTCTTTCATATTTTACTTTGCCTCATACCATGTGCGGCCGTCATTCTCATCTGCAATGAGTGGGACAGCGAGTTCGACTGCAGCTTCCATGGTTTCTTTAACCAAGGCTTTCATGGCTACAAGTTCATCGTTTGGCACCTCAAGAACGATTTCATCGTGCACCTGTAGGAGCATCTCAGTTTTATAGCCACCTTCTACCAAAGCCTTATCCAAGTTAATCATAGCAATCTTGAGGATATCGGCGGCACTTCCTTGGATAGGCGAGTTGATAGCTGTACGCTCTGCGAAGTTACGGACATTAAAGTTACGAGAATTGATATCTGGTAACTCACGACGGCGGTGGAAGAGGGTTTCTACATAACCCTTATCCTTGGCCTCACGGACCACATTTTCCATATAGGCCTTAATACCTGGATAGCGCTCAAAGTAGGTGTTGATATACTCCTTAGCCTTTTTACGGCTAATACCAAGGTTGTTGGAGAGACCAAAGTCAGAAATGCCATAAACGATACCAAAGTTAACAGCCTTGGCGTTACGACGGTCGTTAGGTGTGACATCCTCTGGCTTTTCAATGCCAAAAACACGCATGGCTGTAGAGGTATGGATATCTGCTCCCTCTTTAAAGGCAGCAATCAAATGCTCATCTCCCGAAATGTGAGCAAGCACGCGCAACTCAATCTGTGAATAATCCGAGCTGAGAAGCACTGCATCCTCAGTCGATGGGACAAAAGCCTTACGGATGAGACGCCCTTGCTCCAAGCGAACGGGGATATTCTGCAAGTTTGGATCCACTGATGAGAGTCGACCTGTCTGTGTTAAATCTTGAACGTAACGGGTATGGATCTTGCCATCCTCAAGAATATAGTCCTGAAGCCCCAAGACATAGGTAGACTGAAGCTTAGTGATTTGGCGGTACTCCAAAATCTTAGCTACGATTGGAGCAATTGGTGCCAAACGTTCAAGGACATCCACAGCCGTTGAGTAACCGGTCTTGGTTTTCTTGGTGTACTCCAAAGGCAGTTCCATCTTTTCAAAGAGGATAACACCCAACTGTTTAGGCGAGTTGATATTGAACTCCTCGCCCGCCATTTCATAGATTTCTTGGGTTAATTTATCGATAACCACTTGGTTTTCCACTGCCATCTCGTTAAGGGTTTGTCCCTTAACCTTAATACCGGCGATTTCCATCTTGGCTAACACATTTGCCAGTGGTAATTCCATGTCAAAAAGAAGCTCTGATTGACTGTGTTCAGCTAGTTTTTCTAGCATGACTGGTTTAGCAACCTGCAGGACCTTGACTTTTTTAGCTAGGTGGCTGAGCATGACTTCTTTTTCAGGAACCGCACGCTTAGCACCCTTGCCATAGACCACTTCATCTGTTTCTAACGGTAGGTCCGTATAGAGACGGGCAATGGTTGACAATTCATTGTCCTCAACGGTTGAGAGGAGATACTTGGCCAGACGGGCATCAAAATTGGCCGTCGGCAAGTCAATACCTAGGTGGCTCAATAGCACCTTACTACGCTTGAAATCGTAGATATTAACAGCTTTAGAAAGAGCTGCTTGGAAGGCTTCTGATCTGAGGAGGTCAGTATCTGTAGACGCATAAATCTGCTTGTCATTTCCCCAAGCAAAACCGATGATAGGCACAGTGTGATAATTGTCACCAAGGATTTCAAAATAGAAGAAATCGTCAGGGCTGAAGTGGTCCGCTGTTACTTGGCTAGGCTCTTCATAGGCCACATCAAAATCTTGTGGCACAGCCTCCCCACCAAGGGCATTTTTGAACTGAACAAAGCCCATTTCATCATAAAAGGCTGACAATTTTTCAAGGTCAGGTCCCGTAAAGGCCGTATCATCTAGGCCAATTTCAATAGGAGACTGGGTATCAATAGTCGCCAGGGTCTTAGAAAGAAAGGCTTGATCCTTGTCGTTGATGAGATTTTCCTTCATCTTAGACTTCTTCATCTCATCAATATGTTCATAGATACCTTCAAGGGAACCGTGTTCCAAGAGGAGCTTGAGACCAGTCTTTTCACCAATCTTAGTAACTCCTGGAATATTATCGGACTTATCACCCATGAGGGCCTTGAGATCGATGAATTGCGTTGGAGTAATCCCCATTTTCTCCATGAGATAGTCAGGGGTGAAGGCCTCAAACTCTGCCACACCCTTTTTAGAAATCTCAACCACGGTATTGACATCAGTCAACTGAATCAAGTCCTTATCCCCAGAGACAATCGTAACTTGGTAATTCTCACTGGTATTTTCAGCCATCTTAGCCAAGGTACCGATAATATCGTCTGCCTCGTACTGGGCGAGATCATAGTAGGCGATGCCACGTGCAGCCAACATCTCACGGATATAAGGGAACTGTTCACGGAATTCCTCTGGAGTCTTGGCACGACCAGTCTTATAGTCCGCAAACATCTCTGTACGGAAAGTTGTTTTACCAGCATCAAAGGCTACCAAGACATGGGTCGGCTGGATTCGCTCAAGTAGGTTGTCCAACATGAGGTGGAAACCGTAGATGGCATTGGTATGAAGGCCGTTATTGTTACGAAAACGGTCAATTTGATTATAAAGTGCAAAAAAAGCACGAAAGGCAACGGATGAACCGTCAATTAATAGTAATTTTTTCTGATTAGTCATAGGTTTATTATAGCATAGATGGGAGAGATGGATGGTATGAGAGTATTTAAAAAGCACCTAAAATTAGTGCTCTTTAAATGTTATGTGATTGATAAATTTCTGCTTAAAATTTAGATTGTAAATGTAAACAAAAATCCGTTCGGCAATTTCTTAAAGTAACCGATACTTTGATTGATTACACTAATAATAGTTAATATAGTAAGACCATGACTGACGATTAGAACTACCTCATTATCCTTGTCATTTTTCTTTAAATCATCTAAAAAAGAGGTAATATTTTGTTGAATTATTTTCCAGCTATTAACAGATTGTCCTTTATTTACTAAATAAATATAGTTAGCAATCTCCTCTAGTTTTATACTTGAACTTGAAATTGACAAAATAGACTCAAACTTTTCTAACACTCTATCCATATCCTGACCGTCAAGTTTTCCAAAATCCCATTCTCTAAGACGATTATCAACAATAGTCTGTGATTTACAAAATAGCTGTTTCTTCAATATCTCCATTGTTTCAATCGCCCTATTTTGATCACTGGTGTAAGTACAACTAATTGATACATTTTTAGAACGTAATTTATCACCAACTAACTTGATTTCTTCTCGTCCTCTCTCAGTCAACCCTTGTAAAGATTGTCCCTGAATCTGATTTTCTCTATTTGCAGCTGTCTCGCCATGACGAACAACAATAACTTCCATATAATTACTCACTAAAAACAGTTTTAGCCACTCCAATCGCATCCAAAACCTTGGGAAAACCAACATTCGGTAGCGTTTGAATAATTACTTCTGCAACATCTTTCTTTGATAGGCCTAATTTCAATAAACTTTTAATATGCATTCTTAACTGACCTTTAGAAGCCCCTATTGCAATTAGTACTGTCAAAGTTATAATTTCTCTTACTTCAAGGTTCAAACCTTCTCGCATATACACTTCTCCAAATGAGAACTCAGTAATATAACGCTCAACATCTGCAAAATCACCATTCAATAAAATTCTAGTTGCCTCAGCATCATTACCAAACAGCCTATCTATAAGAAAACTACCTTCATTTTTTGAGTCGTTAAACATTATTTCTCCCCCCACAAATTGATATCTTCATCTACAAGTCTTAAATAGTCTTCTGTAATTTCTTCTATAGAGGAAACCATATATTTAACACCTGCTTTCTGCATCAATTGTTTTTGGAAGCCCCATTCATGTGAACTTGGTACTCCAATAAATGGAATATCAAATTTTTTTGCTTCCAGTGCAACCTTAGCTACGTCATCAATGAATAAAACATCAGTAAAATCCAAATTATATTTTGAAATAATTTCTTTTAGACCAGGACGAAAATCATTAGTACAGATATACTCTTGAAAATTTGATAAAAAAACTGTAAAACTTGGGTCAATTTCTCCTTCTTCAAGCCCACCATAACATACTAAAGGTATCTCAAGGGCCTTTAACATATTTAAAAATTGGGAAACACCTGAATTGATAGTAGTATTCCTTCCATTCAGATACCGATCTCTTTCTTCAAAATATTCCTGTATCATCATTTCTAAACTACTATCTTTTTCAAAATAGCTTTTTAAAAAAATTGCAGCTTCTTGTCTATTTTGTGAGAAGGTATTTACCTCTAACTCTTGAGAATAAGTTTTATGATATTTTTTAGCCAACCTATACAATATAGGACTAAAAGTATCTTCCAACAAAACACCATCAATGTCTACAGCTATCATTTTTATATTTTTCATTTTTATCCATTCTATGCTTTATAAAGCAAATCTGATATAGTACATGATTTCAACTCTTTAACCATGGCACTTTCAGCATTTGTCAAAATTTCTTGAAAATTATTGAGATATAATTCTACATCGCTACTATTTTCAAATTGAGATAAATCAAAGCTATCATAAAAATTGAAAAGTGGCTTTTTACTTCCCTCAATAGATTGGAAAATATCAAATAAAGTTATGGTTTCAACATCTTTTTGAATAGATAAACCACCTGCTATTCCTGTTTTTGACGAAATAATACCTTCTTTTTTCAATAATGACACCAATCTCTTAACACTAGGAATAGGAATTTCCAATTTCTCTGAAATGACCTGAATTGATAAATATTTCAATTTATCTTCTTTTTGTTTGATACTTAGATATAGTACGATTTCTACCGCTTGAGAAAAGGCCGCTGAATATGACATAGTATACCTCCATTAACCTTATTGATATATTTAAATTATATCAATAAAATATCGATAAATACACTAAATCAGTTCACAGAAATAGCAACTTTCCCTTGAGCATGATTTTTAAGAATATAATCTAATGCCTCTTCAATATTTTCTAAAGTATATATTTTATCAATATATGGAATAATATAAGAATCACTCATAACTCTGATTAATTCACTTAATTCACGTTCACATCGTGAAAGTGCCACTGAGCTAATGCGAAAATCTTTTCTAATTACTTTGCTTAAAAGAAGCCAAGGGATTGTTGAAAACAATTGTTTTACATTTCCCACCACCGTATAAACTCCACCTACTTTTAAACAGTTAGCTATATCCTTAAGTTTGTAGTTACCGTTGATACCAATGATCTTGTCAAAAACTCCCACAGAAGATAATCCCTCTATTGAATTATAATCAAATACTCTATCTGCTCCATATTTATAAGCTAATGGAATATTTCTAGAACTACATATTGCAGTGATTCGACATCCTAGGGCTTTTGCCAATTGCAAAGTTAATAAACCAACCCCTCCACTAGCTCCAATAATAAGGAGACTATCATTTTGTTTGATATCACAAACTAATAAACCTGATATAGCTGCCACACCTGATAACGAAACTACTCCTGCTTCATAAAATGAAAGATATGAAGGTTTCTTCACAACTCTATCTGATTTACATACAGCATACTCTGCCCAACAACCGTATGGAAATACGCCTTCAGACATCCCCATAATGAAGTCGCCCTTTTTAAAATTGGTTACATCAACACCAACAGATTCGACAATTCCTGAAAATTCTCCCCCTAACGGATGACTTTCTCGTCCCTGAAATAGATTAATCAATCTCGCTAAGATAGTTTTTTGCGGTTTATATCTTTCATAATCATTGATATTCAAAGAAGAACATCTAATTCTCACTAAAATTTCATTACTTTTTATTTTAGGTACAGGGGTGGAACAATATTCAAGACAGTATTTTTTTGTAGAAGTCTTTAAATAGTGGACTGATTTCATTTATTTCCTTTTTTCTTAAACAAAAAACCTAGTAAGACACAAGCAAAAACTAAGATTGTAGACAGCTTATAAATTGACGTAAATACTGTTACTTTATCATAAATATGTCCCAACTCCTGTAAATGCCCATTAAAGAGAGACAAGAAAATAGCGAAAGCCAATACCAGTCCTACTTGACGAAAAACAAAGAGAACAGACTGAGATGCGTTCAATAAATTTCCTTCAAAATCACTAGCTCCCAGCACTTGAGAAGGCCCAAGTAATAGCCCATATCCCGCTCCTAAGAACAAGCAAGCCAAATAAAGATGCAACGTACTCGTAGCCGTAATTGTTCCAAAAAGAAGGTAAGAAATACCCATCAGTACAAAACCAAGCATGACAGTGAAACGTGGCCCAATCTTAGATAGAGTCATGGATGCGAGAGGTGAACAAATCGTCAGTGCAATAGATACAATCATAAGTAGCAATGACGAAGCTACCGTCGTATGTCCAAGAACTTGTGAATAATAAGTAGGGAGAACAATAAAGAGCCCTACCTGAAACACTGTTGAACAGACCATTACTAAAGAAGCTGCATTGAAATTGCGAAAACCAAATAATTCCATTGGAATCATAGGTGAGTCAATCTTTCTTTCATACAGAATGAAGAAAATAAGGGTAAGGACTGCAAGTACAAATAAACTGATAATTAGTATACTCAACCAGCCCCAAGTTCGACCTTGAATAAGGGCGAGTGTCAGTGAAAAAAGACCAACCATCGAAATGAACGAACCTATAAGATCATTTTTTTGCTTATTAACCGGTTCATTTTTCAAATCCAGTGCTGTCAGACAAATGGCAATAATGACAATAACAAATGGAATATTAATATAAAATGCCCAGCGCCAATTGAGATACTGCGTCAAGGCACCACCCAAACTAGGACCTAATGCTCCTGCTAAACCTTGTGTCAATGCCACAGTTGCAACAATAGGAGCTCGCTCCTCCACAGAATCAGCAGTACTATAGGCAATAGCCATCCCCAAAGGTAAGATGATAGCCGCACCTATTGATTGCATAATGCGTCCTACAATTAGTAACTGAATAGAACCTGTGATTCCTGAAACCGCTGACCCTATTAAAAAAGCAACACTTGCAATGACAAAAGACCTATGAACCCCATAACGACTAGCAAAGCGGCCTAGAGGAATTGCTAAAGCTGCAAACAGTAAGCTATAAATATTTAGAGCCCAGTTCATGCCAACCATTGTTGTATGAATCGAAGCCTGAATATTTGGCATGGCAACATTCATCACTGTTGTATCAATAAGCGTCAAAAAGACTCCTAGACACATTGCAAACACAATCAATTTTTTCCTATTAAACATCGTTTCTCCTCTTTGTATAAATCATTTGATAAAAGCCAGTCAAGCAAACTACATCGCCCTGAAAGACAACAAATACACAAATTCCTCTTCCTCGTCTTTTATTACCAACTACCGGTAAGACCTGAATTTGCACAGGTTCATTTCTTTTTACAATATTCTTAAACTTCTTGAATTCTTCGATAATATAGTAATCAGAATTTTCAACTAAGAAATTATTTACACAAACCATGCAAGATTGTCTACAAAGCTCTGTTAAGAAAATTGCTTCTACATGTTCTTTATTTAAATGATCAAGATGAATTTCTTCTGTAGAAACAGAATCACCCTCAAAAAAAGATAAACGTGTTTTGTTCGGAACTTTTATCATGTCAATCATTACGTTATTTTGTTTTTCCTTATGAACCTCTTCTTTAGACACCTTCACCTTTGGAAAAACGGATAAATCATCAATTCGGACAGACTCCAAGCATTCCATGAATCTAGTTTGGTTCTCAACAATATTTTTTGTCGTCAAGAAATCATTTAATCTCTTTCCATTTGTCAGGTAATCTTGACCTGATACATAGTAAAAAAACAATTCAGAGAAATCATCATTCTGCTTGCTCATTTCAAAAGAAAAAGCAGACTCAATCATTTGTTTCATTTTCAACTCCTTTCGATTAATTAGTATATATTTTTTATACTAATGTGTCAAATAAAATTTTAGGTTTTGTAAAATTATTATGTGTCATTAAGATATCAACATTATCCCCCGCCCTCCCCTCTTGACAGGGTGTGCTATAATAGAAGCTATGAACACAAAGATTTTAGACCAATTAGAATTTAACAAGGTCAAGGACCAGTTCACTGAATACCTGCAGACTGAACAGGCTCAGGCAGAGTTACATGACTTGGTGCCTATGACCAATCCAGAAAGAATTCAAAATCAATTTACAGAAATC
>OIXV01003218.1_pt1 | contig 12262 bp, 17 predicted proteins | sample 1587771 | NCBI WGS metagenome assembly OIXV01 (sample SAMEA3888893, study PRJEB22519) | human gut metagenome | biome: human gut; feature: human-associated habitat; material: faeces | place: Denmark | collected 2010
AGCGGACCACTCGCTGATAACTAAAATTATACGCTTAGTATTTATTTTCACAATATGAATTTGTCGCTGTGGCGGAAGGTAGACGCTTAAAAATAAGGTCAATACGTCGAGGGATAGCCTTAACGTTTTATGATTTGACCATGCAAGGTTCGATTCCTTGCCAGCGACATTAAATGCCTATGACGGTTACGACTACCGAAAAAAGATCGTTAAGAAGCTATACGGTGCTACGTACGGCAATGTAGTAAGTGTGCTATCTGTACACCACCAAGCTTCGGTCACTGTGGCGGAAGTAGAAGACGCAGCGGTAAATGGCGAGTAGCCTCGTGAGAGCCTAGTAAGTTCTCGTGTGTGGTGCGATTCCACTCCAGTGACTTTAGCAACTGAGGGTTGGAAATGGGCGCTCAAAGTACACGAGCAAGGCGAGGTCGATAGTAATCGATGGAATCGGCGTAGGTTGCTTGATAGAGCTATAACTGCATCTCGTTTATGAGGTGTAGTTTTTACATATTAGATCACTCTTTGAGTGGTCTTTTTATTTTAGAAAAGAGAGGATTTTGAAAATGAATCATGAGAAGTTTATCGAAAAATGCAAGGCTATTGTATGTGAAAGAATTGAAAATGAGATTGCTGACCTAAGTGGAGCAGTGCCTGAGTTTAGTGTTTTCATAGTCTGGTCATGCAAAACACTGCAAAATAGCAAAGCATTAGTCAGCGCTAGCTTAAAAGGAGCACCGTATTTTGAAATTACGTTGAACGGGGACAAAGGTGAAATCTATGTAGATACTTATCTCAAAAAATCAAATGAATGTATCAAAGTCTAGCACATGCTAGGCTTTTTCTTTACATAAAGGAGGCTGCATAATGAGAAACTACTGGTATGTATCACTAACAAACCGATATCCGCAACCGAACACTGATGATCCAGTGAGGGTTGTCCAATCAGTCCAAATAAAAAAGAAGTACTCCATCATTGAAATGGCCAGAGAAGCAACACCAAAAGAGATTGATAAATGCAAACTTCTTTATTGCGGTCATGGTTTCTATTCAGATAAACACATACAGGAAAATCTTTCAAAGTATGTGTAGATTACAAAACAAATGTTGCAAACAAGCGAGGTGGTGTCACATGTGAAGAAATACGAACTAGCTAAAGATGATTATGAAAAAGGGTTGAAGTATAGAGAAATAGCGGAAAAGTATGGTGTATCCATCAGCACAGTAAAGTCATGGAAATCCCGTTACTGGTCTCGAGAAAAGGTTGCAACCAAGAACGCAACTATTCCGAACAACAAAGGAGCGCCAGAGGACAACAAAAACGCTGTTACCCATGGCCTTTTTGCCAATTGGTTACCTTCTGAAACATTAGAAATTATGAATGAGGTTGCAACCTCTAAACCTGAGGATATATTATGGAATAATATAATGATTCAATATACTGCAATCATTAGAGCACAAAAAATAATGTATGTTGCTTACGATGATAGTCTTTCAAAAGAAGTATCTAAGTGGTCTTCAAGCGAAGGTGGCAGTTCTGAAGAATATGCTATTCAGTATGCCTGGGATAAACAAGCGAACTTTATGAACGCTCAATCCAGAGCCATGAGTACTCTTGCTAATTTAATAAAACAGTTCGTATCAATCGCTGATGAACAAGATGAGCGACGTAAGAAACTTGAACTCATGAACACTCAAGTTGATCTAGCTAAAGCACAATTGAAGCAATTAGACGATGGCTATGATCCGACAGAAGAACAAACTGTAATTATTGATGACATTCCGTTAGTTGAAAGCGAGGCTGGTTCAAATGGCATTAATGGCCAAGAAACAAACTCAAATTAAGACTACGGACTTGATTAACCCACATTTTTATAAGATGTGGCACACACAATGTCCGTATGTTTTGATGAAGGGCGGACGTGGATCGTTTAAATCATCTGTTATTAGTTTGAAACTTGCTACTGAAATGAAGAAACACACGCAAGCAAAACATAAGGTTAACGTTGTTTGCATGATGAGTCAGCACAAGTATTTACGTGATGCGGTTTATCTGCAAATCAAATGGGCGTTAAGTATGTTGGGAGTTTCTAACGAGTATAGGTATCGCATGGCTCCTTTAACGATCATTCATAAGCGTACAGGGTCAGCGTTTTACTTTTATGGCGTTGATGATCCATTGAAACTTAAATCTAATGCGATAGGCGATATTATCTCATTGTGGTATGAAGAAGCTGCTAACTTTCAAAGCAGTGAAGTATTTGACCAAACAAATGCTACGTTTATTCGCCAACGCTCTATGTATGTGGACCAAGTAAAAGTTTATTATTCGTGGAACCCGCCAAAAAATCCATACAATTGGGTCAATGAATGGGTAGAGAAATGTAAAGAGCTGGATGATCATTTAGTAGACCATTCAACTTACTTAGATGATGAATTAGGTTTTACCGATCCGCAACAACTTAAACTAATAGAAACTTACCGCAAGAATGATGAAGACTATTACAAGTGGCTCTATCGTGGCGAAGTCATTGGATTAGGGACTCATATCTACAATATGAATCATTTCCAACCTTTAGATAAAATGCCGGATAATGACTACATAGCGAATCTTTATTTCTCAATCGATAGTGGTCACCAGGTATCTGCAACAACATGCGGGTGTTACGCGCTTACTAGAAAGAAGAACGTAATCTTGTTAGACACGTATTACTATAGCCCGGCAGGTAAAGCAAATAAGAAAGCACCGACCGAACTATCAAAAGACTTGCATGATTTCATTGATCGTTGCCAGGCTGAATATGATAAATATGCCTATCAAATTACGATTGATTCGGCAGAAGGCGCATTAAGGAATCAATATTATCTAGATTACAATGTCCGATTACACACTGTAGCTAAAGCTAAAAAAGTAGACATGATTGATCACGTTCAAAGCTTACTTGCACAAGGTAGGTTTTTTTATTTGGAAAAAGAAAGCAATAAGATATTTATTGAGGAACACAAAAAGTATCAATGGGACGAAGACACGTTGAACAGTGATGATCCAAAAGTTATTAAAGAGGATGATCACTCTTGTGATGGTTTTCAATATTTTGTACGTGATAATCTTCAAGACTTAGACCTGAAATGGTAGGTGAGAAAATGGGAGTATTCCAAACGATTAAAAGTATATTCAAGAGAGGAGTTGATAGCGTGAATATGAGTTATACTGGTCGTGATATTGCTAAGGTAACGGATCATCCTAAAATAGGGATTGATTCAAGAGAATACGATCGGATTGCAAGAAACTTTAGGTACTATTCCAATCTATTTCCTGATATACAATATCGTAATTCATACGGGGAAACACAGAAAAGAGAATTTAAGTCCCTAAATATCACCAAGACAGCTTCTAGACGGTTAGCGAGTATCATCTTTAATGAGAAGTGCAAAGTAGCACTAAAAGACAAGGAGGAACAAGCAGAAGCTTCGAAAAGCATCCAATCAGCTGTAGAGTTCCTAGATAAAACACTTTATGACAACAATTTCTACAATCTATTTGAGTTGAACCTTGAAAAAGGGATTGCTGCAGGCGGCTTTGCAATGCGTCCTTACGTTGACGGTGACAAGATCAAAATTTCATGGATCCGTGCGGATCAATTCTATCCGTTGCGATCAAATACTAACGAAGTAAGTGAATGCGCCATTGCAACAAAGACCATTCAAACAGAAGGTGACGTGAATTACTACTATACGTTGCTAGAATTCCATGAATGGCAAGATGATAAGTATGTTATCAGTAATGAGCTTTATAAATCTGATAACGATAATATTGTTGGTAAACAAATTTCATTAGCGGTTCTTTATCCTGATTTGGCTGAAACTGTCACATTAGAAGGATTGAAAAGACCGCTTTTTGCATACTTTAGAACACCTGGTGCGAATAACAAATCGTTAGAAAGTCCATTGGGCGCTGGTATTGTCGATAACTCAAAAGAGATTCTGGACACAATCAACACAACGCATGATCAATTTGCTTGGGAAATTCAGTTAGGTCAAAGACGTGTTGTTGTTCCTGCAGAGTTTCTTAGAGTAGATCAATTGCGCCCGCCGCTGTTCGACACTGATCAGAATGTCTTTGCTGGCGTGTATGGTGCTGAAAATATCGGGGTCAAAGATATTACAACACCTATTCGTACAGTTCAATATAAGGACGCTATCAGCCATCTGATTAAAGAGTTCGAGGTGCAGGTTGGTTTGTCAGTGGGTTCGATGAACTATGCGGATGACGGCATTAAAACGGCCACTGAGATTGTTTCTAACAATTCTATGACTTATCAAACACGTTCAAGCTATTTGACGATGGTTGAGAAGGTCATTAATGAGTTAATACATTCCATTTTTGAGCTTGCGGGATACGGAGAGATGTTCGAAAGTGAGAAGCCTCTATTCTCGATTGATTATGAGAGTTATTTAGTCACAGTGAGCTTTGAAGACGGTCTATTCGTTGATCGTAACAAACAACTAGAGAATGATTTAAAAGCTGTAACAGCTGGCGTAATGCCAAAGAAACAATTTCTTATTCGCAATTACAATTTAAACGAAGATGAATTAGAAGATTGGTTAGCTGCATTGAAAGAAGAAATGCCCGAAGCGGGATCAATCGAACGGCGTAGTCAAGATGCCTTATTCGATTTAGGTGATTAATTATGATTACACCAGAAAAAATGCAAAAGACTGCGAATTCAATTATTAATATCTATTCAGAACTGGAAGACCGAATCTTTAACATCATAATCAAAGCGTTAAAACAGTCTCGTTTTCAAGATGTTGCAAAAGAAGACGTGCTTTTGTGGCAAGTAAAACAACTTTCTAAGATGGGTACACTGAACGATAAAGTTATTGATTTGTTAGCAAGTTATACTGGCGAAACTCAAGAAGCGATTGAACAATTGATTAAAGGAAACGGCGTGAAGATCGTTGATGAAATAGACCGTGAGCTTGAGCGAATGGTGCATAAAAGTATTCCTGTGTCTGACGACGTAAACAAAATTCTAGACTCTTTGGTTCGTCAAACTTTCCAAGACTTAAATAATAATGTCAATCAAACGCTGATCACTACTAATTTCAATGAGAATGCAGTCATGAGAGCTTATCAAGCAATTCTCAAACAATCAACCATCGAATCTATGACAGGTCTTAAAACGCATGAGAAAGCCGTGAAAGATAACGTCTATAAAATGGTAGATATGGGAATTAAGTCAGGCTTTGTCGATAAAGCTGGTCGTGAGTGGTCAATGGAGGCTTACTCGAGAACAGTGATTCAATCCACCTCACACAGAACATTCAACGATTTACGATTGCAACGAATGGAAGACTTTGACTGTGTTACTGCATTGATGAGTAGTCATCCAGCAGCCCGTGAAGCGTGTGCGCCAATCCAAGGCGGATGGGTATTAACTGTGCCGAAGAATGAAGCACCAGAAGAATTCAAACATTTACCCTCTATTTATGATCACGGATACGGCGAGCCAAGCGGAACGCAAGGAATTAACTGTACACATATTCTTTATCCTGGCCGTCCTGATGTGAACACGAACAATCAGCCGCGATATGATCCAGAAGAAGTACAAAGAAATGCTGAGATCCAGCAAAAGCAAAGAAGATTAGAGCGTGATATTCGTTACCAGAAGAAGCGAATGAATGCGGCGTTAGAGTTGGAAGATCCCGAAACTGTCCAGATGTGCAAACAAGTGATTGCTAACAAACAGAAACAGTTAAGGGAGCTTATCAACGAACATGGGTTCTTAGTTCGTGATTACAGTAGAGAACAAGTACAAAGTTAATAGTTTTAGGCTTAGCAATCGCTAGTCTTTTTATTTTGCCCTGAATACGGCGTTAAACTGTTCAATCCATCGAGGGCGTAGCCTCGTTAAACAACGAAAGGATGAATGAAATGAAACGAGAAGAATTAAAAGAATTAGGTTTAACAGACGAACAGATTGGATCAGTAATGGCTTTGCACGGCGTAACTGTGAACGAGTTGAATAGTCGGGTGTCTACCGCGGAACAACAGGCCACTCAATATCAAGAACAGTTAGAGAAAAACCAAAATGAGCTGAATGATTTCAAAGCAAATGCTAAAGGAAATGAAGATCTTACTAAGCAGTTAGAGGATTTACAGTCTAAGTTCGATGAAACGAAGACGAGTTCTGAACAACAAATTGCTGATCTTAAAAAATCATCAGCGATTGACTTAGCTCTAACACAAGCCGGGGCTAAAAACATTAAGGCTGCTAAAGCCTTGCTAGACAGCGAATCATTGGAACTGACAGACGAGGGATTAAAAGGATTAGATGAACAACTGGCCGCACTCAAAGAGAGCGACGGTTATTTATTTGGCCAATCTGAACAGGTTCCACCTAATCCCGATGGTAAGAAGGCTACCTTTTCTGGGAATGCTAGTTCTGCGCAAAACATTGAAGAAGATGCTTTTGCTAAAGCATTAGGGATTATGCCAAACAAAAATTAAATTGGAGGGAACAAAACATGGCAATTAATTACATCACAAAAGACAATGGAATTTTCGATCAAAAAATCACCCAAGGGCTGTTAACCACTATCTTAGGTATTCCACAAGTAGAATTAGTAAACGGCGGGAAATCATTCACCCTTACGACTATTTCAACATCAGGTTTGAAAGATCACACACGCAACAAAGGATTTAACAGCGGTACCTATGGAAACGACAAAAAAGTGTACACAATGGGTCAAGACCGTGACGTTGAGTTTTACATCGATAAACAAGATGTTGATGAAACAAATCAAGATTTGGCAGTAGCTAACATCTCAAATGTATTTATTACAGAACACGTGCAACCTGAAATTGATGCGTATCGTTTTTCTACTTTAGCTTTAGGAGCAGGAAATACTAAAGAAGAAACAATTACTGAAAAGAATGCTTATACAGCCATTAAAGCTGCAATTTTACCAGCTCGTAAATTTGGCCCACAAAATTTAGTAGCGTTTGTATCAACAACAGTAATGGATGCACTAGAACGATCTACTGAGTTCACTCGCAACATTACCAATCAAAACGTTGGACAGACTGCTTTAGAATCCCGTGTTACTTCTCTTGACGGTGTGTTGCTAGTCGAAGTTTGGGACGACACTCGTTTTAAAACAAAATACAATTTTTCAGATGGATACGCTGCTGCCGCTGATGCACAAGACATCAATATCTTAGTTGTCGCTAAACAAGCAGTTATCCCCGTGGTTAAAGAAAACACTGTCTTCTTGTTTGCACCGGGCGAACATTCACAAGGCGATGGCTACTTATATCAAAACCGCTTATACCACGACTGCTTTATCAAAGAACAACAAAAAGAAGGTGTATCTGTCTCTTTGGCCCCAAAAGCTTAGCCCCATCCGGCGTAACTTTGAATAAAACAACAGCTACGCTAACGGTGGGAGCAACAGAAACATTGTCTGCTACTGTATCACCAGAAACGGCAACTGATAAATCAGTCAAATTTACCTCTAGTGATGAAACAATTGCAACAGTAACGCCAGTGCAAGGAAAGGTTACTGCTATTAAAGTAGGAGCTACGACGGTCACAGCGACAACCGTAAATGGTAAAACTGCTACGTGTGAAGTCACGGTAACCGCAGCAAGCGAAGGATAGCTACTAAACTATCCTTTTTAATTGAAAGGAGGCAGTTATGAGCTATCTTACGCACGATGAATATTTAAAATCAGGATTCAACAAAGTATCAGTTTCGGAGTTTGATGACTTAGAAAAATGTGCTGCACGTCAGCTTAATCGAGTGACAGGCGATTTTTACATGAGACATTCTTTAGCTGATGACACGTTCAAATATCGAGTGGACAAGTTCAAAATCGCAATGGCTGTCCAAATTGAATATTTGAAGTCAGTTGGAGTTACATCATTATCAGAGATTTTAAGTGCTTCGCCTGCCAGTGTTAGTGTCGGTCGTATGCGTATTGAATCAGGAAATACTAATGCAGCAACGGTCGGTAGAACGATGGTTGCTACAGAGGCGTATAACGAATTGATTTATACAGGGCTTCTTTACAAAGGAGTTGATTATAGATGATTCCATTAATACCAAAGGAGTACTGCAATCAATCTATTGTGCTGCGCCTAATACAAGGAAAAGACAAATGGCAGAAGCCTATTTTTTCCGATCCAATTACGATTAAAAATATGATCTTTCAACCGCAGACAGTATATAGTGGTACGAATAACAATAGGCAAGTGGTAGCGAATGCTATCGCTTTTTTATTTGGTGGTGTTTCTGATCCAATGCCAGTGATTAATAAAAATCATGTTGGGTCAAAGATTGACTTTGAAGGTGAGTCTTACACTATCACGACGATCGTAGATAACCGTAATCCATACAGTAACGAAGTCTACTCGTATGAGTTGGAGGTGCTGTAATGCTACATGTTAAGGTTGAAAAAAATGGCGTCGATCGTAAGTTGTCAGTGATGAACATCAATTCAGCACTGTACTATATGACTGCTCAGATGCATCCAGACATGAACCTATATGCGCCAAAACGGCAAGGACATTTAAGAGACAAATCATTTGTTAACAAGAACCGAATCACATATACCGTTCCTTACGCTAAACCTCAATTTAGAGGGATCGTCAATGGTAGTAGAGTTAAGAATTATACAACGCCAGGGACAAGCCGACGTTGGGACCTCAGAGCAAAAGCTAATCATATGGATAGTTGGCGTAGGGCATTTATCAAAGGAGGAAACTTGTAATGGATTTATGAGAACGATTATCTGACTCGATAGATTCTATTCAAGGCCTTCCAATGCCATGCTCGATGGGATTTCTAAACGGTGAAGATACACTTTGCGTTTATTCTATGCCGGGTAGCCGAACAGTCGAAGAATACTTTGACGGTACGAAAGAGCGTGAAATGCTCTATGAGGTCGGATTTAACACGAAAGACCAAGAAAAAGCCAATCAAACTCTTTGGCTCATATCAAATCATTTAGACGAACTCTCAACTCTGAAGTCAGAAGATGAGAGCTTCGTCTTTTTAGGTATCGAAATAAGTGAGACTCCTTTCGTAAGCGAACAGGACACTCAAGGGAACTCAACTTATTTATTAGGTATCAAAATCACCATTCATCAATTCAAAAATTAGGAGGAAATTTAAATGGCAGAAAATAGTAAAGAATTTTTACTAAACTTTAAAAACAAATTGGAAATCGATACTTCAGGAAGTAAAGATTTAGATCAAATCGCATCGGCTAAATTCGCACCATTAGCAGCAGGGATCACAACTATTACTCCGGCTGCAGCGGACACTACAGATGCATCCCCTTACTACGATGGAGAAGGATTCACTGATTCCACTGTAACTGGTAAAAATATCACGTTCCAAGTTGCGGGACACCGTGTATTTGGAGATCCAGCTCAAGATTATGTAGCGTCTAAATTCTTGTCAATCGGAGATGAATTACGCACGTTAGCACAATGGACTGATGCCAAAGGAAATAAGGTTCAAGCTGTTGTTACATTGACATCTATCGTGCCATTTGGTGGTGCAGCTAATGCTAAACAAACGTTCAGCTTCACAATGGCATTCAACGGCAAGCCAAAATCGGTAGCAGCGGGGGAGTAATTAGACCCACAAGCGTAACGCTTAATAAAACAACGTTATCGCTTGTTGTCGGGTCAACAGAAACTCTTGCGGCAACAATTTTACCAGCAAATGCTACAAATAAAAATGTGACATGGTCATCTAGTGATTCAACCATAGCTACGGTTGATACCAAAGGGAAGGTTGTGGCTGTTAAAGCCGGAACTACGGAAATTACAGTTAACACAGTAGATGGTAACAAGACTGCTAAATGCACAGTAACCGTTACAGCTGCATAAAAAAAGATTGAGAATGTATAACTAGAGGCTATGAAGCCTCTGGTTATTAGGAGGAAAACAAATGGCTATTAACAATATTATCGACTTAGATGCTAAATTATCGCTAACAAAATCTATGAAAATCGCAGGGAAAGTATATGAAGTTCAAATTTCAGATGAAATTGACAAAACTTTAACCGATTTAACGAGTATTGATATTCCAGATCAATTAAAAAATATGACTTCAAAACTTGAAAAAATGGATGAAGATGATAATGGAGCTAAAGAATTCAAAGAATTTACTCAATCTGAAATGGATGAATTAAAAGATAAAGCTGTAACTACTCTAGATGTGATTCTTGGGAGTGGTGAAGGTAATCGCGTTTATAATTTTTACAACAAAAGTACAAAAGCCCTTTTCACAATTATTGGATTGCTTGAAAAAGAGTTGGGGGAAGTTATTTCTGAACGTAGTAAAACAGCAAAAAAACATTACAAAAATAATCGTAAGAAGTGATTAGATGTTTGATCTAACGAGAAAACCAGAAACAACAGTGATTATTTCAGGTAATGAGTATCAAATTGATTTGTCTTTTGACACTGTTATTCGATTCTATGAACTAATTGACGATAAAAATTTGGAGTCTATAGAAAAAATAATTCTTGGGTTCAAATTGTTTTATATCGATTCAAAAAAAGCAGAAGATACATTCACTTTTGAAGAAATGCAACAAGCTATTAACGACATAGTTGACTATATTCAATCGAATCCATATGGAAGCATTGGAAGTGAAGGAGAATCGACTGGTCAGGATTCAAATATGAATTATTCGTATTCTCAAGACGCTGGAGCTATTTATTCTTCGTTTATGGCAGATTACAAAATCGATTTGTTAAATGAGCAAGGTTCAATGCATTATCTAACTTTCAAAGCGTTGATGTCTGGTTTAAGCGAAGACACTCAATTTCAGCGGATACTAGCGATTCGGTCAAGAAGCATAGCTGGTTTAGAAGGCGAAGAACTAAATAGCTTATTAGAACTGAAAAATTATTATGCTCTTGATTCTGAAAAAACAGTTAACAGTCTTGATGATCAACTAGGCGATATGTTTTCTATGTTAGCAGCACAAGCCAAATCATAAGGAGGTGAGTGTTTGAGCGCGGATGCAACAATAAATATTGATGTGATGCTGTCGAATTTACCTAAATTTAAAACAGACGTTAGTTTTGTTGATGACGTATTAACAAAATTGGGAATGAATACAGGATCAAAAATTGATGATTCATTTAAAGCCGAGACAGCAAAAGTTACAACAATTGCCAAATCAACAAAAAAAGATGTCGATCAAACTTTTGATAAACCAGTTAAGTTCACAATCAAGGCTGATAATTCGGATGCTGAAAAAGATGTCAAAGAGACAAAGGCTTTTTTAAAAGGCATACCGAAAAGCAAAATAACTGAACTAAAGGCGGATAATGACGGAGCATCACTGAAAATAAAAGCTACAAAAGAGGGTATAAGCAAGATACCTAACAGGAAAGAAACAATACTTAACGTAGATGCTTCACAAGCAAAAACAGAAACAAAAGACCTCGGTGATACTGCTGAAAAAACCGAATCTAAGTTTATCAGCTTGAAAGATAAACTATCTATTGGTGCGATTGCTGGTGCTTCTTCACAAGCACTGCAGATTTTAACAGGTAGTTTTTCAGATTTAATCGGTGAAACTACTCAATCATCTGACGCAATGGATAAATTCAAATCTACGATGCAGTTTGCTGGATTTACAGAAAAAGAAACAAAAGAAGCTGCTAAATTTGTAAAAAAATATGCAGATGACACAGTATATGAATTGTCCGATATCTCGAATACTACAGCACAACTAGCAGCAAATGGTATTGGGAATTATCAAGAGTTAACAGAAGCAGCAGGGAACTTAAACGCTGTAGCAGGTGGTAATTCTGAAACATTTAAATCAGTAGCAATGATGCTTACCCAAACGGCTGGTGCAGGGAAACTAACTACAGAAAACTGGAATCAATTGGCTGATGCCATTCCCGGTGCATCAGGTAAAATGCAAGAAGCGATGAAAAACAACGGTGCTTTCACTGGAAACTTTCGTGATGCGATGGAAGAAGGTCAAATATCAGCTGAAGAATTTAGTAAAGCGATTGTTGACTTAGGTATGACTGATGTAGCTGAAGAAGCTGCAAAGTCTACTAAGACTTTTGAGGGTGCAATGGGTAACCTCCAAGCGAATATCGTTACTAAAATGAATGAGATCGTTGATGGCATCGGTAAAGATAAGCTTACAGATATTATCAGCTTCATATCAGACAATATTACTAAACTATTTGATTCTATTTTGAAAGGCATA
>OIXV01003220.1_pt1 | contig 12257 bp, 10 predicted proteins | sample 1587771 | NCBI WGS metagenome assembly OIXV01 (sample SAMEA3888893, study PRJEB22519) | human gut metagenome | biome: human gut; feature: human-associated habitat; material: faeces | place: Denmark | collected 2010
ATTCTTTACGAGGCATTCCTGATCCAGACATCTGTCTCCGAATAAGTCCCTGGTCATATCAATATAGCTTCCATTTGCCTGCTGATACAGGTCATAGTCAAACTGATAGAACAGAACCGGCTTAGCCAGATAGTGGACGTCCCAGCTCACACTGGAATAGTCGGTGATCAGCATGGAGCATTTCATGATCAGCTCGTTTAAGGGCTGGCTGCCCTGGACGATCAGCTTTACCTGGTCATTTTCTGTTTGAAATGCTTCCAGGAATTCCTTCATTTTGGGGTGAATGTGGAAAATGATCTTCACATTGTTTTCCCGCAGGAATGCTCCCAATTCTGGATTTTCCAGCAGCTGTCGATACCGTCTGCAGTACTCACTTTCCCGGAATACTTCATCGGACTGCTCTTCCAGCCAGGGGCGCCAGGTGGGCATGATCAGGATGTTTTTCTCATCTGGTCTGGCTTTATTTTCCAGGACATCCCATCTAGTAAAGCCAAGAATAGGCACGTTTTCTTTGGCATATCCGAAGTTCTCTGTGACGATCTTCTGCTCAAACTCTGAGGTGACGGCAAAATAGGTCATAGGGGCGGAACCGTTTTTTCCGAATAGTTTGTCTACCCGTTTCAGGGCAGTTACGCCGTGCTGCAAAAACAGCATTTTCTTCTGACTAATCTGCCTGGTAATAATATTAGGCTTAGGCTTCCACGCAAATCCATGATTTCTGGCATCTGAAGCCACATAAATCCGGGCTGCCAACATGTACAACATATGTCTTGCACTCATAAAAGGAACCAGATTCCGGCCATATTTTTTCATCTGCGGCCACTGGAGTGACTTCTTGTCCAGAATGAAATAAATATGCTTTTTTTCTTTTTCCGGAAGATTTTCCATACAGTATTTGAAAAAATAGGAACCGTTATCCTGGGCTTCTGTACAGTATTTCTCATAAATCACCCATATTTTTTTCCTGTTCCACACTGGCTTTGTGAGCATGTAAAACAGATAGATGACATTCTCTTTCACTGCCGTAGCGGTACTGTCGTATGAGGCCCGAAGCCGATCATGGAGCGTAAGCATATGATTCGTACTTGCCATTGGAAATAAAATATGATTCCCCTTTGGAATCTCGTAATTTCCAAAGAGAAGCTTCAGCCGTGTGACCCCATCCAGAATTACAGGCAAAATTTCTCCCTCTTCGGTGTAAAGATACACATCCCAGTCACCCTCCCATAAAGTCATATTCCCTGTGCTGCCCCAGATCCGGATCTGAAACGGCTGCCTGCCGGAGGCCTGCTGCTCTTCTGAAAACTGATGCCTTCCTGAAAAATGCCTTTCTTTTCCTTTCGGAAGCAACTCATATTCCAGCGGATATTCTGTCGGTCGGACAATATTTCGGGATTTCAGCACTGCTTTCTCAATTTTCAAAGCTTTGCCCGCCTGCGCATATACCGTAAAATCAGAGCCTTTTACTTTCAGCCTTGTCACAGTAATAATTCGATTCCCACTACATTCGCTGTTGCTTTGCATTCTGCTGCCGTTACCAGCTCCGCTGGTTTTCCTAATCCTTCTGCTGCTCCCTGTCCCGCCGTTATTCCTGCTCATCTGCTTTCTCTTCTTCCTTCTTTTTGCCCCATTTTTCCACAATGGCATCACAGATTCGCCTGCTGTTCTGGTCGTCAAAATATTTGTAGAAGTTGGTACGCATGGCATCGTACTGGGGTTTGATCACGAAATGATCGGCTGCGCATTCTTCCATATAAGTAAGAAGCCCTTCCACATTGTCCGCACACTCTCCGAATAATTCCTTACTCATATCCAAATAGCTTCCGTGTGCTTCCTCGTATTTTTCCCGGTCAAACTGGAAGAATACAACAGGTTTATCCAGGTAAAATACATCCCAGCACACACTGGAATAGTCGGTTACCAGCATTTTGCAGCGCATCATCAGCTCATTGGCAGGCTCTTCCCCAAATGCGATCAGGCGGATTCTCTTGGATTCCACGGAAAAGTCCTGCATAAATTCACGGAACTTGGAGTGAAGATAAAAATTAGCGCACAGGTCGTTCTTTTCCAGGAAATCGTGGAAACGCCTGGAATTCAGAAGCTCCATGTAGTTCCGGAAATAATCGCTTTTTTTGAATTCCTCTGCCGTTGCATTTTCCAGCCAGGATCTCCAGGTAGGCATGATCAGGATTTCCCGAAGGCCTTCTGATTTATCCTCCAGCACATCCCATCTGGCAAAACCGCTGTTTACGATCTCGTCCTCTGCGTATCCGAAATATTTCTCTATGATTCCTTTCTCGAAATCAGAGGTTACCACGAAAAGATTGCAGGAACCTGCTTTTCCCTTGCCATAGAAGAAATCCACTTTCTTCAGGGCGGTTACGCCGTGCTGGAGAAATACAAGATCCTTTCTTCTCAGGTAGCGCTTCAGGATACTGCCTCTCTGACGCATAGCGTACAAATGATTTCGGGTGTCTGTGCTCACCAGAAGCTTCGCTGCCTGCATGTAGATCATATGGCGGATGCTCATGAAATCCACTACCCGATTTTTGTACGGACGCAGCTTCTCACGGTCCGGTGCATTCTTATCGATCACATAATAAATGTGATTTTTCTGCCTCTTTTCTTCCCCGTTTTCCATGCAGTATTTGAAGAAATAGTAGCCGTTGTCCTGGGCCATCATGCAGAATTTCTCATATACCAGCTGAATCTGCTGGCTGTCCCAGTAAGGCTTTAACAGGCGGTAAAGGAAAAATGCGACCATTTCCTTCATACGGAAGTCCCATCTGTCATATTCGCCTTCCTCGCGATACTGGAACGCAAGATTCTTGGATGACGTATTGTAGGGATACAGGAAAAATCCGTCTTCTTTTTTATATTTTCCGCTGTATAAAAACGCGGTGAATAAGCGGTAATTTCTGGTCATGGATACAGAAGCTTCATATCTGTCCCCGGTTTTCGGATTCAAAAATACCACCAGCACATCCCAGTACAGGCTTTTCCACTCCACCTGGTCCAGATCCAGCTCTGCCTCAAAGCGGCGCAGATTATTTCTCAGTCTGTTTTTTCTGATCGTAAAGCTGTACGCTTCCCGTTCTGCCTCCAGCTTGCTTCTGAATCGAAACAGAACCTTGTCAGGGAAATAGCCATATTTATCTGCATCTGTAACCAGTCTGAGCTTCAGAAGGTTCTTATTGATGGTAAGATAGCGCAGATGGCACATCTGTGTCATTTTGTGGATTCGCCAGTTGGCGCAAAGTCCGAACAGCCATCTTCCTTTTTGATCCATGTAGACGCACAGGGTGTATGCAATGTCTTTGGCGCCCTCCTGGGTTAACAGGAGCTTTTCGGAGCAGGCCTGCTCACAGATCCAGGCTTTTTTCCCTTTCTGCAGATCCTTGTCCTGCTTTGCCCGGCCTTTATCAGCCAGACGATATCGGAAATATTGTCCATCTGCTATGGTCTCCAGAAGGATTCGCACGCTTTTATTTCTTCCATATTCCATGGCAGGAAGAAGGATACTGGTATCAATGGTAAATTCACAGTCGCTCTGTACATCCGTTACAGGCAGAATATAAATTTCCTGATTTTTTACCCCGGCAAGAAGCACCCTTACCTGCTCAAAATCAGAGAGCTTCTTTTCCTTAAGCGTTACCTTTACCTTCCCGCTTCTATCCCCGCACACATCTGCCAGAATATCGTCTGTTCCATTCAGATTAAATGCAGGTGTTTCTTCATATACAATCTGTCCATCCTCATTCTGGTTCCAGCAGCAATATTGCATGGTTTCCTTATTTAGATAGCAGTCTTCCAGATTGATCTTTGTTTCCATATTTATTTCCTCACGTAGATGTCCCCAAATTTTATCATATCATTACTATATTATAAAGAAATCTTTACGAAAGTCAATGTTTGCGGCAGGAAACTGCACTTTCCAGCAAAAAAAAGACTGCCGCCAGGGATAGTATTTCCCATTTGCGGCAGTTTCATTTTGTTTTCTTATCTGTTATCGTTTTCTTTCTTCATGTTCAGATCATTTTTGATCTGCGTGGAGGAGATTTCCGGGGTGCGTGGAAGGTAGATCACTTCGCAGCCTTCCTCCTTGAGGAAATCGAATTTCCCCTTCCAGTCATCTCCCATCACAAAGGTGTCCACATGATATTCCTTCACATCTGTCCGTTTCTGCTCCCAGTTTTCCTCCGGGATCACAAGATCCACATACCGGATGGCTTCCAGCAGCTGTTTTCTTTTTTCATAGGAAAAATAGCATTTCTTCTGCTTCTCATTCCAGTTGAATTCGTCTGTGGAAAGTCCCACGATCAGATAGTCTCCATACTCCTTGGCTCTGCGAAGCAGGTTAATGTGCCCATAGTGAAGCAAATCAAAGGTTCCATAGGTAATTACTCTTTTCATTTTATCAGAAAATCTCCTCAATTGCATTATTCCGTTAATTTAGTCTTAGTTTTCTCCAAGATAATATCTGCCATATGCATCTGCTGCTTTCATTGCTGCAAATACCGTTTCCGGTGTGACTTCAAATGGCATGTTGTGAAGGGTATCGTTCTCAGAGCATGCAGTCTTAGCTACTTCCATGAGCTGTTCATCTGTGACGTTTTCTGCGCCAAGCTCTTTTAAGGTGACTGGAAGTCCTACTTCGATGCACCATAAAATGATATCCTCTAATTCTTCCTGTGGAACATTCTCCAGAACCAGCTGGGTGAGAGTTCCAAAAGCAACCTTTTCTCCGTGATACATGTGGTGGCACTCTTCCAGAACAGTGAATCCGTTGTGGATTGCATGTGCGCCTGCAAGTCCGGCACTTTCAAAACCGATTCCGGATAACAGGGTGTTTGCCTCAATAACCTTCTCTACAGCAGGTGTGCATACCCCAGCTTCCAGTGCTATTTTGGCTTTTATGCCTTCTTCCATCAGGGTATCAAAGCAAAGCTTTGCAAGGGCCATAGCGGCTTCTGTGGTCTTACCCCCTGCACAGGAGGCTGCACCGCTTTGTTTGCATGCTCTTGCTTCGAAATAAGTTGCAAGGGCATCTCCCATTCCTGCTACTGTGAGGCGAACAGGTGATTTCGCAATAATGTCTGTGTCCATAAGCACCAGATTTGGATTTGCAGGAAGGAACAGGTATTTTTCAAAAACGCCTTCCTCTGTGTATACAACGGATAATGCACTGCATGGTGCATCTGTGGAAGCAATGGTCGGGCAGATAAACACCGGTGTTTTGGCATAGTATGCCACTGCCTTGGCTGTATCAAAAATCTTGCCTCCGCCAATACCGATGGTAAGGTCACAGCCGCTTTCTTTCACAATTTCTACCAGACGATTAATCTCGCTATTGCAGCACTCTCCGTTAAAATAATCAAAAACCACATCGCAGTCGCTTGCCGCAAAGCTGTCCTCGATCATTTTTCCAATTCTCTTATAACCGCCTTTACTGATCAGAACCAGTGCTTTCTTTCCGCAGTTTGCTGCATAGGTTCCGATGTTTTTCATTTCTCCTGCGCCCTGTAAATATTTGGAAGGGCTGATCAATACTTTTGCCATTTTTTATTCGCTCCTTTTTTTGTATTTTATGGAAGCCAACCTCCGCCTCTGGCTCGCGCCGGATTTTACTTGTTAAAAAATCCATTTTCATTATAACATCGCCAGGGGAATTTACAAGCCCCCTCAAGCTTACGATCAACCTCTTTTCAGCTAAACTCCAGCACCATCTGCCCGTCGAGGAGGCGGGATCGCAAGTGTGGTATGAAGTGCTTTCTCGTAGGTTCGCTTTGTCATGCAGCCGCTGCAGTCGGCGCCGTAAGCAGCCAGTTCCTGTCCTTCCCCGCATGGGTAAACCGTCATTCCATGGGCAGCCGCGATCTGGATCATATTTTTCCCAAGATATAAACGGTCCGCCTTAGAGCGTGTTTGAAAAATCATAACGCAATATACAAAACGCCAAGCGTACCCAGACCGCAATGGCTGGAAACCACACCGCCTCTACTGTTTCCCGGTCACAGCCGGAATGGGTGATAAACACACGTTCCGGTCTCGCATTTTTTAAGTCATTTTCCATATTTTTTACGTAGGACATGATCACAGAAGCAATTTTCCCCCGATATTTTTTGGAAGCATTCATAGCACCATTTCCCACCACGATCTTCGGATGCAGCTTTAAAACACCGCCTGCCATGGCCGCTACCGCATTGCAGCGTCCACCGCGGTATAAATAGGATTGTCAATAGGTATTGGTATTCCTGAAGCCCGCATTTTTATCTAACTTTACGTATTTTTTACTTGCTTTTTTCAGCAATCTGCTATATACTGTCCCTTGTAAAGTAATGCAGAGTAAGTTCATGAGCGTAAAGTGCCTTCCGGATGGAGAGTTGCCGGAGGACGAAAAGAGAAATCTTGCGGTTCGTGGATTGCTTCTCGCTGCAACAGAAGATAAATATGAATCCATAAATTATCTCCTATTGTGAGCGAAAAAAGAAAAGGAGGTAATTTTTTTATGGAGAAAACAAAGAACATGTTTCTCACCTCAGCTAAAGAGCTGAAAAACACTTCTACACTGGCAGTCTGTGCAATGCTTGCTGCCCTGGCACTGATTTTAAATTCAGTTGCTTCTATCAACATCGGTCCCTATGTAAAAATTGGATTTTCCGGTATCCCAAACCAGATTGCTGATTATCTGTTTGGACCCATTACCGGATGTCTGTTTGCCGGTGTGCTGGATATTGTGAAATTCTTTATCCGCCCTGATGGTCCATTTTTCTTTGGGTTCACCTTTAACGCAATGCTCGCGGCATTTATTTATGGATGTTTTTACTACAAACATAAGCTCACTTTCCGTCGCGTGCTGATTGCAAAACTGGTTGTCGTTCTGATTGTAAATGTTCTGTTAAATACCTTATGGCTGGACATGCTCTACGGAAAAGGATTCCTTGCAATCCTTCCAATGCGTACTGTAAAGAACCTGATCATGTGGCCAATTGATTCCTTTATCTTCTTTACCATCACAAGATTGATTGAGCAGACAGGAATTTTTAATCTTTTTAGAAAACCGGCTGCCAGCTGATTACATATATTTGAAAATATAAAAACTTAGCGATATCAAATAAAAAACGCGAATATTCCAGTACTTAATAAGCCACTGATATTCGCGTTTCTTATTATCCTAACCACTTAAAAGAAGGATAGTATCTTACAACAGCTTTCCCCACAATCTGGTCAAATCGCACGAATTTGTTTTTCCATGAACGTGAATCCTTCGAATCATTCCGATTATCACCAAGCATGAAATAACAGTTTTCCGGAACTGTATATGGACCATAACTTCCGATCATTTTCTCCGGAATGAACGAGTCATCCAATGAAGTGGGCGAACCATCAATGTAAACTTTCCCATCCTTAATTTCCACTACCTCTCCCGGCAGTCCGATCACTCTTTTGATAAAAAGACGGCTTTCATCATCTGGGTATTTGAATATTACAATATCAAATCGCTCCGAGTCCTTGAACTTTTCAGAAATTTCATAACCGAACAGATTAAGATTAATTCCACACGCAAGCTTTTAAGAAGATTCACGTTTTTCTACTTAATCTGAATCCTTATTTTTTCACCGACAGGTGTCCAGTCAGATTCTGCAGTGATTTCACCTGTAGTTCCATCATATGCGCTTTCTTCGGTTCCATAATCTTCATCCGTTTTATCTGCTGCGTCGGTATTTTCTTTCTGGTCTGTATCGTCTTGAAGCCTTACTTCTGTGGGAGCATCTGCCCCTCCGATAATTTGAGTTTCAACCGGCTCCTCTGCATCTGACGGATTTTCTCCCTCCAAAGTATCCTCTGGAACTTCTTCTACTTCTTCTGTAGTCTCACCAATTTCTACAAAATCGTCATCAACCCAGACAGTGTCTGCAGCAGCCATATAAGGTTCTCTGGTATAAAGCTGTAATTCCAGATAATCGCTGTCAATATCCGGGAGTAAAAGAACCGGACCGTCAGAATCCAGCTGATACATGCCCCAGAAACTGGTTTTAAAACTCCATTGAGATTTACCATCTGCTGAATTACTGCGCAGTTCATACTGTACCTGATTTCCTTTACTGTCTGTCCCCATAAGCATCATCTCATTACCATTATACAGCTTTTCCTCAAGTTCTTCCGGAATTTCTGCCGTAATTATACTTTGCAGTTTATTCATGGAAAAGTCTGTTAATTTTACGGTTCCTTCTTCTGTTTTAACAGAAACATCTTCCAGCTTTTTATGAACTGTCTGTTTCATAAGCTCCGCATGGGGAATAGAAAAATCAAACTCAAACTCTGCAAAATAATCTTCGCCAAGATTTTCATTTTGATAGGCACCAAGTACCAAATGTACTTCCGGATTTTCTCCCAGCTCACCATCAAGGGAAAATCGGGATTCCAGAACAGCATCATAGACATTTTCATCCAGTCCAATATTTAGCAAATCCTCATCCGAATACGGCAGATAGTGTCCGCTTTCGTATTCTTCAATTTTCTGTCCATTTATTGTAGTTTTCTGATAATCAATGTCAAGCTGTGTATTGGCAAAGGTCCAGGCATCCTGGACATCATCCGTGCCCTTTTGCCCGGAAGATGTTTTTTCTGCATGCACCTTTGTTAACAGAACCCCATTATCCAGAACAACTTCTTTTAATGTTACAGTAATTCCTTTGTCTTCCTTAGCGGTATTCAACACTTCCGTATAAGATTCAATGCTTTTTGGGAAACCAAGGGTTTCTCCTATGGACAATGTAATATTTTTTATTGCAGCCTGGATATGTGGATTAGAAAAGATAACAGAACCCAAGGCGACGATCACACAGGCAGCTGCTGCTTTGCTCCACCCTTTCGGTCTCCGGTTTTCCTTTTTTTCACTCCATTCCCGCTCTGCTTCCTCTATATATTTCGGATCAATATTACCAAATTCTTTTGAAAAATCAAACTTTTTCATATGCGTCCTCCTTCTTTTTCCAACAGTTTCAACAGCTTTTTCCGGTTTCTGTATAAATTCATTTTCACGCTTCCCGTTGACATATGATGCCTTTTGGAGATTGCAGAAACAGGATCTAAAAACCAGTATCTTCGTACAAAAATATTTCTGTCCTTTGGAGACATTTCTTCCAAAAAACGATTTATGGTTTCCATCAGTTCTTTTTCCGCCAGCTGTTCTTCCACGGTATAAGTTACATTTAGCTGATCCATTTCCTCTATAACATCTGCCATATGAACATCCGGGCGCTTGCCTGCAAACTTTTTCCTTAAACGGTCGATACTAAGATTTCTTGTAATCCGACCGCAAAAGTGTGCCAATACAGGAGGATGCGTAGGAGGAATCTGTGACCATACTGAAAACCAGGTATCATTCAGACATTCCTCGGCATCTTCTCTATTTGCCAATAAATTCCAGGCAATCTTGTAGCAATAGGGATGATACTTAGTACTCAATTCTATAATTCCATTCTCATCTCTTTTCAAAAACAGGTTTATAATTTCATCATCATTCATTTACAGGTTGTCCTCCGGGTTTCTTTAAGATAAAAGTCACTGTCCATAATCTGACCAGCAACAGATAAGGCGCCTTTTTGAATAAAAAAATTTCCATTCATATTATATATCGTAAAAAATAGTGGATGGTAACAAAAAAATTTAATTCTTTTCAGTTGAGATCCAAACTACAGTTTTGGTTTTCAGAAGATTACCTTTTAGGGGTAAAAATAATGAAAAGCAGCCGATATTCTCATTTTATATATCATGAGATACCGGCTGCAACTGCTGTTATAAAATATTTTCTTGTTCTGTAGTTTTGTACTTCATACTACAGCATTCATTATAATCACGGTCAGAATACGTCCTATAAACTGTCCACAAAACGCATAAAATCTTCTCTTCCTTTTGGTGTGCATTTATAAACTCCGGCATCTTCCAGCACATGTACAAACACCAGTCCTACTTCTTTTTGAAGAATTGCTTGAATGTTCTCTGCATTAATATCCGGATATTTTTCCAGCAATTCTTTCACCCAATCCTCATGCTTTGCTATTTTTTCATTTGAAGAAATATCTTTTCCAGATAAAATGTATTCCTCTAAAAGCTCCAGCTCTTCTTTTAATCTGGCCGGAAGAACTGCAAGCCCCATTACCTCGATCAGTCCGATATTTTCCTTTTTAATATGATGGTACTGTGCATGTGGATGATATACACCAAGTGGATGTTCTTTCGTCGTAATATTATTGCGAAGTGTCAGATCCAGCTCGTATACATCTTCCACTTTACGGGCAATTGGGGTTATGGTATTATGTGGCTCTCCGTCCGTATTGGCAAATACAAAGGCTGCTTCATCTGTATAGCCTCTCCATGCCTGCAGCACATGTGTTGCAAGGTCAATCAACCGTTCTGGATTTTTATGACGGATACGGAGCACTGATAACGGCCACTTTACAATTCCCGCTTCCACATCCTCAAATCCAGGAATGGTCACATGCTTTTCAATCGGTGCCTTAGCCATTGCGAAGGTATAATGTCCTCCCTGGAAATGGTCATGGCTTAAAATAGAACCGCCTACAAGCTGCTCAATGTTCTGAAATTCCTGTTCCGGTGCAGTGTAATCATCCTCGTAAAATACATCCAGCAGAAGATTTGTTGTGTAATTTCTCTCACATTCTGGTATCAGTTCCGTCTCGACTCCATACTGTACCAGTTTTGCAATACTCTCACTCAGCATATTTTTATCCTCTCTTTTCTATATGATTTCATTTTGCAGAACAAACTTTTCTCTGTACAGATTCCGGTATTCTCTTGGTGTCATTTTGTAGCGTTCCCTGAAAACCCGGTTAAAAGTCCGCTGACTTTCAAATCCTGCATCCATGGAAATGTCCGTAATGCTTTTGTCTGTACACTCTAAATGAACACAGACATAGTTTAATCTCTGTTCATTTAAATATTGGTTAAAATTTCTATGAAAAGTTCCGGAAAAGACACGCGAAAGTGTAAATTTACTTACTCCCATATCTCTTGCCATCTTTTCCAGGGACATTTCTTCTTTAAAATGTTTTGCAATATAGGAGACCGTCTGATAAATGATATCATTGCTCTCCACGCTGCTCTTTTCCTGTAAGTTAAATGCCGGGATACTTCTGGCCAAAAGGATCTGCACATAAGCCTGTTCCACAACAAGGTTAGGATTTTGCTCCTTTTTATCGAGCTTCAGGCACCGAATTGCATTTACAATATCCCGGTGGACCTGCGGCTTTTTAATTACAGGATTTTTCGGACAGTATTTCTGCATAACAGAAGCAAATTGTCCGCAAAGTATGGGCTGCGCCCACAGATAACATGCCTTATTATTCTCTCCTGAAAAGACCTGGCAGTGATGGATCACTTCCGGAAAAAGGACTGCAAAATCACCTTCCTCCATGTGAAAGAGTTCCTGGCCCATTCCAAGCTCCAAGCATCCTTCTGTAAGATAGATGAATTCAACTGAATTGTGCAGATGAGGGGATTCATGTCTGGCAATGCGGGAATGTAAATGCAGGTTTTCTTTTTTCTCTTCATAAACCGGAAACATAATTTCTCTCCTCTGCAAATTTTGTCTGTTTTTTCTTTTCATTTGGCACGTAATCCGCTTTCAGGTGATCTATAATGCACTTGTAAGTTAAGAAAAGAGGTGAACGAAATGAAAAATTTAAAAGCTTATATCTTATATGTGATGAATTTCTACGCAAACTATTATAAAGTTTGCCGCTAATGCCAGAAGAAAATTCCGGTATTCGGCCGGATTTTCTTCTGCATAAACTATCACATCCGCTTTTTATTAGTATAACCAACTGATGAACCCCTGTACATGAACAGGATTCTTTAAAATATAGACAAAATGATACAAAAAAAGATATGCTGCAAAAAATGACTGTATTTCCTGCCTCATATCTTTCCTTAATCCAATGACAGACAGCCCGAAAATATCGGGCTGTCTGCTTTTTAGATGGTATCAATCAGATCACTTCCACTAATGATCTGGCTCCAGCGGTTTTCACGTTTGTCCGCATTTTTCTCAAAGTATGGAAGTCGCGTTTCTTCCAATTCCTCCAGGTATGGGATGCTTCCATCCAGATACTTTTTGATTCTCCGTATGGTACTGTTAAGTCTGGTAATCACAGCTCCAAGTTTAATCTGTTTCTCAGCTTCTTCTACAGGTACAAATTTATTTTTCTTAAATTCTTCCAGACACCTAATTA
>OIXV01003237.1_pt1 | contig 12199 bp, 13 predicted proteins | sample 1587771 | NCBI WGS metagenome assembly OIXV01 (sample SAMEA3888893, study PRJEB22519) | human gut metagenome | biome: human gut; feature: human-associated habitat; material: faeces | place: Denmark | collected 2010
CCTCCTGTATTTCGCAGTATGTGCTGGTGGTCGCCGATAGCGATTTTGCCGAAAAGGTGGTGGCGGTGGTACTCCCGGTCAACGCCGCCGTGGTGGTTGCGCTGCAGTACGCCGTCGGCCGTCGCCTGAGCGCCAGGAATATTCGTCCGCTCATGGCCTTTGGTACGTTCTGTTTCGTCCTCGGTCTGGGGGGATTTATTGTTTCCGACAGCAGCCTGCTGCTATGGGGGCTCTCTGCCGCCGTGTTTACGCTTGGCGAGGTCATTTACGCGCCCGGTGAGTATATGCTGATTGATAACATCGCCCCCGCCGGCATGAAGGCAAGCTACTTTTCCGCCCAGTCGCTGGGCTGGCTGGGCGCCGCCTTCAACCCGATGATTACCGGATCTATCCTGACCCATATGCCGCACTGGTCGCTGTTTGTGGTGCTGATGCTCGCTATTATCGTTGCCTGGCTGATGATCTTCCGCGGAATGAAAATTCGCCCGTGGCAGAATGGCTGTTCGGCCGTCAGCGCGTAACCCCAGGCGTCATGCGGCTGTCGGGTTAATGTCGTGCAACTGTCGGCTGCGGATCGTGGTGCCCGACAGAGCCCGGCGCCACACTCCATCTCAGGTTTTCACCCGGAGATAGACATGATGAACAGCACTAATCAGGTTAAACAATTACGTCTGCAGCGCGCCTGGTCCCAGGAGCAGCTGGCAGAACTTGCCGGCCTCAGCGTGCGGACAATTCAGCGCATTGAAAACGGCGACCGCCCAGGGCTGGAAACGCTGAGCGCCCTTGCCGCCGTCTTTGAAGTTAACGTTGCCGATATCACCGGTGACTCCCCGGCGGGGCACGAAGAGTCTCTCGATTTACGCATCGAAGAGGCAAAAGCGCGCGTGCATCAGGAAAGCCGCTTTTTCCGCTCACTGTCGACCGCCGTGGTGGTATGCGTGTTGCTGGCTTTACTTAACCGGTTTACCAACCCGGAGAACAACTGGTCTGCCTGGGTCGCCGGGATCTGGGGGGCGTTGCTGCTGGTGAGAGGCATGCGATTGTTTGTTTTCGGCGGATGGATCCGCAGCTGGCGTCAGACGCGGCTGCAGCGACTGCTGCGCAAATAGCGACAGGAGCGGGGAAGACGCTTATCGGCCCTCACGGGCCGATAAGGTTAAATCGTCACCATGCCGCGCACCCCTTCCGCTTCCATCGCCGCGCCGTTCCCCTGTTGAATAATCGTTCCCCGCGACATCACCAGATAGCGATCGGCCAGCGCCGCGGCAAAGTCATAAAACTGCTCGACCAGCAGAATGGCCATATCGCCACGGTTCGCCAGCTGGCGGATCACTTCGCCAATCTCTTTGATGACCGACGGCTGAATACCTTCCGTCGGCTCATCCAGAATCAGCAATTGCGGCCGGCTGGCCAGCGCGCGACCGATAGCCAGCTGCTGCTGCTGACCGCCGGAGAGATCGCCGCCGCGCCGCTGTTTCATGGTTTTCAGCACCGGAAACAGCTGATAAATCTCCTCCGGTACCTGCCCGGCCTCGCTGGCCGGAAACCGCGACAGCCCCATCAGCAGATTCTCTTCAACCGTCAGGCGAGGAAATATTTCACGACCCTGCGGCACATAGGCAATACCGGCCTGCACCCGCTGGTGCGGTTTACGCTGGGTGATGATTTTCCCCTGCCAGATGACTTCACCGCTGCGCGCCGGGATCAGCCCCATCAGGCACTTCAGTAAGGTGGTTTTACCCACGCCATTGCGCCCCAACAGACAGGTGACCTCGCCTTGCCGGGCCTCAAAATCGACCCCGCGCAGAATGTGGCTGCCGCCATAGTATTGATGTAACTGATTAACCTGTAACATTCGCTCTCCTTAACGACCGAGATACACCTCAATCACCTGCTCATTCGCCTGTACCTCGCGGAGCGAGCCCTCTGCCAGTACCTGGCCCTGATGCAGCACCGTGACCCGATCAGCGATGGTTTCGACGAACCCCATATCGTGCTCCACCACCATCAGGGAATGTTGCCCGGCCAGGGTGCGGAACAGCTCGGCGGTATACTCGGTTTCAGCATCGGTCATCCCGGCAGCGGGCTCATCCAGCAGCAACAGATGCGGCTCCTGAACCAGCAGCATGCCGATCTCGAGAAACTGTTTTTGCCCGTGAGAAAGCAGCCCCGCCGGGCGCGCGCGTTCGCCATCAAGACGCAGCAGGCGCAGAATGTCGCTGATGCGGTCCTCCTGCTCGCCGTTCAGCCGCGCCCGCAGGCTGGCCCAGACCGACTTATCGCCTTTCAACGCCAGCTCAAGGTTTTCGGCGACGGTCAGCGCCTCAAACACCGTCGGTTTCTGAAACTTGCGGCCGATCCCCTGGCGGGCGATAGCGATAGGATCAAGCCCGAGCAGATCGATCGACTGGTCATACCGCGCCCTGCCGCTCTGCGGCCGGGTTTTGCCGGTAATGACATCCATCAGCGTCGTTTTCCCGGCGCCGTTCGGCCCGATAATACAGCGCAGCTCGCCCACGCCAATCTGCAATGAGAGATCCGTCAGCGCCTGGAAACCATCAAAAGTGACGTTGATGTTCTCCAGCTCGAGCACCGGGTCGGTCTGCTCGCGAAAGCGGTCCGTGGGCTGCTGGCGGGTAAACAGGCCTTCATCCGGTTGCATTAGCGGTCTCCTTTGCGCAGCAGGCCAATAACCCCGCGAGGTAGAAACAGGGTCACGATGATAAAAATCAGACCAAGGAACAGCTGCCAGTATTCCGGCATAGTGACGGTGAACAGGCTCTTCGCTCCGTTCACCAGCCCGGCGCCAAGCACCGGGCCAATTAAGGTGCCGCGACCGCCAAGCGCCACCCAAATAGCCGCTTCAATGGAGTTGGTTGGCGACATTTCGCTGGGGTTAATAATGCCCACCTGAGGCACGTACAGCGCCCCCGCGAGGCCACACAGCACCGCCGACAGCGTCCACACCAGCAGCTTAAAGCCGCGCGGATCGTATCCGCAGAACATCAGCCGGTTTTCCGCATCACGCACCGCCGTCAGGACACGGCCGAATTTACTCTGCGCCAGCAGATAGCCGATCCCTAACGTCAGCAGCAGCAGTAAAACCGTGACCATAAATAGCGCGGCCCGCGTGGTGGTCGCGGTAACGGAATAGCCAAGCAGCGTGGTGAATCCGGTAAAACCGTTATTGCCGCCAAAACCGGTTTCGTTACGGAAAAAGAGCAGCATGCCGGCGTAGGTCAACGCCTGGGTCATGATCGAGAAGTAGACACCTTTGATTTTAGAGCGGAAAGCAAACCAGCCGAAGACCAGGGCCAGTACGCCCGGAACCAGCACCACCAGCAGCATCGCCCAGGCAAAATGCTGGGTTCCCCACCAGAACCACGGCAGCTCGCTCCATGACAGAAAAGACATGAATGCCGGCAGACCATCGCCCGCCGCCTGGCGCATCAGATACATCCCCATCGCATAGCCGCCGAGGGCGAAAAAGATGCCGTGGCCCAGCGACAGCATACCGGCGTAACCCCAGACCAGATCCAGCGCTACGGCGACAATCGCGTAACAGAGAATTTTACCGCTGAGGGTCAGCAGCCAGGTGGAGACCGCCAGCGGATGTGACTGCGGCAGCAGCGCCAGAAACGGCATGCTCAGCAACCCCAGCACCAGGAGCACACTGAGCCATTGCAGCGATCGCGGCGCCTTACGCGCTAATGTTAAGCTAATTGGTTGGCTCATCAGTCAATAACCCTCCCTTTTAAGGCAAACAGACCCTGCGGACGCTTCTGAATAAACAGGATGATCAGCACCAGGATCAGGATCTTGCCCAACACTGCCCCGAGCTGAGGTTCGAGGATTTTGTTGAAGATGCCGAGGCCAAAGGCAGCCACTACGCTCCCCGCCAGCTGGCCGACGCCGCCGAGCACCACCACCAGGAAGGAGTCGATGATATAGCCCTGGCCCAGTTCCGGGCCGACATTTCCCAGCTGCGACAGCGCCACACCACCCAGACCGGCGATACCCGAACCGAGACCAAATGCCAGCATATCCACTCGCCCGGTTGGCACGCCGCAACAGGCGGCCATCGCCCGGTTTTGGGTCACCGCCCGCACGTTCATGCCTAAGCGGGTTTTATTGAGAATTAACCAGGTGAAGAACAGTACCAGCAGCACAAAGCCGAGCACCGCCAGGCGGTTCCACGGCAGGATCAGGTTCGGCAGAACCTGCAAGCCGCCGGAGAGCCAGGCCGGGTTTGCCACTTCCAGGTTCTGGGCGCCGAACAGCATGCGCACCAGCTGGATCAGCATCAGGCTAATCCCCCAGGTGGCCAGCAGCGTCTCCAGCGGCCGGCCGTAGAGATGACGAATGATAGTGCGTTCCAGCGCCATACCGATGCCGCCGGTTATCAGGAAAGCGACCGGCAGCGCGACCAGCGGATAGAACGCCAGCCACTGCGGCGCCAGCTGTGCCAGCGCTTGCTGCACCAGCCAGCAGCTGTAGGCGCCGATCATCAGCATCTCGCCATGCGCCATATTGATGACGCCCAGCAACCCGTAGGTGATGGCCAGCCCCAGCGCTGCCAGCAGCAGCACCGACCCCAGCGATAGCCCCATGAATGCCTGGCCGAGAATATCGCCGAGCAGCAGACGCTGTTTAATCTGGCTCAGGCTGTTTGCCGCCGCATCGCGCACGCGGGCGTCAGGCTCATGTTGAAGATCGGTATAGGGAATCAGCAGCGCCTGAGTCTCCGGATCCACGGCGTGACCGAGCTGTTCAACGGCGGCCAGCCGTCTGGCGCTGTCCGGGCTGGCAAGCTGCAGGCGGGCCAGCGCAATGTCCAGCTGCGTTTTAACCCCCTCATCGGTTTCAACCGCCAGCCGTTGTTGCAGCAGCCCCGTCATTTCCGGCGTCGCCTCCCGCTGTAGCGTTTTGACGGCTGCCGCCCTCTCCGTGACACTGTCACTTACAAGCAAATGGGTGGCCAACGCCCCGGCGACCAGGTTACGCAGGCGGTTGGTGAGGCGAACCGGTTTTGTCGCCCCTTGCGGAGCGCGCGCGGCCCCCAGCGCCTGTTGCTGGCTGAAGGCGTGGCCACTGTCATCAGCCACCAGGGTTTCCGCTTTCAGCGCCCGCAGCAGCGGCAGCCGCCGGGCATCGGGCGCGGCGGCCCACTGTTCCAGCAGGCGCGCCTGCTGGGTACGGTTGGCCGTCACAAAATCATCCGCATCCGCTGCCTGGGCCCGCCACGGCACGATCATCACCAGTAGCGCGAGGTAATACCCCACTATGCGCCATGTGCTCATGAGTATCTCCTTGTGTCATTTCCCCGTTAACGCTAACGAGGGTCGCGCGGGATTCCGGGATAGCCCCGGCAGCGCTGGCGCTTGCCGGGGCTACTTATGTCGCCCGGGCAAGGCGTTCGCGCCCGGGAAAGAGGCGCTTAATTAGCGGCAGTTTTTATCGGATGATCGGGTTTCTTATCGTTGCCGGCGATCCACGGGCTCCACGGCTGGGCGCGTACCGGCTTATCGGTCTGCCAGACGACGTTGAACTGCCCGTTACTTTCGATTTCGCCAATCATCACCGGTTTGTGCAGATGGTGATTGGTCGCGTCCATAGTCAGAGTAAAGCCTGATGGCGCGTTGAAGGTCTGGCCGGCCATCGCTGCCCGCACCTTATCGACATCGGTGGTTCCCGCTTTGGTTACCGCCTGGGCCCACATGTGCAGCCCAACCCAGGTGGCTTCCATCGGGTCGTTAGTCACCACGGTATCGGCGTTTGGCAGCTTGTGGGCTTTGGCATAGGCACGGTAATCCGCCACAAACTGTTTGTTGGTCGGGTTATCGACGGACTCAAAGTAGTTCCACGCCGCCAGGTTCCCCACCAGCGGTTTGGTATCAATACCGCGCAGCTCCTCTTCACCGACCGAGAAGGCCACCACCGGCACATCGGTCGCTTTCAGCCCCTGGTTTGCCAGCTCTTTATAAAACGGGACGTTGGAATCGCCGTTGATGGTAGAAACCACCGCCGTTTTACCGCCGGCGGAGAATTTCTTAATGTTGGCAACGATGGTCTGGTAATCGCTGTAACCGAACGGGGTATAGACCTCTTCGATGTCCTTATCCTGGATCCCTTTCGCATGCAGGAATGCGCGCAGAATTTTGTTGGTGGTACGCGGATAGACGTAATCGGTGCCCAGCAGGAAGAAGCGTTTCGCCCCGCCGCCATCTTCACTCAGCAGGTATTCCACCGCCGGAATCGCCTGCTGATTCGGCGCCGCGCCGGTATAGAAGACGTTTGGCGACATCTCTTCGCCTTCGTACTGTACCGGATAGAACAGCAGGCCGTTCAGCTCTTCAAAAACCGGCAGCACCGATTTTCGCGAGACCGATGTCCAGCAGCCAAAGACCGCCGCCACTTTGTCCTGGGTTAGCAGCTGACGGGCTTTCTCCGCAAACAGCGGCCAGTTTGAGGCGGGATCGACAACCACCGGCTCGAGCTTTTTCCCCAGCACGCCGCCTTTGGCATTGATGTCGTCAATTGCCATCAGCGCCACGTCTTTCAACGGTGTTTCGGAAATCGCCATGGTCCCGGAGAGTGAATGCATAATCCCGACTTTAATGGTGTCGGCGGCATAAACCTGGAAAGAGTAGCCCATGAGAACGGTAGAGGCGGAGAGGGCAAAAGCTTTTAATAGTGTTCGACGCTGCATGATTCACTCCTGAAAATCGCAAAAACGAAAAATGAATGAACGACTATCCGGAAGTGATAAGGCAAAAACGGTGCCAGGTTGGCTGACGGCGGGAAAGCGCGCGACGGCGCGGCAGGAGAGAAACAGACAGGCAGCGTTGCCTCAAAACGGTGCAACGCTGCGCTATGAAGAGCGGTTACCAGACCTGAGCGGCGATCCCGGTGACCAGGCGGACTTTATCCCACTGTTGGGATTCCGTCAGCGCATTCCCCTCTTCGGTCGAGGCGAAGCCACACTGCGGGCTGAGGCAAATCTGCTGCAGCGCAACATACTGCGCGGCCTCCTGCAGACGGGCCTTCACTCCCTCCGGGTTTTCCAGCTCGCCGTTTTTGGTGGTGATTAATCCCAGCACGACCTGCTGCTTGCCCGGACGGATAAAGCGCAGCGGGGCGAAATCGCCGGAGCGGTCATTATCATACTCAAGGAAGAACGCATCGACGTTGACGCCGCCAAACAGCACCTCGGCAACCGGCTCATAACCGCCTTCCGAGATCCAGGTGGAACGGAAGTTCCCGCGACAAACGTGCAGGCCGATGGTCAAATCGTCCGGTTTGCCTTCCAGAGCCTTATTCAGCACCCGGGCATACGTTTTTGCCAGCTCGTCGGGATCGTCGCCGCGATCGCGCACCTGCTGGCGCTGTTCATCGGAACACAGATAGGCCCAGACGGTATCATCGAGCTGCAGATAGCGGCAGCCGGCATCATAGAAGGCGCGGATGGCATCGCGCCAGGTCGTCGCCAGATCGTCGAAATAGTCGGCGAGATCCGGATAAACCGTGGCATCGATATCTTTACGCCCGCCGCGGAAATGGAGCACGCTCGGGCTTGGAATGGTCATCTTCGGCTGTGCTTCGCCGCTGACGCTTTTCAGATAGCGAAAATCTTCCAGCATCGGATGATCGCCAAACGCCAGTTTGCCAATGACGCGAACGCCGTGTGCCCGGGTCTGCACGCCGTTAAACTGGATCCCTTTGTCGGAATCGTAGCGTTCAACGCCTTCTAAGCCATCGAAGAAATCGAAGTGCCACCACGCGCGGCGAAATTCCCCGTCGGTCACCACGTGCAGCCCGCAGTCACACTGCTGCCTGACCAGCTGGCGGATAGCATCATTTTCAATCTGGCGCAGCTGTTGTGCATCTATGGCGCCTTCGGCAAGCTGCTGACGCGCGACTTTTATTGCCTCTGGACGTAAAAAACTGCCGACGATATCCGCGCGGAACGGGGCCTGTTGACGTTGCATGGTGTCTCCTTAGCGGTAAGCACAATTAGTTGCCTGCCGTGATAGTTCATTATTTGAATTTTAGACTTCTGGATGGCTATATGTCCAGATACTGTCATGCACTGCCGTCAGCGGCAAACGAGAAAATTTCATCGGTCATGAAATAAATTCATTGTGCGGCCTGCTCCCCGAAGGAAACCGGCCGCGGTGAGTTAGTCGGCGAAAGGCAGCCCCTCGTCCTGCCAGCCGGTGAGGCCGCCGAGCATCATTTTGACCGGACGCCCCAGTTCAGCCAGCCTGAGAGCGGCAATATCCGCACCGTTGCAGTGTGGGCCGGCGCAATAGACGACGAACAGCGTCTCAGCTGGCCATTCGCTCATTCGGGCGGCATCGATCAGGCGATGCGGTAAATGCAGCGCCCCGGGCAGATGCCGTCGGGCAAAGGCCTCCGGACTGCCGACAACGTGCAGCAGCACAAAATCGCAGGCCCCGTCGCGCATCGCGCTGTAGACATCCGCGCAGTCGGTTTCAAAACTCAGTTTATGCCGGAACCAGGCGGCAGCCTCGCTGGAGGTGGCTGGGGCAAAAGCAGTTACAACACTCATGGCGTATTCTCCTTGTCTGTGGTACCACTAATTTAATGAATCCGCCCACTTATCCTCTGCCGGCAACCATGACAGAAAACGTTGAAATCCTGACAAACCATCCCGTGACGTTGTCACGCCATCGGGTCGTTGTGCTGGCCTATGATGGCCTGTGCACCTTTGAGTTTGGTATCGCGGTGGAGATCTTTGGTCTTCCCCGCCCGGAGATGGGCGAACGCTGGTACCAGTTCGCGGTCGCCGCCGTCGATGACGGTGAGCTACGTGCTACCGGCGGTATCCGGCTGATGACCGACGGCGGCATGAATTTGCTTCAGGATGCGCAGACTATCGTGGTGCCCGGCTGGCGCGGGATCGATGCGCCGATCCCGGCGGCGCTGGGTGATGCCTTAGCCGCCGCCCATGCGCGAGGCTGCCGGATTATCTCAATCTGCTCCGGCGTATTTGTTCTCGCGGCCGCCGGGTTACTCAATGGCCGCAAAGCGACAACGCACTGGCGATACACGGAAAATCTGCGCCAGCGCTACCCGCTGATTGATGTCGTCGCCGATGTGTTGTACGTGGGTTCTGACGGCATTATGACCTCCGCGGGCAGCGCCGCCGGCATCGACCTGTGCCTGCACCTTGTGCGTGAGGATTTTGGGATTGAAGCCGCCAATACCGTGGCCAGGCGACTGGTTGTCTCTCCGCATCGCGACGGCGCGCAGGCGCAGCAGGTCGTCCGGCCCGTCGCCCAGGCGCGGGAAAGTCAGCGCCTGGGGCTGGTGTTTGATTATCTGTATCAGCATCTTGCCGCCAGCCATACCGTGGCGTCGCTGGCGCAACAGGCGGGGATGAGTCCTCGCACGTTTTTGCGCCGTTTTCAGGCGGCGACCGGTAAGACCCCTGCCCGCTGGCTGCTGGATGAGCGGTTGCAGCGCGCGCAGCAGCATCTGACCCATAGCCGCATCAGTATCGATAAAATCGCCGAACTCAGCGGTTTCGCCGATGCCGGCACCCTGCGCCACCATTTTCGCCAGCAGTTCGCCATCAGCCCATCTGCCTACCGGAAGAAGTTTTCTGCCGCCGCGGTTGTAAAATCGTAACAGGCGGTCACAATGGCTTTCAGTTTGCTGTCATTACGCAAGGAGCCTGTCAGATGAAAAAAGAGTGTCGAGTCGTTCTGTACAAAGAGGGGATTCTGGGGAGCATGTTTTTTGGTGAAGCGAAAGCTGACCCGGAGAAAATGAGCCGTTTTCTCAATGAGTTCACCCTGCAGGGCTGGGAAGTCAAAACGATGTCCGTGGAGCGCCGCAGAACCGGACTGTTCTGGTCGCGCGAGGCCTATCTGTTTGTCCTTGAACGACCGCTCTAATCACTCACCGCACTATTTATTTCACGGCGAAAAAGTTTTCCTGGTTAATTATTTGTTTAGGTTGACCAGGTTATTCTTTATGCAACAACCGTACACCACGTTCAATAAGGACTACTTAGCGCACACTAATCAATGATGGAGGTTAATCATGCTGGGAAATATGCATGTATTTATGGCAGTACTGGGAACCATTCTGTTCTTCGGATTTCTTGCTGCGTATCTAAGCCACAAATGGGATGACTGATGAACGACGATAATCCCCACCCGTAAAAGCCCCCTGCTGCAACCGCGCCAGGGGGCTTTCTATTTTTGGTTTTTTATCATGGTGTTATCTTTATCGCGAAAAAAAATTGTTGTGCTCCCGAGTCCGCAGCCACACCACTAATGATAGTTTTCTGAATAGCCATACGTACGGCACTCCTCACCTGAATCTTGGACAATAGCGGACAAATACGGACATTTGATTGCCCCAAATCGTGCCCCAAACGCCATTTTGCCCCAAAATCTGCCCCAAAAAATTGTCACACGGGACTCTGATTTTCTCTCACATCGATAATGGTAAACGTCACCACCCCGAGAATATGAACATAATCCAGAGCGTCACCCTCGATCGCTTCTCCATCTCTGGTTATAAACGCACGGCCCATAACCTTTGCAAAATCAGTCAGGCCGTCGTAGGCGATCAGGACGGTGCTCTGCTGCCTGGGTTTCATCGACACGTCAATAACTGCATAACCAGAATCTGTTTCGATGATCCGGGTATTCGGCCCGGTACCGCACAGTGAATCTGCCGAAAGACGTTTCTCTACATAGTCAGTAGCTGGAGAGGGAAAACCCATCACAGACCTCCGTTCGGGTTGAATAACTGGAACGTGCGATCATCACCTTCTTGCGTTGAGACATCACGGAATGTCGTCACGTATCCCTCTATCCACTGATTGGCCTGCCGTGGCGACCAGTGCCAATTCACCTTTTCCAGTTCCTCCAGAAACCGACTGGTAGTGATAGTGCGCCTGCCATTGGGCTCGATGACTATTGCCGCCCGGCAGGCTACTTCGATTTCGTATCGACGCGGCATGATCTGAACCTCTCAATAACACTGTTTTTATACACAGTAGTTTCATTGCCGCATCAGATCAATACAGGTATCGTCTATCGATCAACTACACCGACACAACACAATGATATTTAACTGGTAACCGGGACATATTTATAAACCGTCTTCACTTCTACCCAAACCGCATCAGCTATGTAATGTCGAACTGATCAATAAAAAACGGTTAAATCCGACTTACAAACGGTCACATAAATTAATCACACTGCAACGAATAAAATCATATAGTTAACTTACTTTCCGTTAGAAGTCAGGTAACCAAATGAATTTTAAAGCACTGCTGTTTTCCGGGCTTGCTCTTATGTCATTTTCTGCATACAACCATGCATCTGACTGTGAGCCTAACAACATGGGTGGTCAATTCTGTGTCAATGATGACGGGACTGCTTCTGACAGCATGCCAAATGAGGTTAGTGGGCAGGACACCTATTCGAGTGACGGGAAATGGTCAAGCACCGTTCCGGACGGTGCAGGGACTAACGAAGCTATCGATGGAACTACGCTCCTACCTGATGATGATACTATTAGCTCCCCGGCATCAAGGAAATCCGACAGTTCACTTATGGGTAGAGACTGGAATTCAGCCTCAAATATTCAGACAGATGGTGCTGCTACATCCAGTGCAGCAATGGCAAATTCACCGTAGCGCTAAAACAATGCATACACTTTTTCTGACCGTCGAGACGCGAGCTCTAACCAATAATATTTGTTCAAAAGATTTTACTGGAGCACTGTTCAACTCCATTGCTGTAGGAGGTTAGGCAAAAGTACCCTTCTGCTAGTTCGCACATTGAGTTAGTCGTTTTTTATACTGCAGTAACTAGCCACTAGTAACATCGTTACATCCATAACTGAATGGGCAACATAACCTTACGCTATATGCAAAACATGTATTAGACATCAACATTCCGAGATTATAGTTTTACTTTGAGTCGATATCCTCTGGGAGCAATTATGAGCTGGGATAATTTAATAGCACAAAGCACAAGGCTTATAAATGAGCTTGATAAGTACGTAAATGATATAGTTGGCGTTTATCTAACCCAGGAAATTAGTACAGAAACGACTCTTAATATAAGATTCACTCAATACAATGCAGAAAAAAACAATAAAATCATTGAGTGCTCACAATCTATAATATCAGATCTTAATCTTGATTTTT
>OIXV01003245.1_pt1 | contig 12183 bp, 8 predicted proteins | sample 1587771 | NCBI WGS metagenome assembly OIXV01 (sample SAMEA3888893, study PRJEB22519) | human gut metagenome | biome: human gut; feature: human-associated habitat; material: faeces | place: Denmark | collected 2010
CCGAAGCGGCCCGCAAGGCGGAAGAGCGGCTCAAGTATATGACCTTCTATTCCACTACCCCGAAGTGCCTGCGGGGCTTTTTGCTGGAATACTTCGGCGAGGCCGCACCGAAAAAATGCGGCAACTGCTCCTGCTGTCTGGCGGCAGAGCAGGAAGCACAGCTGCAGCTGGAAACCTCCCGGCGGCGTGCGGCCGACAACGCCCACCGGCTGGAAAAGCCCCGCCGCACCAAGTCCACCGCCGGGGCCGCCCCGCTCAGCGAGGCCGACGAAAAGCTGCTGAACGCCCTGTATGCGCGGCGCAAATGGCTGGCCGGCAAGCAGAATGTGCCTGCCTTTATGGTGTTCAGCGACGCCACTTTGCGGGAGATGGTGGAGAAAAAGCCTCTCAGTCTGGACGAGCTGCTGAACATCAGCGGCGTGGGCGAAAAGAAAGCCGCCCGCTACGGCACCACCTTCCTGCGCATCATCGAAGATGCGGTGGAAAACCGGGAATGAGCTTCCCCGCTCCCCTTCCGACAAAAGAAAAAAGGCTCCCCCAAGGGGAGCCTTTCGTGCACCCTGTCGTGCAGCCCATCCGGGTCGCGGCAGGGTGTTTTTTAGTTCAGTACGATCTCGCCGTTCTCGTCGGCATCCACCACAAGGGTGCTGCCGGAGGCCAGGGTGCCGTCGATGAGCTTTTCGGCGGCGGGGTCCTCCACGGCCTTGCGGATGACACGGCGCAGGTCGCGGGCACCAAACTTGCCGCCCTCGCTCTTCTTCACCAGTGCCTTGAGGGCCGCCGGAGTATAGCGGTAGGCGATGCCCTTGGCGTCCATGCCGGGCTTGTACTCGTCCAGCATCAGGGCCGCAATGCCCTGCAGGGTCTGTTCCGTCAAAGGCTTGAAGGCGATCACTTCATCCACGCGGCCAAGGAACTCCGGTCGCAGGAACTGCGCCAGCGCCTTGCGGGTCTTTTCCTCGCTGAGCTGTTCCTCGCTCTTGTTGAAGCCAAGCCCGCCGGTGGACTGGTCGCTGCTGCCGGCGTTGGAGGTCATGCAGATGACCGTGTTGGAGAAGTCCACCGTGCGGCCCTGCGCATCGTTGATCTTGCCCTCGTCCAGAATCTGCAGCAGAATGTTCATCACATCCGGGTGTGCCTTTTCGATCTCGTCGAACAGCACCACGCTGTAGGGGCGGCGGCGCACCTTCTCGGTGAGCTGACCGGCCTCCTCGTAGCCCACATAGCCCGGAGGCGAACCGATCATGCGGGACACCGCGTATTTTTCCATATACTCGCTCATGTCCAGACGGATGAGCGGGTCGGGGCCGTCGAACAGCTGATTTGCCAGCTGCTTGACCAGCTCGGTCTTGCCCACGCCGGTGGGGCCCACAAAGATGAAGCTGGCGGGACGGCGGCGGCCCGAAAGGTCGGCGCGGCTGCGCTTGATGGCCTGCGCCACCAGATGCACGGCCTCGTCCTGCCCGATGATCTTCTTTTTCAGCTCGCCCTCAAGGTTTGCCAGCTTTGCGAACTCGGTCTCCCGAATTTTGACCGCCGGAATGCCGGTCCACAGCTCGATGACCTTGGCCACATCGTCCATGGTCACCTGGATCTCGCTGGCGGCGGCCTGCTTTGCGGGCAGCTCTGCCTCCAGCTTGGCGATGCGGGTCTTGCGCTCTGCCACACGCTCGTAGTCGATGGGCTCATTGACATCCGCATTCTCCATCTCGGCCTCTTCCTGCTTCAGGGCATCCAGCTCCTTCTGCATCCCCAGATACTCGGAAATGACCGGATGGGCCAGATTGCAGCAGGCACAGGCTTCGTCCAGCAGGTCAATGGCCTTATCGGGCAGGAAGCGGTCGGTGATATACCGTTCGCTCAGGGTGACGGTGGCGCTGAGTACATCGGCCGGCACCTGAACATGATGGTGCTGCTCGTAGTAGCGCTTGATGCCGTTCATCACGGCCAACGTGTCAGCAACGCTGGGCTCCTCCACCCGCACGGGCTGGAAGCGGCGCTCCAGCGCCTGATCCTTTTCAATGTACTTGCGGTACTCGTTGAAGGTAGTGGCACCGATGACCTGAATTTCTCCGCGGGAGAGGGCGGGCTTTAAGATGTTGCCCGCGTTCATGGCACCCTCGCTCTCACCGGCCGAGGTGATGGTGTGGATCTCGTCGATGAACAAAATCACATTGCCCGCAGCCTTTACCTCGCTCAGCAGACCCTTGACCCGCTGCTCGAACTGGCCGCGGAACTGGGTGCCTGCCACAAGGCTGGTGAGGTCCAGCAGATAGATCTCCTTATCCTTCAGGCCGATGGGCACATCCCCCTTGGCAATGCGCTCCGCAATGCCCTCGGCAATGGCGGTCTTGCCCACACCGGCTTCGCCGATGAGGCAGGGGTTGTTCTTCTGGCGGCGGCTCAAAATCTGGATGGTGCGGTAAATTTCGCGGTCGCGGCCAATGATATCGTCCAGTTTGCCTTCCCGGGCCTTGCGGGTCAGATTCTCGCAATAGGTATCCAAAAATTTGCGCTTAGGCGGCTTTTTGCCATTTTTGCGGTCGGTCTTTTTGTCGCCATCTTTCTTCTCGCTGCTGGTAAAGCCCAGCGGGAAGGTGGCATTGCTGCCGGGGATCAGATCTTCGTCCATGCTGTCCGGGTCAGCATCCTCGCCGCCGTTCGCCATGTTCATCATCATGGAGAGCGGGTTTGCATCGCCCATCTCCTCCATCATGCTTTCCATGCGGTTCTCCATGTTATCAAGATCCTGATCCGACATGCCGAACTGCTTCATCAGATCGTCCACCGGCTTGATGTGCAGCTCACGGGCGCAGTGCAGGCAGTAGCCCTCCTGCTTCATCTGACCATTGTCCATCCGCTGGATGAAGATGATCGCCGGACGTTTCTGGCATCGAATACAGACCATAGTTCCTCCTTTATGCAAAACCCTTTACAGGAAAGGGTTGAAGAGATTGAAGATTTTGTAGTAAAGACTGCTGCTCATCACCGTATCGTTGAGCACATTCAGGTTGCCGCCTGTGATGACGATGATACCCCACAGGATGCACAGCACCAAATAGATATCCAGCAGCGCCGTGGCACCGCCCACAAGCCAGCCAAGGCCGCGGTTTACCGTGCCAATGACCGGCAGCTTGTTCACAAGGCCCAGCACCGTGACCAGCATACTCACCAGCAGGCGCAGAAGCGCGTAGAACAGGAAGAACAGCACCAGTGTGATCACCGGCGTGAGCAGGGGCTGCAGCACATTCTCCACAATGGAATCGGCCAGCACCACGGCATTGTCGGCCAGAACGGCCCCAATGGAGCGCTCACAGGCCGCCACGATGGACGCCCGGAAGCTGGCGGGCAGAAAGCCTGCGTACTTTTCCGCAATGCCGGAAAGGTCCACCGCACCGCCTGCGGCGATGCTGGCGGCGATCTGGGTGCGGAAGCCGCCGGCCAGCATGTGCTCGAACACCCACCCGGCACAGGCGGCAGAAAGCTGGTGGGCACCCAGCAGGCTGAGCAGATTGCCCACCAGCCCCACCATGGACGCAAGGAAGCCCTTGCGCGCATAGCGCACCATCAAGATCACCCATACTACAGTGCATATAATATCAAAAAGAAATGACGGATTCTTGAACATACCTTGTTTTCCCTGTTATTTTTATCACTTTCCCCGCAAGAGTGCTATTTACGCATGATCTTCTCACCCAAAACTCACTGTCCGCTGGAAGCTGTCTGCTCCGGCGGTGTGACCACCTGCACCGTGTTGCCGGTGAACACCAAGATCTGCCTGCCCTCGACCAGTGCCCGGGGCCGGGCCGAAAGCGGCTGGCTCCACTGGAACTCGCCCACATTGTTGAAGCGTTCCACCGTGCTGTCGGTGAGCAGATAGAAGCCATCGTTCTTTGCCCGGATGATCTGGCTGGCCGAGAGCACGCTGCCGCTGTAACCCACAGTCAGCTCCCCGTCCAGCAGCACCGCCGTGCTGGTCTGGCCATTGCTCAGCAGCAGGGCCACGCCATTGTTTTCGGCAGACACGCTGACGAGGGTGCTGCCGCCAAAGTCATAGCTGGCGCGCTCGCCGATGCTGCCGCCGGTGGTGTTGTACAGCACGGCGCGGTTCTCGTAGATCACCAGCAGAAAGCCGTTGGACAGCCAGCCCATCCACTGGGGCACACTGTTCTCGGTGCTCAGCAGCACCGGGTCGCCCTGTGCAAGGGGCAGTGCATACAGGTTGGTGGTCAACTGCCCGCCCACTGCCGTCACAGCGGCTGCGGCAAGGCGGCGGCTGTCCGGCGAAAACGCCATGCGCAGGGGTATGCCCTGCTCGCTGGTCAGGTTCCAGACCAGCTGCTGCTGCATGCTGGAATTGTAAACGGTCAGCGCTGCCGCACTGTCGGCATTGTCGGTCACAACAGCCACCTGCCCGGCGTCTGCCACGGCGCACAGGTAGATGGTGCTGTCCATGGTCTTGGTATAAAGGTTCTGGGTGCGGCTTTCCACCCGAAGCTCATTGCCGGAGCGGTTGTACAGCACAAAGCGGGTCTTGCCTGCAGCAATGGCTGGGCGGGCATAGCCGCTCTGGATGCTGTTCAGGCGGGTGCCGCCAAGACTGTATACCACGCAGCTGTCGCCGCCCATCTCCACAAAGCTGCCAGACATCTGCGCCACCGCATCCGGGTCGGTGATGCCGGTCTGCTGCGGCCAGCCTGCGGCTGGTGCCAGCGCGATGACGGCAGTATCCACAAGGTCTTTTGCGCGCGCAATGGAAGACCCCACTGCGCCGGTGGCAAACAGGACAAGGATGGTCAGCACCGCTACGATGATGACGGTGCGGCGGATGCGCCGTGTGCGCACCCGGGCCCGGGCGGCTTCCAGATATTCGACGCGCCCGGCAGAAAGCGGCTCCCCTTCGCTGGAATGGTCGCCGCGGCGAATTTTGCTCATAGGTCATTCTCCTTTGTCGTACCGGCCTCGCCCTCTCCGTCATTGCTCACGCAATGCCACCTCTCCCAAAGGGAGAGGCTTTTGGCTCCCCCTTTGGGGGAGCTGGCGCGAAGCGCCTGAGAGGGCTACGGCATCAGCTTCGCAAGCTCGGCCAGGACCTCGTCGCCGAGGTGTTCCAGCTTTGTTTTCGACTGACGGTCCGCAGCAGGCGGTGTCTGTGCAGCCGTCTCCGGGAACGGGACCGCAGGCTGTGCGGACGGAACATCCAGCCGCAGCGGGGCGGTGGATAGTTTGTCCAGCTCGCTCCGCAGCTCCTCACACCGGGCGGTCAGCTCGGCGTTGGCCTGATGCAGCTCGGAGAGATTCTTCTGCAGGGCCTCGATGGTCTGCTTCTGGTCAGCCGTAGTCTTTTCCAGCTGGTCGAGGTGCTTCTGCTCGCAGACGCGGGTCTTCTGGAAATACTGTACGCCCTCGAGAACGGCGGCGAACAATGGGTCGTCAGCCAGCGGCTCCAGCGGGAAGTAGCAGTAGCTCACGCCCAGCTTCATCCCGGCGGGGAAACGGTTCAGACCTTCCAGCATGAAATTCGGGTCGTTGTTGAGGAACAGGATGCCGTCGCCGTGGAGCGGCACACCGTTCACCGGGCGGCAGAGGATGCGGTCATCCGAGAAGACGAAATCAGTGATGCAGCAGGGCAGTTCGCCGGGGTCGAGACGGAGATTGAATGCGGTCTCCGGCAGCTCGAAGGTCGCTGTCACCATGCCGTTCAGCTCGTCGTATTCGTAGTCCGGGGCCTTGACGGTGTCTTTCTGGGAAAAGCCGAACCCGGCATCATAGTAAAGCAGCGGCTGCACCAGAGCAGGCGAGTCGGTCTGCCTCTCTTTCTGGGGGTGGGCAGCATAGAAGGTCTGCAGCTGTTTTTCCAGCTCGAGGCAGCGCTGGGCCAGCCGCGAAGTGCCTTCGTCTGCAAGTTTGAGCTGTTGTTCAAGGTCCGCAATGCGGCTGCGCAGAGCCGCTTCAGGAGTATCGTTCATCATTACCGGGGCCTCCTCAAATTTATCGCAAGGCGTACAACCCGCGCTGCAAGCCCATGCATCAAAAGTAACTATAGTCTGCCCTCAAAATGGCTGGATACCAAAGCGCAGGAATTTCAGTGTTTTGCCGCATAGCGGCGGGTCTTGCTCCGCTGCCGGGGCTTGTCCGCAGGCTTGCCGCCCCGAAGCTTCCGGCCAAGCTCTTTGCGGCGCATCAGAAGTTCGGTGACGGCGAAGATGGACACAAGCGAGAACACGAACTGCAGCAGCATCCCCTGCACCGGATGGTCAGCATACTTTGCAGCCATCAGATACCACGGGATGGCCGTCAGCTCCACAGTGTGGATGCAGAAGATGAAGAGCGAGCGCCGGCCCACCCACTCGATGGCATGGGAGATGGGGCCGTCCACTCGGCGCTGCCATTTCAAAAAGAGCCGGATGATGCCGTAGCCCACTGCGCCATCCAGCAGGATGCTCAGCGGCCCCATCGTCCACTCGCCCAGCGAAACGCAGTCGGTGCTCTGGGTCAGCAAAACGCCCGCGACGACGCCCAGCGCGGACGCGATAAGTCCGGCTTTGGCTCTGCCGGAAAGGGGAGTTTCGAAAAGGCGGCGCTTCTTGGCCAGATAGCCAATGTAAAGGTAGGGCAGCGACACCATGCCCTGTGCGATGCAGAAAGGAGCCTCCCACACCAGCGTGACGCCCCAGCCAAGCAGGGTGACGCCGACGACTGCGGGGGTTATGTACCGCTCGGGGAAGATCTCGAGCAGCACGTCCAGAAGCACCCACGCCAGCATCAGAGCCACTAAGTACCACATGGGTCCGCAGGAGAAAAACTGCTGCCCGAAGTAAGTGGCCGTGTGGGGCAGGCCTAACAGGAAACCGCCTAAGACCTTGGCCGATTCTGAGATGGCAGCATCCCACGAGCCGAAAGCTGCATGGTGAATGAAAGCGTGGAGCACCGTGGTGGCCAGTGCAGTATAAAGGTAAGGCTTGAGCAGGGTCTTGACCTGCTGCTCGATGCATTTGTGGATGGAGCGCTTGCGGAAGCCGTAGCCGCTGGCGATGAAGAAGGCGGCCATCAGCGCTTCGCGGTAGGCGAAGAGTGCAAAGGCGAAGGGGGTGACGTCGTCGGTGCCGAGGGGGTAAAGCTCTGCCGTGTGGGCAAAGACGATGGCCAGCATTCCGATGCCTTTCAGCAGGTCGAACATGCCAAGGCTGCTTACAGTGCGGGGCTTGGTGCCTTCCATGAAAAGGGTCCTCCTTGTGCGCCATTCGTCCCGGAGGCCCCGGAAGGCCGTGTTTTAGGCGCGATAAATAAAAATATGAAGCTCGGCGGGGAGCTTTTTTGCCAAATGATATAAACAGTATAATGCTTTTTGGGCTTGCTGTCAATTTGATAAGGACTCGACCTCCGGGTGAAGTTTCGTCCTGACGAAAAAAAGTGTATCACAGCTTTTCGCGCATCGCAACAAAAGGAAAGAATTACATCTGCCTGCACAAATCGAATGCAAGCTCAAGTTGCATATTTGTGCAATTAAATCTTGCGTTTACGCTCTGCTTGCGGTATACTGTTGCCATAAGGAGTCGTGCCAAAGTTTTCCTCGAAATGCCAGAGATTCGGAATGACTCTGGAAAGTGAATGAAAAAGTGCAGAGCTGAAAATTTGACAAAAAGGAGAAAGACCGATGGCTGAATACATCAAAGTACCCGCAGGCGTATACGACATGGTGACCCGCTGCATGGAGCAGGAGTTCCCCGATCATGTGGCCATACGCTATGTGGCCGAGGACGGCAAGACTGTCGTGGAGAAGAAGTATCGCGAGTATGCGCAGGACATCCGCCGGATGGTGGCCTATCTCAAGGCCGAAGTGCCGGACATCAAGGGCCGGCGCATCGTTCTGCTGAGCCGGAACTGCTATGAATTCTGCGTGGCGTCCTACGGCATCATTCTGGCCGGCGGCGTGCTGGTCACGCTGAACCAGAAGAAGACCTGGGACGAGCTGGAATATGAGCTGGGCCTCGTGGAGCCTGCCCTCATCCTGAACGACGGCATCGACTACGGCTGCCGTGCCGAGCTGGAAGCCGCCTATGGTCCGAAGCTCCGTCCGATGGACTGCTATCGGAACACCGCCCCCGGTGAGCTGACCAACTGCATCGGCCACGACGACCTGATGATGCTGATGTTCACCTCCGGCACCACCGGCCGCAGCAAGGGCGTCATGCTCTCGGAGCGGAATATGTGCGCCAGCCTGCACACCTATTCGGAGGTGGCAGAGAACTGGATCACCAACCGCCTCCCGGCAGGCCAGAAGCTGCCGCTGAGCCATATGACCCTGCTGCCCCTCTTCCACATGGCCTGCTTCGTCTGCGTCATGTCCTACCCGCCCGCCGGCTGGGCTCTGAACCTCTGCGGCGACATCCGCGACTTCTACCGCGACCTGGGCCTGATGCACAGCGACGTCATGGCCTCGGCCCCCATGCTGGTGGAGACCATCTACAATGATATGAAGCGTGGCCGCGTCAGCCGTCTGAACGGCCTGTGGGACCTGTGCTGCTCTTCCGCTGCCCTCGACCCCAAGATGCTGCTGGAGCTGGCCCAGAACGGCTTCGTCGTCAACCAGTGCTACGGAATGACCGAGACCTTCGGCGACGGCATCCTGAACTTCACGCAGGTCGAAAAGCAGATGAGTGCCGTGGGCAAGCCCGACGACCACGTTCAGTATAAGCTGGACGAGACCGGCGAGATCTGCATCAAGGGCGACTGCGTGATGCTGGGCTACTACAAGGACCCCGAGGCCACGGCAGAGGTCATCGACGCCGACGGCTGGTTCCACACCGGCGACCTGGCCCGGATGGATGAGGAAGGCTTCTATTACATCACCGGCCGCAAGAAGAACCTTATCATCCTCGCCAGCGGCGAGAACGTCAGCCCCGAAGAGCTGGAAAAGAAGCTGGCCCTCTGCCCGGCCGTCATCGAGTGCATCGTGAAGGAGAAGGGCCAGAAAATTTGTGCTGTCGTCTTCTGCCCCGAGGACAAGCAGGAGGAGGTCCGGGCCTTCGTCACCGAGGTGAACCGCACCCTGCCGCTCTATAAGCGCATCAGCGCGGTGGAATTCACCGCTGAGCCCCTGCCCCGCAACGCTCTGGGCAAGCTGCTGCGCAAGTAAACAATAAAACAGCGAAAAAGGACACGCCGCGTAGTTGCATTTCTTTGCCGAAACAGGTATTATTACGTTGAGGCAGAAAATGTCAGCTGCCGGCGTTTCGCTGCAATAAAGAAAAACAGCAAGGAGCGACAAAAATGATAAATACTGTATATGAGCTCATCACGGACGTCATGGCGAAGCAGTACCCCGACCGGGTGGCTTTCCGCTATGTGGCCGCCGATGGCAAGACTGTGGGGGAAAAGACCTACGCCCAGTATGTGCAGGACATCCGCAGGGCCGTTACTTATTTTAAGGAGAATATCCCCGACATCAAGGGCAAGCGTGTCGGCATCATGAGCCGCAACTGCTATGAGTACGGTGTCAACAGCTTCGGCGCGATCCTCGCCGGGGCCGTCGTCGTGACCATCAACCAGAAAAAGACCTGGCCTGAGCTGGAATATGAGCTGGGCCTTGTCGAGCCTTCCCTCATCGTCAACGACGGCATCGACTATGGCTGCCGCCCCGACATCGAGGCCGCCTACGGCGATAAACTCCGCCCGATGGACGCCTTCAAGGACAGCGCGCCTGCAGAGCTTGTTGACTGCGTGGGCCATGATGATTTGATGGTGCTGATGTTCACTTCCGGCACCACCGGCCGCAGCAAGGCCGTCATGCTCTCGGAGCGCAACTTTTTTACCACTGTGGAGTGCCAGGTCAAATTCGGCGACGCCATGCTGGACTATAAGCACGAGCATATGCCCGAGGACAAAGACGACGTCCTGAGCAACTTTGCCATCCTGCCCCTGTTCCATCTGGGTACGTTCATCTGCCTCTTCGTTTGGGCCTGCAAGGGCTGGGCGCTGAACCTCTCCGCCGACATCCGCGACTTCTACCGCGACCTCGGCCTGATGCACAGCGATGCCATCGCTGTGGCTCCCATGCTGATGGAGGCCATCTACAAAGACGTCAAGCGGGGCCGCCGCGCCCGCCTGAACGGCATCTGGAACCCCTGCGGCTCCTCTGCCATGTTTGACGGCACCATGCTGGCCGAGCTGGCACAGCAGGGCATGATGATCACTCAGGTGTACGGCATGACCGAGACCTGCGGCGACGGCATCATCAACTACGAGCAGGACGAAAAGCACATCCGCGCCGTGGGCAAGCCCGACGACCACGCCGAGTACAAGCTGGACGAGACGGGCGAAATTTGCATCCGCGGCGGCTGCGTCATGCTGGGCTATTACAAGGACCCCGAGGCCACCGCAGAAGTCCTCGACGCCGACGGCTGGTTCCACACCGGAGACCTGGCCCGTGTGGACGAGGACGGCTTCTATTACATCACCGGACGCAAGAAGAATATCATCATCCTCGACAACGGTGAGAACGTCAGCCCCGAAGAACTGGAAAATCTGCTGTCCAAGTGCGAGGCCGTCAAGGAATGCATCGTCAGGGAGAAGGGCAAGAAGATCTGTGCCGTCATCTACTGCGGCGAGGCCGACCAGCAGACCGTCCGCGACTTCATCACCGAGACCAACCGCACCCTGCCGCTCTACAAGCGGATGAGCGCCGTGGAGTTCAGCACCGAGCCTCTGCCCCGCACCGGCACCGGCAAGCTGCTGCGCAAGTAAGAATAAACCGGGCAGGCTGCGGAATACTGGAAAAGAGCCGCAGCCGCCTTTAATGGAACTACGAAAGGAAGATTTAAACTATGGAAAGAACCGAGATCGTGTCCCAGATCCTTGCAATTCTGGAAGATGTTGCAGAAATTTCCCCCGATGATGTGAACGAGAACAGCGTCCTCATGGACGACCTCGACCTGTCTTCGATGGAGATTCTGACCGTTGTGGCTGACCTTGAGGAGACCTTTGGCCTGCGCATCCCCGAAAAGGAGCTGCGCAACTTCGTCACCGTCAGCGATTTGGCCGACTATCTGGCCGCACACGCGGGGGAATAAGGAATGGATGCCGAACAGCGCTCTGTTTTTCAGGGTATCGTTTACTATTACCGCGAAAACATGGTCAACTGCCGCTATCAGGTCACGCTGAAAGACGCCGTGGACGGTGCGCTTTTGCAGCAGGCTCTGGATGCGGCCCGGGCAAAGGCACCCTACTATTTCCAGAAGCCGGTGTGGGAGAAAAAGCTGCTCCACCTCGAGCCGTCGGACGCCCCCTGCCCGGTGCGGCAGGGCAGTGCAAAGCCCGAATTTCCGGACGAGAACGGCTTTACGGTTGCCCTGAGCTATGAGGGGAAAGTCGTCTATTTCGACTGGTTCCACTTTCTGGCCGATGGCCGGGGCATAGCACCCTTCATGACCATGGTGCTGCAGTTCTACTGCAACCTGCGGTACGGCACGGCTTTCGAGGGCCGGACCCTTGAGACGGACCCTGCCTACGACATCGAGGACATCCTTGCAAAGTATCCCGAGAGTCAGGTGGCCAACGATATGCAGCGCCCCGTGGTGCAGACCTTTGAAGAGACGCCCACCTGCTGCCGCATCCGGCTGGAAAAGGCGGGGCTTGTGGACGCCGCCCTCCGCTGCGGCGTCAAGCCCTTCAGCACCCTTACGGCTCTGCTCTGTAAGGCGGTGCGGGCGTATCTGGACAAGGACGAGGTGCTCTACAGCTACTCGACAGACGCCCGCGACGCGCTGGGTGCGCCGAACGCCCTCTACAACTGCGTGGCCTCCTTCCAGCGCAAGCTGCCGCTGACGGCAGATGCCCCGCTGGCCGAAGTGGCCGTGGGCGTGGACGCGGACCTGAAGGCGAACCTCGCCCCGGAGAAGAAGATCTTCCGCATCGCCGAGCAGATGGGCTGGGTCTACCGGGTCTACCAGCAGAAAGCCAGCCTCAGCATCAAAAAGCGCATCTTCCAGATGGGCGAGTACATCAGCGGCTTCCCGGCGGACTTCTGGGTGAGCTATCTGGGCGACCCCTTCAGGCCGTCCAGCCCGGAGCTGACCCGGTACATCGAAGATTTCCAGACGTGGGTGCCCGCTGACGGCGCATCCATCGGTCTGGAAGCCACCAGCCTGCACGGGGTCATCACCCTCTGCATCAAGAACAAGG
>OIXV01003247.1_pt1 | contig 12180 bp, 8 predicted proteins | sample 1587771 | NCBI WGS metagenome assembly OIXV01 (sample SAMEA3888893, study PRJEB22519) | human gut metagenome | biome: human gut; feature: human-associated habitat; material: faeces | place: Denmark | collected 2010
CCTTGCAGTGGACGCTGACCCACTCTTTTTACGCAAAAGCCTTAGCCGTAAAGAGGGTTACTTCTAACGGAGGGGGTAATACCCCTGGGGTTGACATGGAAACATGGGAGAAACCCGAAACAAAAATGCAAGCAATAAACGACCTCAGACGCAGAGGCTATCAGCCGAAGCCCTTGAGAAGAGTTCACATCAAAAAGAGTAATGGCAAACTGCGCCCATTGGGAATACCTACATTAAAAGACAGAGCCATGCAAGCACTCTACCTCATGGCATTGGAACCAGTAGCTGAGACGACAGCCGATACTCGTTCATACGGATTCCGTAAGGAACGTCGTTGTATGGATGCAGTAACGCAATGTCATAATATCCTTCGAAAAGGCTATTCTCCCGAATGGATTTTGGAAGGGGATATAAAAGGGTGCTTTGACCATATCAGCCATGAATGGTTACTCGTCAACATTCCGATGGATAAGGCGATGCTCCGAAAATGGTTGAAATGTGGCTATATCTTTAATAAACAGATGTTCCCGACAGAGGAGGGTACACCTCAAGGTGGTATAATCTCTCCCACGCTTGCCAATATGACATTAGACGGATTGCAGAAAGTTCTCGCAGAGAGATATAAAAGAAGAACCATAAAAGGGGAACATTATTCTCCAATGGTGAATCTGGTACGTTATGCCGATGACTTTATCATCACTTGTGAGAACAGAGAAACGCTTGAAAACGAAATCAAGCCTTTGGTAGCCGAGTTCATGGCGGAAAGAGGGCTTACCCTGTCTGAAGAAAAGACGGTGATAACCAACATTCGTGACGGGTTCGATTTTCTTGGTTTTAATATCCGCAAATACGGCAATGAAATATTGACCAAGCCGACCAAGAAAGCCGAAAAACGCTTTATGGAGAATATCCGTAAGGTGATAAAAGGCAATAAGGGTTGTAAGCAGGAGTCTTTAATCAGAATGTTGAACGCTAAAATCCGAGGTTGGGGAGCTTATTATCAGCATGGTGCAACGCGTGATTCTTTTCACAGAATTGACCATCAAATATTCCTCTCCCTATGGCAATGGGCTAAACGTCGCCATTCCAAGAAAGGGAAGCGATGGATTAAAGACCGTTATTGGCATAACATCCGAGGTAATAGTTGGACATTTGCTGCCAAGTTCAAGAAGTCAAATGGGAAGGATGACCAGCTAACATTGCTGACGCTCTCGTCTTCATTCCCTTTCCTGCCATATACGCAGATTAAAGGAGATATGAATCCATTTGACACGGATTGTCGTTTATACTTCAACAAGAGAATGAAGTCGAAAATGCTTGTATCACTAAAAGGACGTAAATCTTTGCTTCACCTATGGGAAAAGCAAGGGAGAATATGTCCAATATGTGGAGAGCCGATAGATACGCACAAGGCATGGAATGTACTGCCAACCGTTCAAAAAGGACGAAAGTGCAATATATTGGTTCATGACGAATGTTTCAAAATATCCCTCAAATCCAATGACAACAGAAAGAAGTAGTATGAGCCGGTCTCTATATAAGAATAGAGATTTAGAAAAGCTTGAGCCGTATGAGGGGAAACTCTCACGTACGGTTCTGAGGGGGGAAGAGGGCAGTAATGCCCTTGACCTACCCGATCGACCGTCCGACCTGCAACAGCGTGACGGACGGGGTGTTAGAGCCGGGAACGAGATTGCTAAGCATTTTGCCGAGAACAACGTGGATATCATCATCTACGCGGTGGAAAAGTCGCTGGACAGCTACAAGTTCAATCTGCTGCACTGCAAGCAGACGTTCATATCGCAGCTCAAAAGTGGAGCGATGGGCGCACGTACCATCGACGAGGGAGCAATGGACGAAAAATCGGGTATGAACTTCTCGGAGTATATGGCGTTGCTCTCCGGCAATACCGACCTTTTGGATAAGGCGAAATTAGAGAAGCGTATCGCCTCGCTCGAAGGGGAACGCAAGTCGTGGGGCAAGGGCAAGCGCGATTCGGAGTTCAAGCTGGAATCCAAGACGGGAGAACTGCGCAACAACACGGCTTTCATCGAAGCCATGACGGAAGACTGGAACCGTTTTCTTTCCGTTGTGCAGACTGATAAGGAAGGCAGCCGCCTTAATCTTGTCAAGGTGGACGGCGTGGATTCAACGGATGAGAAGGTCATCGGTAAGCGTTTGCAGGAAATCGCCAAGAACGCCACGACTGGTGGACTGTACAAGGCTGTCGGGGAACTTTACGGCTTTCCGATAAAGGTGGTCAGCGAGAGGACACTCAAAGAAGGTCTGGAGTTCACCGACAACCGCTTCGTGGTGGAGGGGAACTACAAGTACACCTACAACAACGGGCATCTGGCGATGGCAGACCCGATTGCTGCCGCACGAAACTTTCTGAACGCATTGGAGAGGATTCCGACCATCATCGACCAGTACAAGTCTAAGAACGAAGTGCTGGAAAAGGAGATTCCGCAGTTGCAGGAGATAGCGGGCAAGGTGTGGAAGAAGGAGGACGAGCTGAAACAGCTGAAGTCCGAACTCGCCGCACTGGACCGCAAGATACAGCTTGAGCTGGCTCCGGCTCAGGAAAACACAGAAGAGAACCGGCAAGGCAACGAGAAAAAACAGACGGAACAACAGCCGGAAAGCCCGCACGTGGACTTTGTACGCAGTCATTTAATTATAGGGAGACCCGGTTTATCGGAATCCAAAGGTGTAAAACTTTAATATCGAAGTCTTGACAGAAAAAGCCAGTGGTTGAATTTTTCACCACTGGCTTTAATTCTAATAATTTTTCAATCTAATATGACCGAATCTATAACGTTAAATCATAGATTATGTGTCTATTTGTGAAGAAAAAGACGTAACTTTGTATCAAAATCAAATAAGCATAACAATGGAACCATCTATATACAGTTTTTCACTTTATACCGCACTGCCGTTGATGTTATTCTTCGGCTTTTATTTTTTGTTTGCAAAGACTCCTGAAAAGAAAATTTTCAAGAATTATCTCCGCTCCCGACAGATTATGGGTATAGCTATGCTACTGCTTTCGGCAAACTATTCGGTACATTTCTTCTTTGGTATCCGATTCAAAAATGCGGATTCTGCCATATTGATGAACATGTCCACATACTTCCTGTGCTATTCTCTGTTCAGTTCGGCATTGATAATGTTGCTTGATCGTTTTTACATTACCAAACGGCGTGTGTGGACACATATCATTTTATGGATTATATTCTCAACTCTTTCCGGAGTTGTGTTGTTCCTGTTGCCAAGCGGAATCATGCAAAAAATCTCTTTATTTGCTTTAGCTGTATGGTTAGTCGTTTTTGGAATCGTTTTAGCTCGCAGAGTCATAATTGCATATCGTAGAGCCATTCGGATTTTCAATGAAACTCAGGCGGATGATATAGGCACATATATCGAATGGCTTTCCATATTCACTTATTGGGCTGTTATCTTCGGTGTCGGATGCGGATTGCTGACATTTCTGCCAGACAAATATGTTTTTATCTGGATTTTGTCGTCAATACCGTTCTACAGCTATCTTTTCTACAGCTATCAGAACTACCTGCTGTTCTATGAACAGGTGGAAAATGCTTTTGAGCAAGATATACAGTCTGAAGAAGAACTTCTGACAGATACGGAAACAGAACCTGAAATAGTTTCTGAGAAAGAAGTTCCAGTGTCCTATACAGAAATTATAGAGAAAGTGGCCAACTGGATAAAGACAGACGGCTATGTCCAGCAGGGACTTACCATAAAAGAACTGTCCGAAATACTTCATACGAACCGTACCTATCTTTCCGCTTATATCAAGACTACGTATAAAATGACATTCCGCGAATGGATAACCGGTCTCCGGTTGGAGTATGCGAAAAACATACTGAAGGAGCATCCGGAAATCAATATACAGAAGCTGGCTGAGTCTTCCGGTTTTCTTTCCCGCAGTAACTTTATCAAATCATTTACAGAGAAGGAAGGATGTACGCCTGGCAAGTGGAAAAAAGCAAATCTGGAATAATTTGTGTGGTAAAAAGCCGATGAAAAAGGTCTCAGAAGCTCATTTTCAAAAAGTGCTCAAGCGACAAAAAAGTGCTAATTCGACAAAAAAAAGTGCTCAAACGACAATTTGAAAAGTGCTCAAACGACAATTTTTATAAAACGCTGTATTTCAACAGAAAAAGTTTTTGTAATATTTTGGGCGCTGAATGGCATTTATTACCTTTGGAGAAGACAAAGATAATAAATTCAAGTTTATATGAGCAGAAAAATCACTTTTCTCACCCTGTTTCTGTGGCTGATGACGGTAACTTTTCCTGTCATTGCGCAGCAGAAAGCAGACACGACCTACACCTTCCGGTTCGTTACGCAGAAGGACATGTTCTACGTGCCTTGGAATGGCAATGACACGGAACTTGCCCGCCTGCTGGAATGCATCGAGCGCAACAGAACGGACATTCTTGACGGCAGGCTGCCGCTGCTGGTTGACGGCTACTGCAACTCGCTGGGCAGTGAAACCGAGAACCTTGCCACGGCGAAGATCCGTGCCAACCGTGTGAAATCCGAACTGATTATCCGTGCGGAAATCAAGGAAGAAAACTTTATCACCCGCAACCATGCGACAGAGGGAGACTTTGTCACTGTGCGCCTGACGGTACCGGTCAAGGAAACAGCCGTGACGGATGCGGAAGCGGAAGCACGACGCAAGGCGGAAGCCGAACGACTGGAAGCCGAGAAGCGTGCCGAACAGGAACGACTTGCCGAAGAGCAGCGCAAGGCGGAAGAAGCCCGACTTGCCGCTGAAAAGGCAGAAGCCGAGAAAGCCGCTCAACAAAATACACTTGCCGACACGCCGTCGGAAACTAAAATTACAAATGATCATCATCTCTCCCTGCGTGCCAACCTGCTGCGTTGGGCTACCTTGACACCCGATTTAGGACTTGAATGGCGCATCTGCCCATCGTGGGGCATTGCCGTAAACGGCTCGTGGACTTCTTGGAGCTGGAGTGACAAGGACCGCCGCTATGCACTCTGGGAAGTGGCTCCGGAAGTGCGTTACTATATGGGTGAGAAGAAAGCCTGGTATCTGGGCGCGATGTTCAAGGCCGGACAGTTCAACTACAAGTTCTCCGAAGCAGGCAAGCAGGGCGACCTGATGGGTGGCGGCATCACCGCCGGCTATCAGCTGCGGCTGAACAAGGCACTGGCTCTTGATTTCAACCTCGGTCTGGGCTACCTGAATGCCGATTTCGAAAAATATGAAGTCATCGACGGTGTACGTGTACGCCGCGGCAACGAAACAAAGGACTGGTGGGGCCCCATCAATGCCGGTGTGACATTGGTATGGAAGTTATTCTAACACGGAGGAATAGAATATGAAAGCAAGACAATATATAAATATGATGGGAATGGCAGCCGCCGTGCTGCTCTCTTCCTGCGTGAAGGACACGCTCTATGACACGCCACACCCCGACAGCGGGAAGATTGCGGTGACAGCCGACTGGTCGGCCCGCGGTGAGGGTATCGACATACCTGCCACGTGGACGGTCACCATGGGTGACTATACGGGTACGGAGACTTCCGCCACCCATGCCCCCGACCATCTGTTTGCTCCGGGCAGCTACACCCTTGCGGTGTGGAACCCGACTGAAGGAATCACGGTGAACGGCACCACAGCCACCATTGCCGCAGCCACGGGAACCCGGGCAGGCACGGATACCTTTGTGAACAATGCCCCGGGATGGTTCTTCACCTATACGGAACAGGTGACCATCGAGAAAGACAAGGACTATCCGCTGACCGCCGCAATGAAGCAGCAGGTACGCGAACTGACGCTCATCATCAAACCGACGGGTGATGCCGCCGGACGCATCACGGAGATTGTTGCCCATCTGACGGGTGCAGCCGGAACACTCGACTTCGCTACCGATACCTACGGAGCCGCTTCAAACGTCGTGCTGCCCTTCACCAAGATTACCGAAGGTGACGATGCCGGCAAGTGGAAAGCCACGGTGCGGCTGCTGGGTGTGACCGGCACGGAACAACTGCTGACGGGTGAAATCCGCTATGCTGACGGCAACCCGAGCCCCACCACGCTGAAAAGCGACCTCACGGAAGCCCTCAAGGATTTCAACACCGGAAAGGGCGAATCGCTGACCCTCGGCGGAACGCTGGTTGAGACTCCCGAAGGCATGGAAGTGGACGGAGCCGAAATCAACGGCTGGGAAGAAGTGAAAGGTGATGATGTAAATGCCGATTTGTAACTAATAAAATGACAGATATAATGAAGACAAGATTTTTTGCACTTGCGATGCTCGCCCTCGCACTGGCAGCCTGCAACAACGACAACGAGAACCTGAACGGTGCCCCCGTGGCCGCCCAGTTTACCGCCGACATCGCCCCCGCCACCCGCGCCAGCGGAACTACCTGGACTGGCGGCGACCGTATCGGCATCACCGACATCGGCAACGATTCCCAGTACGGCAACGTGCCTTTCATCCTGAAGAACGGGAAATTTGAGGCAGAAGGAAAGGTCATCTATATCGAAGATACAAAGGCCCATACTTTCCGCGCCTACTATCCGTACAACGCGGCGGGAGGCATCCTCGCAGCCACGACCGATGCCACGGCGCAGCAGAATCAGTCTGCCATTGACTTCCTCTTTGCCACAGGAGCCACGGGAGACAAAAAAAGCCCGGTAGTGAGCTTCACCGACAAAACCGGCAAAGGCGGTGAAGACAACTCCTTCCACCACCGCATGAGCCGGATAACCCTTACCTTCGAGGCGGGCGACGGCGTGGATTTCAGCGTGGTCAAGCCTGAACGTTACACGCTGGGCGGATTGTTACTCACCGGTACGTTCAACACGGCCGACGGTATTGCCACCGCAGACAACGGGGCACAGACCGGAGAACTGGCCATGAATTTGGCAGACGGCGTTCTCACGTCATCAATCATCCTCTTCCCGCAGACAGTTGCATCACTGCCGTTGGTTGTGAATTACAAAGGTCAGGAATATCATGCCACACTTACCGTGCCCGACGGCGCACTGCTGGCGGGTAGAAACCATACCTATACCGTCAAGGTACGCAACAAAGTCCTTGAAGTCAGCGAAGCCACCATTGCAAAGTGGAACGATATAGACGGTGGAGATGTGGGTGCTGACCTGTAGGATGTTAATAATTAATCGATTAGAATGAAGAATTATGAGACATAGATTATTTATCCCCGCAGCCACCGCACTGCTGTTCGCCCTCGCCGCCTGCACGCAGGACGAACTTGCTGGCGATAACCGTCTGCCCGAAGGTGAATACCCCGTCATCATCCGTGCCACCGGATTGTCCGTAGAGGCAACGCCGCTGGCAGCCCCTTCCACCCGTGCCGCTGTGGACGGCGACTGGCTGGGTGTCACTTCCGTGGCACTCAAGATGGGCGATGCGGTAAAGGAATACACCGTAACGGCTTCTACCGATTTCAAGAGTGCCACGCTTTCACGCGAGAACGACCCGTACTACTGGACCAGCCGCGACCCGATTACCATATCGGCATGGTGGCCCTTCAACAATGCCGACATCACACAGATGCCTGCCGTGAAGGTGGCAGAAGACCAAAGCAAATTGGCTGACTTCCAGAACAGCGACTTCATCTCTGCTGAGAACCGGAAGGTGGAATTTAACAACCCGACTCTTGAATTTACCCACCGCACGGCACGCGTGACAATCGAACTGAAGCCCGGCACGGGATTCACGAGCGTTGCCGGTGCCACGGTGATCCTCGTGAGCCTGTCCGCCGATAACGGCAACCCGACCGCCATCAAGACCTACAACGCAAGCGGCAACACCTACGAGGCACTGACCGCCCCGCAGACCGTTGCGGCAGGCAAGCCGTTCATCCGGGTGGAACTCGGCAGCGGCACCTTCTACTTCCGCCCGCAGAACAACGTCGTATTAGAGGCTGGCAACCGCTATAAATACACCGTCAAGGTGAACGCCACCGGCTTGACGTTAGAGGGTTGCACCATCGGTGACTGGGCTGACGGTGGCGGCGAAAGCGGCGAGGCTGAGGATTTAGGCTATTCTATACAGAACGACGGCAGTTACACGGTCTATAACGCCGACGGCCTGCTGGCATGGAACAAAGCCGCACAAAAGGACGAATCGATAAATTGCACCCTCACCGCCGACATCGACCTGACGGGTAAGGATTGGACACAGATAGGCACATGGCCAGGTTACTCCGGCGTCTTTAATGGGCAGGGACACCGCATTACGGGATTAAACTTTTCAGCAGCGACTACTGAACTTTTTGGGTTATTAAATTTACGTGGTGTGATAAAGAACCTACAACTCATAGATGTGAATCTATATGGCAATAATGGATCAGCAGCTGGAATAGTGGATCAAAATAATGGTCAAATCATTGCCTGCTCTGTGACGGGAAAAATTTCTGCATATGGTAGAACTTGTGGTATAGCCGATTTAAATTATGGCAGTATCACAGCTTGCTGGTTTGACGGCACATTGAAAGATTATGAATCTGGAGCTATAGTGCGTTTCAACTACAATACTATAACTTCCTGTTATTGGGGAGGCAATGCCGAGCGAGGAGAATTCCGTAATTTTGGAGGAACGGTAGATGCCACGAAGGTGGACGGCGCGACAGTGAAATGGCAGACAGCCGTCGACGGCATGAACACCGCCCTCACCGCTGGCGACTACCAGTGGGTACTCGGCACCGACGGTCTGCCCGTATTGCAAAAGAAACAATAACGAACCCTAAACAACACGCATCATGAAACGAACAATCATCCATACATCTGCAGCCATAGCCCTGCTGCTCGGCATTGCCGCCTGCACGCAGGACGAAGCGGGCTTCCTACCGGAAGGGGCGGAAGGCACACCCATCGTCTTCACCGCCACGGGGCTGAATCCCGCCGCGACAGCCACCGCCGGCACCCGTGCCCCCGCGAATGGCAATTGGACGGGTGTGCAGAGCGTGGCAGTTCTGATGGACGGCATGGTGAAGACGTACAACGTGACGCCCTCCACCGCCGACCCCACCAGCGCCACGCTGACCTCCACCGACCCGTACTACTGGACCAACCACAACGACATCACCGTCACAGCGTGGTGGCCCTACACCGCTGGCGAGACAACCCCACCTGCGGTAAAGGTAAAAGCCAACCAAAGTGCCCAGAAAGACTTTGAGACCAGCGACCTCATCGTAGCCGACGGACAGAAGGTGATCTACGGTAGCCCCACGCTCCGCTTCACCCACCGCACGGCGCGAGTGACCGTCGTTCTGACGGACTACACCGAGGGGCTGGCATCCGTGCAGTTGACGGGTCTCTCCACCGAAGGCGACAACCCGGATATAATCGTCCCGTATGACAAGGGCAGCAACACCTACACCGCCATCGTCGCCCCGCAAAGTGTGGCAGCTGGCACAGCCTTCATTACCAGCACCTTCACTAACGGCAAGACCTTCGTTTATAAGATGAAGAATGCTACCGACTGGCAGGCGGGCGGTGAATATACCTACACCGTCTCCCTCGCTGCGGCAAAAGGCTATATCATAGAGGACGACGGCAGCTACACCGTGACCTCCGCCGATGGTCTGATGAATATAGCCGAATTAGTGAACGGAGGTAAGAGCAACATTAACATTACCCTCGACACTGACATTGACCTCACAGGCAAAGACTGGACACCGATAGGCACAGACTACGACAACTCATACAAAGGCACCTTCGACGGTGGCGGCCATACCATTACGGGGCTGACCTTTACGACAAATGACGAATTTGCGGGTCTGTTCGGCTGGCTCAATAGAGCTGGTACGGTGAAGAACGTGGTGATGGAGGGCGTACAGATAACAAGCAATCAAATATATGGCGGCAGTATTGGCGGCGTGGTAGGATATAGCTGGGGCACCATTGAAAACTGCTCGGTGTCGGGCAGCGTCAGCGGCACGGTGTATGTCGGCGGTGTGGTGGGTGCTCAAATAGGCGGTTCCATCACCGGATGCAGTTCCTCTGCCACAGTGAAGGGAACGGTCGATGTCGGCGGCGTGGCAGGTCAGACGAATTCGAGTGCCACCCTGACCGCTTGCTATGCCACGGGCAACGTGACCATAGAAATAAACCCCGCAAAGAATATCGCTGGCGGCAGTCTGGTGGGAATGAACGCAGGAATCAGCCTCCTTGCCTGCTATGCCACGGGCAACGTAACCAGTACGGGTAGTAGCACTGGCCAAGTACATATCGGCGGCTTTTTGGGAAATAACTACACCACCGTGACCGCCGGCTATTGGAAGAACAATCATGAACAAGGCATCGGCTACAATAGGGAAAGCACCGGAGCCACGAAGGTGGACGGCTCTGTCGTTACCTGGCAGAAAGCCGTCGATGCCATGAACACCGCCTTGCAGAACGCAGGCTCAGAGTGGCGTTACGAACTTAACGGAGCATTGCCTACCTTGAGGAAGCAGTAAACCGTTGCGGGCGGAAAAGTTCCGCCCGCAACGAACATTAACCGAAGTATAACCCCAATAAAAAAAGGAGGACGTGCTGGAACACACGGAGAATCCACCATATAGGTTTTGGCATCAAGGCATTGTTAATAATAATATAGACTCCAGTGTAAATATGGAAACTGTAAGCCGGACATTGTCAAGATTGGTGCTCATTAAAGGCAACAAATCAAGTAATTAAATTAAAAACATGGGACTTTTTCACAGAGACAAGAAAAATAATGACGATGAGCCGGACAGTGTTCAAACCAATTCATTCTCTGATATTATGAATGGTTTGCAATACGCCGTAAACTGTGCACAAGATACATTGCAGAATCATCAGATACAAAATCTGACCAGACTTTTTGAAGGAACAAATGCAAATAACGCAAATACGTTCCAATCGAAAAAAATCATGGTTGGAGACAAGACTATTGATATTCCACTTATAGCTTTGATATCCCATCATTATCTTGCGATGGATAATGTGCAGATAAAGTTCAAGGCGAAGGTCGGAAGCGTGGAATCACAGATTCCAGAAAACAACTTATTGTTATCCAGCCCACAAAGAGCCAATCTCCAGATGCAGATGAGCAACATAAAACCGGATGCGGATGATGTCATGGAGGTTTGCGTCAATTTTAAGGTTCAGGAGACTCCGGAGAGCATTTCCCGAATTATTGACGATTTTGTAAAAAATATCTAACAATTTTAAAATTCAAATGTTATGGCAGAAGAAATAAAGAACCAAGGGCAACAAGAAAATGCGGAAAACTTGAATGAAAATGTAAGCGGACAGGCGAAAGAAATTATCTCCGCTGCATTGGAAGAGACTCAAAACAGAGAAACTTCTCCAGTTCTTAAAGCAGATTCAAACGTGACTGACAAATTCAAGGGGCTTCCCATGCGGGAACTTATTGCAGCTCCACTTATTGCAGCAGCCGAAGCACAACAGGAATTGGCAGCGACAGCATGGAATTTCTACCAGCAAATTGCATTTGATAGTAAAAGCGGCAATAAAGCGCGTATATTGGAATTCGATGTCGAAAGACCGATACAGCAGGATAGAAAAATGACAACAATGTCACAAAGTGTCAAGGCTCCGTTTATAGGATTGGTGCCTATTCCTTCCCTGCTCATAGATCGCGTGGATGTCGATTTCCAGATGGAGGTTACCGATACATCAAACGTAAAAAGCACTACCAACGCAGAAGTAGAGGCAAAAGCTTCTGCAAAACATTGGTTTATAAATGCGGAAATCAGCGGCAAAGTCACGACCGCCCGCGAGAACACCCGCATGACCAACCAAACGGCAAAATACCAGATACATGTGACAGCCAGTCAGCAGCCGCAGACCGAAGGTCTATCTAAACTGATGGATATAATGGCATCATGTATCGAGCCTATAACAAACGAAAGTAACAGTAAGTAAATATATGAATTTGATTCAAGCATTAAGATTGCCAAACAGTCAAGCAGTAATGACAAATATTGCACGGTTTCATTATCAAAATATTTATAATGTAGGTTTGACCCCTCCGATTGCCACGCAAAGTAATTTGACATTTCAAATAAAAGGATATACCCGTAACTATCGTTTTCTTAGATTAGACTATGCCTGTGTCATATATATTGCGGATAGAATAGCAGTCGTTGCTTCAAATG
>OIXV01003256.1_pt1 | contig 12150 bp, 10 predicted proteins | sample 1587771 | NCBI WGS metagenome assembly OIXV01 (sample SAMEA3888893, study PRJEB22519) | human gut metagenome | biome: human gut; feature: human-associated habitat; material: faeces | place: Denmark | collected 2010
AGGATACCATGGCAAAAGCATACGTCAACGCAAGAGTCTACACAATGAAAAATGAAGGAGATACAGTTGAAGCTTTCATTATTGAAGATGGAAAGTTCTTCTACTGCGGCAGTAGCGACGAGGCGATGCGCCTCATCCGCGCGGGAAAAGAGAGCGGCATCTGGCCGGATGCTGAGATCGTCGATCTGCACGGGAAATGCGTCCTGCCAGGCCTGATCGACGATCATGAGCACGTTCAGACCTATGCCCGCGGCCTTTTGAAGGTCGATTTGACCGATGCGCGCTCCGTTGACGAGGTAAAAGCTCTCGTTCGTGCGCAGGCGGAAAAGACTGCGCCGGGCAAGCTCATCCTCGGCAGCGGCTTTGACCAGACAAAATTCGCCGAGCAGCGTCTTCCGACGCGATGGGACCTCGATGAAGCCGCCCCTGCAAATCCTGTCGTGATCACGCGCTACTGCTTACATATCAATATAGCAAACTCGCTGGCACTTGAAAAGGGCGGAATTTTTGACAAAGATGACGTACCGCATGGCATCGAACGTGGCGAAAATGGCAAATTAACCGGCTGTATGCAGGAGCGCGAGGCCGCCGCACTCATCAATACCATCACCGACGGCGTCGATCTGAGCGACGAAGAGCTCAAGGACGCCGTAGTCGAGGCGCTGCACCGCGCCAATTCCTACGGCATCACGAGCGTCCATCCCATCCAAGGCAAGCTCTGCAACCTCTTTGAGCAGACGAGCCTTTATCAAGACCTGCGCGACTCCGGCCGCCTGACGGCGCGCATCTACATCGGTGATGACGAGATGCCCGGCTGCAATATCCGCACAGGCCTCGGCGATGAGATGGTCAAGTACGGTTTCTATAAAATATACACAGACGGCTCGCTCGGCGGGCGCACGGCGCTGATGACGGAACCCTACGCCGACGATCCCGGCAACACGGGGGCCTGCCACTACAGCCAGGAAGAACTCGACAAAATGGTCAAGGAGGCCTATGACCGCCGCTTGCAGACGGCCGTGCACGCCATCGGCGACAAGGCCTGCGAGATGACGCTGCTCGCGCTCAAGCGCGCGCACGACGCGAACCCGCGCCCGTGGGACGAGGTCCGCTTCCGCCTGACGCACTGCTCGCTCATCAACGATAACATCATCGCGCTACTGCGCGAGATGCCGATGCTCATCGATATGCAGCCCGGTTACGTGTCCACCAACATCCACTGGAGCGACGAGCGCGTGGGCAAACGCGCGCCGTTTCTCTTCGCGTGGAAGACGCTCATGGGCCTTGGCCAGCGTCTCTGCGGCTCGTCCGACCTGCCGTGCGAGAATTTGGATCCCCTTGTCGGCGTTTACGCTGTGGAGACGCGCAGCGGCTACGACGGCTACCTTCCCGAGGGCTGGCAGCCGCAGGAGCGCCTGACGCGCTATGAGGCGGTGAGCCTTTACACGAAAAATCCCGCCTACGCCTCGTTTGAAGAGGACCTCAAGGGCACCATCGAGGTCGGCAAGCTCGCCGACTTTGCCGTGTTCGACCGCGATATCTTCACCATCCCCGCGCCGGAGCTCATGCAGGCACAGGTCGAGCGCACGGTCCTCGGCGGAAAAGAAGTCTACATGAAAAAATAACGATACAAAATTAAGGAGGTAGTTTTCCATGATGATCCAGGACAAGTTCATTTCCCTTGAAGGGAAGGTAGCCATTATCACCGGCGCCGGTCAGGGCATCGGCCTTGCCATCGCCCAGCTCTACGCCAAGTACGGCGCAGCGGTCGCAATGGTCGATGTGAGCGACAAGTGCGCCGAAGAAGCCGGTAAGATCCGCGAGCTCGGCGCTGAGGCGCAGGCATTCAAGTGCGACGTGACCAGCGAGGACGATGTGAAGAAGACCGTTGAAGTGGTGATGAAGGCTTTCGGCCACATCGATATCCTCGTCAACAACGCGGGCATCATCGTGCGCAAGACTGTGCTCGACACCACTGTAGAGGAATGGGACCGCTGCATGGACATCGGCCTCAAGGGCACTTTCCTCTTCTCCAAGCACGTTGTGCCCATCATGATCAAAGAGGGCGGCGGCGTGATCGTCAACACCGCCTCCGGTGCAGCCATCAAGGGCGTGCCCGATGCGGCCCCGTACAATGCCGTCAAGGGCGGCGTGGCGGCGCTCACACGCGGTATGGCCGTGGACTTCGGCAAGTACAATATCCGTGTCAACTGTGTCTGTCCCGGCGATATCCTCACGCCCATGCTCATCTCCGAGGGACTGCAGACCGGAAAGATCACGACCGGCGACCCCAAGACGCCAGAGGAGCAGGCCGCGTTCGACGCGTTCATTGCCTCCTGCGGCGACTATCGTCCGCTCCAGCGCATCGGCACGGCGGAGCAGATCGCCTATACCTTCCTCTTCCTTGCAAGCGACATGAGCTACTACGCCACGGGTGGCAGCTTCGTCGTCGACGGCGGTCGCTGCAGCTAAAACCAACCAAAACGACAACATCCTCTCTCTAAAATTTCCCTCATACAGTGCTAAGACCGGCTCGTTCATGGCCGGTCTTAGCACTTTTTTGCAACTATTTTACAAAAAACGGATACCCGGGAAGGGGGAAGAGCTTTACACGCTTTTTATTGACTTGGACGGGAAAAAAGGGTATGATACATGGAAGAACCAAATCAGTATGTTGAACAAAACGAGGTGAGAGGACCGTGCAAGGCCAGAAACAGAAAACAGTGACGATCGATTGGAAGCCGGATCGGCAGTCCAAAGAACCGATCTATGCGCAGATCGTTTCCTATGTCAGCCGCCGCATCTCCTCCGGCGACTGGGGCAGCGGACAGACGCTGCCTTCACAGCGCAAGCTCTCGGAGATATTCGGCGTGAACCGCAGCACCATCGTTGAGGCGATGGACGAGCTCGCATCCCTCGGACTCATCGAGAGCAGCTATGGCGGCGGAACGCGCATCGCCAGCGGTAGCTGGTCGCTGCTGATGCAGGACAAGGCTCCGGACTGGCAGAGCTATATCCGCGGCGGAAGCTTCCGCCCGAACGTGCCGACGGTGCAGATGGTCAACCATCTTGAATTTGAAGAGGGCATCATCCGCATGAGCACGGGCGAGCTTTCGCCCGACCTGATGCAGATGGCTATCGCCAAGCAGGTGCTGGCGAACCTCTCGGTCGGCGACCGCGACCTCTTTATGAACTATCCGGACCCGCTGGGCCTTCCCAGCCTGCGCGAGGCGTTGCGCTGCCAACTGCAAAAGGTCGGCATCGATGTGCCGATCTCCTGTATCCTGATCGTTTCAGGCGCGTTGCAGGCCTTGCAGCTCATCTCCACAGGCATCGTGCAGCCGGGGGCGAAGGTCTATGTGGAAGCGCCTTCATATCTGAGCTCGCTGAACATTTTCCAGTCTGTTGGCGCGCGCCTTTGCAGTATGCCGATGGATGAAGAGGGACTGCTGCCGTGGATGTCGCGCGAGACGCAGGACGACACGAATCACGCCCTGCTCTACACCATCCCGACATTTCAGAACCCCACAGGCATCGTCATGCCGACGCCGCGCCGCGAAAAGCTCCTGAAATACTGCAACGAGATGCACATCCCCATCATCGAGGACGATGTCTTCCGCGACCTGTGGCTCGATTCACCCCCGCCTCCGCCCATCAAATCGCTCGACGGACACGGCAATGTCGTGTATATCAGCTCGCTGTCGAAGTGCTTTGCGCCGGGCCTGCGCCTCGGATGGCTCGTGGGTCCCGAGGCGGTCGTGCAGCGCCTTGCGGACGTGAAGATGCAGATGGACTACGGCGTGAGCGTGCTGACGCAGCAGGTGGCCGAGGAGCTGCTGCGCACGGGCCTTTATGAAAAGGGCGTGCAGAACATCCGCAGCCAGCTCGCCGAGCGCCGCGACTTTATGATCCGCCTGCTGGAGCAGTATTTCTCCGAATTTGCCGAGTGGAGCGTGCCGAGTGGCAGCTTCTTTGTCTGGGTGCGGCTCAAAAACCGTGTCTCGGCGGAAAAGCTTTTCAACCTCGCGCTGAAGGAGAAGCTTCTCATCATGCCGGGCGGCGTTTACGACCGCGGACATTCCTCGTCCATCCGTCTGACATACGGCTATCTCTCCTACGAGGAGATGGAGCACGGTGTGCGCACGCTCTCGGAGATCATCCGTGCGATGTAACAAACAGATAAAGCGAAAACGGTGCAGGAAAAGCACCGTTTTCGTTTTATTCTGATATAAAATTCGCAAAATCACTTGCATTTCCCGCGCGGACATACTACAATACAAGCCTTGGGCGGCATGATCGCCCGCAATTATTTGTTGTGAAGGTGTAACTATGACAGCCATCCTGAATTTGGCCTTTGCGCTGCTCGCAGGGCTTTTGATGACGCGTATTTTCAGCCGCTGGCACCTGCCTGATGTCACGGCGTTTCTTGTGACGGGCGTTCTGATCGGACCTTTCGTGCTCGGCAGGCTCGGCATCCCCGGCATTGGCTTTTCAAGCTACGATCAGGTCGAGGCGCTGAGCATGATCTCCGATGTGGCGATGGGCTTTATCGCCTTTTCCATCGGCAATGAGTTCCGCCTCAGCCAGCTCAAAAAGACCGGCAAGCAGGCCATGGTCATCGGCGTTTTGCAGGCCCTTGCCGCGCTCGCCTTTGTCGATATTGCGCTTGTTGCGTTCCACTTCATGCGCCCCGACGTGCTCTCTGTTCCCGCGGCGATCACCCTCGGCGCCATTGCCACCGCCACCGCGCCCGCGACCACGCTGATGGTCGTGCGCCAGTACAAGGCCAAGGGCGAGCTCACCGACCTGCTGCTGCCGATCGTCGCGCTCGACGATGCGGTGGGCCTCATTGCGTTCGCCGTGTCCTTCGGCATTGCCCGCGCGATGGACAGCGCACAGTTCAGCGTTGCGAGTATCCTGCTCTCCCCGCTCATCGAGATCGTCGGCTCGCTGCTGCTCGGCGCGATCGCTGGCTTTGTCCTCACAAAGCTTGAAACGATGTTCCGCTCGAACTCCAACCGTCTGTCGCTGAGCATTGCCTTCATCTTTATGATGGTCGGCCTTTCGGCGGTGGAATTCACCGTTGCGGGGACGGAGTGCGGCTTTTCTCCGCTGCTCGTGTGCATGATGCTCGGCACGGTGTTCTGCAACATCTGCCCGCTGTCGGACGATTTGATGAACCGCGCGGACAAGTGGAGCACGCCGATGTTGGCGGTGTTCTTTGTCGTGAGCGGCGCAAACCTGCGCTTGAGCGTCTTTACGCAGGGTGTGCTCGTGCTCATCGGCGTTGTGTACATCATCGCGCGCTCGGCCGGCAAGTATTGCGGCGCGCGCTGGTCGGCCAAGGCGGTGGGCTGCGACCACACGGTGCAGAAGTACCTCGGCATCATGCTGCTGCCGCAGGAGGGCGTGGCGCTCGGTATGTGCGTGAGCGCGCAGGTGCTCGGCGCGGACGGTGAGTTGATCCGCAACATCATCCTCTTCTCTGTGCTCGTCTATGAGCTGGTCGGCCCGGTGGCGACGAAGGAATCCCTCAAGGCGGCCGGCGCCATCACCGAAAAGCCCAAGGAGGTGCTCGAGCGCCGCGAGCGCAAGCTTGCCGAGGCAGAGCCCAAGGAGTTGCTTGAACGCCGCAAGGAGCGCGCGAACAAAAAGTAAACGCATCGAAAGGAGACGGCTTGCCGTCTCCTTTTTCGGAACTTTTTATGAATTCGTGCGTCTAAAGAGAAAAGGCCCTTGACCGCGGCGGGCGAATTTTGTAAAATAAAGCTGAAATACCATTGAAGGAGGAACGGAACATGGAAGGACGTCGAGTTAGCCGCAAACCGCGGCGCAATCCGCTCTATACGCTGTTTATGTCGCTTCTGGCACTCACGGTCGTGCTGCTCATCACTGTGTTCGTGCTGAATGTGAAGCTGCGCTCTGCGCGCCGGGACCTTGCCGATGCGCAGACGAAGATCGAGCAGCTGCAAAAGGGCTCGTCGCAGAGCAGCAATATGCTGGATGACAGCCAGACCGGCACAGACGGTAGCACTGAAGATGGCAATACTGCCGGCGACACGCAGACGGACGTCTCCAATGGCGATGTGATCGACTGGCTCGATCTCACGGGCCATGGCGAGGTGCAGGTCAAGCCCACTTCCGTTTACGATAAGTATTACGTCTACTACACCACCGGCGGCGTGAATCTGCGCAGCGGTCCCGGTACGAGCTACGACAAGGTCACGACCGTCTCCCTCGGCACCGAGGTGCAGGCCGCGGCCAAGCAGGACGGCTGGACGTTCGTCGCTGTGGACGGTAAGTTCGGCTGGATCAACTCCGACTATCTTGTCACTACGCGCCCTGCCTCGTAAGAAACAGTATAAAAAAAGCAAGTCGAAAGACTTGCTTTTTTTGCGTCCGTTTTTATTTGCCGCAGCCGCCCTTGTCCGAGAGAGAGCACGCGCCCTTGAAGCCGCAGGCGTTGCAGTGGTTGTTCGGGTCGGAGATGACGCTGCCGCTCAAAAAGCCGAGCGCCGCGTCGTCTGCTTTGCCGGAGACGCCGGGGAAGAGCATTACGCCCGCCGTGCCGACGGCATGGCGTTCTTCATCGCTGACTGCGCCGCAAATGAGCGCGTCGATGCCGTACTGCTCCAGAAGCTCCAGCGCGCTGTCGAGCCCCGCTTTCTCCATCGGCACGAGAAATTGGCGCGTGATGCGCCCGTGGTCATCTTCATAAAAGTGGAACGCCTCCGCTTCGCCCATGGGGGAGAAGACTTCGTCGCCACGAACAGGGATCGCAATACGCATGGCGGGACCTCCTTATGATTTTCTTTCAGTATAGCCGTTCGGGCGGGAAAAGCAAGTGGACGAACAGAAAATTTACAAACGGGAAACACTGTCTGCGCATCGCGCAGACAGTGTTTCCCAAAAAGAGAGATGAGAGATGTGAGAGAAAAGCTTAATCGATGGGGCAGATCCAGCCGAACGGGTCGGGCTTGGTGCCCCACTGGATGCCGGTCAGTTCGTCGTAGAGCTTCTGAGACAGGGCACCGATCTTGTTGTCGTTGACCTTGTAGTCTCTGTCGCCCCAGCTCAGCTCGCCGATCGGGGAGATGACGGCGGCGGTGCCGATGCACCACGCCTCCTCCAGCGCGCCGGACGCCGCGGCGTCAAAGAGCTCGTCCACGCTCAGCAGACGCTCCTCGACGGGCACGCCCCAGCTCTTTAAGAGCTCGATGGCGGACTTGCGCGTCACGCCGCGCAGGATGGAGCCAGTCAGCGCCGGGGTGACGACGGTGCCGTTGATTTTGAACATGACGTTCATGCCGCCGCCCTCTTCGACGTACTTGCGCTCCACGCCGTCGAGCCACAGGACCTGAGAGAAGCCCTTTTCGATGGCGCGGTCGCCCGCGCGGTTGGCCGCGCCGTAGTTGCCGCCGCACTTGGCCTCGCCTGTGCCGCCGCGCACCGCGCGGACGTCCTCGGTCTCGACCATGATGGGGACGGGCTGTAAGCCGTTTTTGAAGTAGCTGCCGGAGGGGGAGAGGATGACGGCGAACGTGGCCTCGTGCACGCCGTGCAGGGCGAGCGTCGGGTCAGTGCCATACAGGAACGGACGGATGTACAGGGACGTACCGGGGTCGCTCGGGACCCAGGCTTCATCTACCTTGACGACAGTCTTGATGGCCTGGAGCGCGTCGTCAGGGTCGACCTGGGGCAGGCCCAGACGCTCGCAGGAGCGGTTCAGACGGGCGACGTTCTCCCAGGGGCGGAAGAGCTGCACGCCGCCGTCGGGACGGCGGTAAGCCTTCATGCCCTCGAAGACCTCGGTGCCGTAGTGCAGGACGCTCGCGGCCGGGGACATGGTGATGGGACCGTAGGGCACGACACGCGCGTCATGCCAGCCCTTGTCGGCGCTGTAGTCCATTAGGAACATATGGTCGGTGAACACGGTGCCGAAGCCGAGCTGGTCAGAGGGGGGCAGCGTGCCGGGGTGCGTGGTCTTAGTGATCGTGATATTCATAAGGATGACCTCCTGTCGAAATTTGTTTGCTCTTTAGATTTCCTTGAGATGCTCCATGTTGTGGCGGATGCCCTCGCAGCAGGCGTGGAAGGTAGCCTTCTCGTCGGCGGTCAGCGGCAGCTCGACGACCTGCTCGACGCCGTTTTCACCGATGACGCAGGGAACGCCCGCGAACAGGCCCTCTTCGCCGTACTCGCCGCACAGCTCCATGCTGGCGGGCAGGATGACCTTCTCGTCGTGCAGCACGGCGTAGGCCATGCGCGCGGCGGTGGTGGCGATGCCATATTCGGTGCAGAACTTGCCGGAGAACGTGACCCAGCCGCCGCCAATGGACTCCTTCTGCAGCGCGTCGCGGTCGAAGCGGAAGCGCTCGTCGGTCTTGGCCCACTCATCCAGCGGCACGCCGCGGAAGCTGACGCAGGACCAGGGCGCGAACTGCTGGTTACCGTGCTCGCCCATCATGTAGCAGGTGATGGACTTGTGGTCAAGGCCGGTCTGGCGCGCCAGCGCGCTCAGCAGGCGGGAGGTGTCGAGGCCCGTGCCGGTGCCGAACACGCGGCCGCGGGGCAGGCCCAGATGCAGCGCCAGCTCGCGCGTGACGATGTCGCAGGGGTTGGTGATGTTGATGAGCACGCCGTCAAAACCGCTGGCCTTGATCTTTTCCGCGTAGCCGCGCACAGCGGGGATGGTGAAGTCCATCTCGGTCACGCGGTCGTGCGTGCCGCGCAGCAGATCGATCTTGCCGACGCTGTTGACGATGACGTCGCAGACACCGAGGTCGGAGAAGTCGCCGCCGCGGACCGTCACACGGTGGGGCATATAGGCGACCGCGTCGCGCAGATCCTGCACTTCGCTTGCGAGCTTCTGCTCGTTCTGGTCGACGAGCACCAGCTCGTCTGCGATGCCCTGGATGGCCAGAGCATAAGCCACATGTGCGCCGACGTGACCCATACCGACCACGCCGAGAACTCTTTTCTTTGCCATAAGAATACTTCCTTTCTCAAAACGGTGTGCCCGTCAATATAAACTGAATGATGAGGGATGCGAGCGGCTCTTACGCGCCGAAGTTGGGGAAGAGCACGCAGGTATAAAGCATGGCGAGGACCATGTACAAAACAAGGATGATGGCGAAGGCCTTGAAGGTCTTCTTCATGACTTCGCTCTCGTTGCCGACTTGGTCGACCGTCGCGCAGGCGGCGACCGTGTTGTTCGGGCAGATCAGGTTGCCGAGCGAAGCGCCCGCGTTCTGACCAGCGAAGATGGTGATGGGGTTCATGCCGAGCGAGGCCGCCGCATCGATGTGCATCTGAGCGAACATGATGTTGGAGCCAAGGCCCGTGCCGGTGATGAACGCGCCGCTCGAGCCGATGAGAACGGCAGCCGCGGGATAGAAGCGGCCGACGACGGCGGCGATATCAGAGGCGAGGAGGTTCATCATGCCTGTGGAGGAGGACTGCATGATGTAGGCGACGATAAGGAGACTTCCCATCGTGACGAGGACCGGCAGCACGCCGCTCGCAGTACGCTTGCAGACTTCTTTATAGGTCTTGAAGTTCACGCCCAGCGTGAGCGCGCCGAGGATGCCGCACACAAGGATGACAAGGTCGACCCAGAAGATGTAGCCGAAGGTGCACATGATGGCAAAGCCGTTTTCCACGACAGCGGGGAAGCCATAGCGGATGAGGGGAAGGAGCACGAGCATATAGATGTAAGGCGACATGGCCTTGAAGGAGCTGTACCTGCGCTGATGCGCGGCGCTTTCGTTGCGGAATTCATCGGGGGTCTTCACACCGACGAGCTTGACATACGCAACGGAGAGGAGGATGGAGATGAGGCCGGTGCCCATGGAGGTGACCTCCGCGCCGACGTAGTTGGAGAGGAGGAACATCGTCAGGCACGTCGTCGCGCCTGCGAAGGTGAGGTAAGGGAGAATGCCCTTGTAGCCCTTTTTGCCGAATGCCATGCCGATCATGATGAACGGGATGACGAGCACGCCGAACATGTGGAAGCGGCCGGCCATCGCGGCGTTCTGCGCGACGGTGGCAAGGCCCGCGTCAACGAGGGCCGCACCGCCGTTGATGGTCGTCAGGCCCGCGCCGCCGAACGAGGCGGGCGTCGCGTCGCCGAGCAGCGCGATGGCGATGGAGGTGGTGGGGTTAAAGCCGAGGGCCACGAGGAACGGGGCGGCGATGGCGGCGGGAGCGCCCGCGCCCGCCGCGCCCTCAAGGAAGATCGGCAGCATCATGCCGATGATGACGACCTGCACGCGGCGGTCGTCGCTGATCTGCGCAATGGTGGCTTTCACATCCTCGATGGCGCCGGTCTCGCGCAGCAGGTTCAAAATGGTGAACGCGCCGAAGACCATCAGCACGATCTTGAGACCTTCCTTGATGCCCTTCCAGACCAGAGGGTCGAGCACCTTGACGTTTTCGGCAAAGGTGACACCGTCAACATTGAAATAGGTGAAGGCAAGAAAGAGCGTCCATAAAAGTGCGATGGGGGAGACCGTTTTTGCGGATTTTTTGAAGCCCAGGATGCCGACGAGCACGACGACGATCGGGCTGAGCGCCATGAGGAAGTTTAAGAAGTCCATTGGAGTAAGTCTCTCTTTCTAAAAATGTGGAAAGTGGGGATACGATCTATTTCCGCTTTTTTCGCCGGCCGAACGAGAAAAAGTGAAAAGCGAAGGGAAGAGGCTCCGTCTGATCGACGGAGCCTCTTTCAGCATATCAGTCTCTATCTCGTGCGGAGAGTCGGGAGAGAATTTGAAAAACGCGTCGCGATCCGGACGGCCTGTTCAGTTTTTGCTCTTACTACTACTGCCAAAGGCAGAATAATAAGAATGGACGCCAGCAGAAGAATGCTGGCGTCCAGAATAATGATCATGCTGTTTTCAGTGCAGGGGAAAGCGGCACAGGCTGCCTGTGCGAAATGGGATGCAGTTGCGTTTGCAAAGAACTGAGTCATCGTGGCTTTCTCCTTTCCTGAAGATGAGTGGAGTGTAGCACATATTTTTTTCGCCTGCAAGGGGGAAGGCGGCTAATTATGCAAAATCGGATGAACACACAAAAAACAGAAATACCCAGTTTCACGCATTGTTAAAAAGATATAACGATCCTTCATGGAAAACAAATGCTATTTCCGCGCGTTTTTCGCATAGGGACGGACTGTGTGCCCATAGGATGAACAAAAACGGGAGGAATGCCCTATGCTTTCTGTTGCTCTGACGCTCCTGGCCCATGCGATGCTGCTCTCGCTGCACCTGTCGAGCGGCTCATTCCCCAAGCCTCTTTCCGCCAGGGAAGAGCGCGACTGTGTCGCGCGGATGCTCGAAGGAGATATGGACGCGCGCAACACGCTCATTGAGCACAACCTTCGTCTGGTCGCCCACATCGTCAAAAAATATTACACCCAGTCCGAAGAGCAGGACGACCTCGTTTCCGTCGGTACGATCGGTCTCATCAAGGGCGTTTCGAGCTATCGGCCAGAAAAGGGGACCCGCCTTGCGACCTACGCCGCCAAGTGTATCGAAAATGAGATCCTTATGTATTTTCGCAGCCGCAAGAAATTGCAGGGCGAGGTCTCGCTCAACGATTCGCTCGATTCCGATGGCGACGGCGAGGCGCTCTCGTTTCTCGATGTCGTCGGCGTGGAGGATACGATGTACCTCGACATCCAGGACCGTGACGACTGCCTGCTTGTGCGGAAGCTCGTGCGCGAGTGTCTGACTGAGCGCGAGCAGGAGGTCATCACCGCGCGCTACGGTCTCGGCGGCAGGATGCCCCGCACGCAAAGGGAGGTCGCAAAAACGCTCGGTATCTCGCGGAGTTATGTATCGCGCCGCCACTAATGTAAACGATGCCCGGAAAGCCTTGAAAATCAAGGGTTTCCGGGCATCGGTCAGTTTAGGGTAGCACCGCCATTATTGTAAGCGGCGAGAAATTTGGACAATAAGCGGCCATTCATTCTATTACAAACGAGTAACAATTGGGTTTGGAGGAATATCATATTCGATTCTTAGAATCTTTCCTCGAAAGCGATAGAGTTTTTCGCTAAGTGAAATATCAACTTTCAAGGTGTCTTTTTTGTTGATTTTATCCCTGAATTTCAAATATTCAGAATGATTTTCAAAATTTCCTACTTGG
>OIXV01003263.1_pt1 | contig 12137 bp, 10 predicted proteins | sample 1587771 | NCBI WGS metagenome assembly OIXV01 (sample SAMEA3888893, study PRJEB22519) | human gut metagenome | biome: human gut; feature: human-associated habitat; material: faeces | place: Denmark | collected 2010
GCTCTGCCTCTGGACTCCGCAAGGGAGTTCCTCCCTTGACCCTTTCGCGCGATTGTGTTGTGCGCGATTCCATGCTGTGTCCGCGTGTTTATCCGACCTCATCCGTCGCTGCGGCGACACCTTCCCCATAGGGGAAGGCAGGGATGGCTGCGCGCGCCCAAAACCTTCCCCTTTGGGGAAGGTGGCTGAGCGAAGCGAAATCGGATGAGGTCGTTCCCGCTTTTCCGCCGAAAAAGCGTCATTTCCCCGCTTTTTCCGCCGCAATCTTCCGTGCCAGCTCAATCAAGCGGTCAGCCAGATTCTCCTCGACCACCATCGGCTCCTGCCCCTTGACGAACAGTACGCCGCCGCGCTTGCCGCCCGCCATGCCAATGTCCGCTTCGCGCGCTTCGCCGGGGCCGTTCACCACGCAGCCCATCACCGCCACCTTCAGCGGCACTTGAATATCCGAAAGCTCCTTCTCCACGCGCGCGGCAATGCCCGCCACGTCGATGCACGTCCGCCCGCACGTCGGGCAGGACACCAGCTGCACGCCGTGCGTCCGCAGATTCAACGCGCGCAGGATGTCCCACGCCGCCTTGGCTTCCGGCACGGGGTCGCCCGTCAGGCTGACGCGAATCGTGTTGCCGATGCCCTCCGCCAGCAGCGCGCCGATGCCAATTGCGCTCTTGATTGTCCCCTGCCCCGGCAGACCCGCCTCGGTCACGCCGACGTGCAGCGGATAATCGCAGCGCTTCGCCGCCAGCTCGTAGGCGGCAATCGTCAGGCGCACGTCCGACGCCTTCATGGACAGCACAATGTCCTCGAAGCCGACTTTCTCCAGCATCCGCGCGTGATTCAGCGCGCTTTCCACCAGCCCCTCGGCGCACGGCTGCCCGTACTTCGCCAGAATATCCTTCTCAATCGACCCGGTGTTCACACCGATGCGAATCGGGATGTGGTGCGCCTTTGCCGCCGCCGCCAGTTCCCGAACGTGCGCTTCGCCGCCGATATTGCCGGGATTGATGCGCAGCTTGTGGATGCCGTTTTCCGCCGCGGCAATGGCAAGGCGGTGGTTGAAATGGATATCCGCCACCAGCGGCACGGGCGAGCCGTCCACCAGCGTGCGGACGGCGCGGGCGCAATCCTCGTCGTACACGCTGACGCGCACGATGTCGCAGCCCGCTTTCGCCAAGGCGCGAATCTGCCCAAGCGTCGCCTGTGCGTCGCGCGTGTCGGTGTTCGTCATGGACTGCACCCAGACCGGGTTGTGTCCGCCCAGCGTCAAGTCGCCGACGCGAACCATTCTCGTTTCGTACATATCATTCACCTCAGTGTCCCATCAGGGTCCAAACGTCCTTGAATACCAGCAGAATCATCAACCCGAAGAGCAGCGCCATGCCAATCAGGTTGACGATGGCTTCCTTCTTCTGCGGCAGCGGCTTGCGGCGGATGGCTTCCACCAGCAGGAACAGGAACCGCGCGCCGTCCAGCCCCGGAATCGGCAGCAGGTTCATGATGCCCAGGTTGATGGAGATGACGACCAGCGCGTTGATGAACGCCGCGAAGCCGTAGGTGCTGACCTGCTCGCTGACCGCCGCGACTGTGCCGACGAGGCCGCCGACTTCATTCAGCCTCGCGCCCGTCGTGACCATATCGCGCAGCGCCTGCCCGATGATTGTCGCGGCGTTGACGCACACGTTCCAGCTGTCCCGCACGGCTTCCCCGAACGACACGGGCAGCATCTCGCCCGACGCGACCGCGCTGACGTGGATGCCCATGCGGTAGCGCCCGGTTTCCGCGTCGTAGAACGGGGTGAGGGTGATTTCGGTGCGCTCGCCGTCGCGGCGGATGCCAAGCACCATCGCGTCGCCCTGCGAGGCGTTAATCAGCTCCGTCAGCGACTGCGACGCGTTTTCAGGATTCGGCGCTGTGCCGTTGACGTCAAGGATAATATCGCCCGCCTGAAGCCCCGCGGTGTACGCTGGGCCGCCCTGCTCCACGTCCGCGACGAGGGCTTCCGTGCCCGTCACGCCGCCAATCCAGAAGTACAGCACCAGCACCACCAGCGGCAGCAGGAAGTTCATGCCCGGCCCCATCAGCACCGACAGCATCCGCTTCCAAACCGGCTGCTTGCCGAACGCACGCGGGTCGTTCGTGACTTTGCCCTCCACGTCGTCCTCGCCGTAGAATGCGCAGTACCCGCCCAGCGGGATGCACCGCAGCGCGAATTTCGTCCCGGACTTTCCCGTCCACCCGACGATTTTCGGCCCGAAGCCAATCGCGAACTCCATGACCTCTATCCCCGTCATGCGCGCGAAGATGTAATGCCCAAATTCATGCACCGTAATCAGGATTCCCAGCAGCAGCAGCGCCACCAGCACCGAAACAACTGTCATAGCTTTCCTTTCTGACATTGGGAGGCGCAAGGGGCTTTGCCCCTTGACCCCACCAGAGGCTTTGCCTCTGGACTCCACAAGGGACTTCGTCCCTTGACCCTTTCGCGCGATTGAGTTGGTCGCATTTTCATGCTTTGCCCGCGTGTTTGTCCGGGTACGGCATTCCGAATTCCGCATTCCGAATTAAAAAAGAAGGGATATTATGACCCAAGTTCTCTCCCCCACCCCCGAAGCCCTCGCGCTTGCGTCGCAGTTGCTCCACGACGGGCAGCTTGTCGCCTTCCCGACCGAAACGGTGTACGGGTTGGGCGCGAACGCCCTCGATGCAAAAGCCGTGCTGAATATCTTCGCCGCGAAGGGGCGTCCGGCGGATAATCCGCTGATTGTCCACGTCTACGACCGCGCGCAGCTGACGCCCTTATGTGAGGTGTCCCCGCTGGCGGAAAAGCTGATGGATGCTTTCTGGCCGGGGCCGCTGACGCTGATTCTGCCGCGCAAGCCCGCTATTCCGGATGAAGTCGCCGCCAGTCTGCCGACCGTCGCCGTGCGGATGCCGTCGCACCCGGTTGCTGCGGCGCTCCTGCGTGCCTGCAAGCTGCCGATTGCCGCCCCCAGCGCGAACCGCTCCGGCAAGCCCAGTCCGACCACGGCGCATCATGTGCTGGTGGATATGGACGGGCGCATCCCGCTGATTCTTGACGGCGGCAGCTGCGACGTCGGTGTGGAATCCACCGTCTTGGACGTGACGAGCGGTGCGCCGTGCATCCTGCGTCCCGGCGGAATCACGAAGGACATGCTCGAAAGCGTGCTGGGGCATGTGAACGTGGCAGGCAGTGTCCTGCGTCCCTTGCAGAAAGGTGAAAAGGCGCTTTCCCCCGGTATGCGCTACAAGCACTACTCCCCCGATGGTCAGGTGACGCTGGTCGAGGGGGCGGAGGCGGATGTGGTCGCCGCCATGGCGAAGCTGGCCGCCCATGCCGACGCGCAGGGGCATCGCGCGTGCGTGATGTGCTTCACGGAGCATATGGATGCGCTCAGAGACTTCCATCCGCACGACATCGGCTCGCGCGACAACGCATCCGAGGTCGCGCACCGGCTGTTCGACACCCTCCGCCGCTTGGATGAGGAGCACATGGACGTGATTTTCAGCGAGGTTGTGCCGCCGGAGGGCGTTGGGCTGGCTGTCATGAACCGGCTTGGGCGCGCCGCGGCGTTCCACACCATTCAGGCGCGCGACGTGCTGAAAGATGAAGAAGCGTAACGCAAGATTTACAATCTGCACATTTACAGACACGGCTTTTTCATGATACAATAGGAGGGAAACCACCCACAGGAGGGCTTGACCATGTTTGATGAAATTCTGCAATGGTTCTCCAGCCATTTGTCGAACCTGACCGACGCGCTGGTGTACTGTGCCATCGCGGGGGTCACGCTGATTGGCGTTTTCAAGTGCCTGATTCCCCTGATTACCACAACCCACGCCCTGCGCCGCGCTATCACCCGCTTGCAGCAGGATGCCGGCACGCGGCAGGGCACACCCGTCTGGCAGGAAAAACGCTTTATGGGCAATCGGCTGAAGAACTGCTGGCTGCGCTTTCTGCAAAACGCCGAGCAGCTTGACCGCCGCGGTCTGCCCTGCAACGTTGAGGACTACATCAACGACGATACCGTCATCCACGGGCCGGGCAATGCGCAGTTGGCCGATCTGATTCCGGGTCTGCTGACCTCTTTGGGCATTTTGGGCACGTTCATGGGCATGATGGACGGTCTGGGCGGCCTCGACTTCTCCAACGCCGACAAGATTATCGAGGGCATCCCGACGCTGCTGACGGGGATGCAGTTCGCCTTCGGCACATCCGTCGCTGGCGTCAGCTGCTCCATCTGCTTCAACATTATCAACCGCATTCTGCAAGGCTCCAGCTATCGCGCGATTGACGACTTCGTGTCGAACTTCACTTCGCTGGCGATGTCGCGCCCGCTGGACAACGATGTGCAGCTCATCTGCCAGAATCAGGACTCCAACCACATGCTTTCCACCCTCACCGACACCCTGCCGGGGCAGCTCGCGGGCGCAATGGAGCACTCCGTCCGCAGCGCGATGCAGCCCGTTTCGCAGGCGATGGACAACTTCCTGATGGGGGCGACGCGCGCGCAGGTGGACGGCGTTGGGCGCATCGTCGGCAGCTTTGTGCAGCAGATGAACGCGTCCCTCTCCGACCAGCTGCTCACCCTTGGCCGCACGATGACCGAGGTGAATCAGCATCAGCAGGCGTCGCTGGAGCAAGTCCGCCAGTCGCTGAACGCCGCTGCCGCCATTCAGGTGGATATGCGCCAGCTGCATGACGTGACGAACGATGTGATTGCGCACTTCGAGCAGTACATCAAGGAACTCAGTGCCGCCCGCAGCCGCGACGAGGGCTTCGAGCGTTCCTCTGCTGATTTGCTCACCCGCTTGGGCAAAGTCAGCGATCAGCAGTTGAGCGCGCTGAACCGCATCCGCGCCGGACAGGAGGAGCTCGCCCGCGTGACGGAGCAGTTCACCCGCCAGAGCAGCGAAACGACCGCCGCGATGAAGCAGTCCAGCAACGCCACGACACAGGAGCTTTCCGGCGTCGCCGATGCCATGAAGCAGTCCGCCGCCGAGCTTTCCGCCGGCTGCCAGAACTTCACGCAGAGCGTCGTCAGCGGGCTTAGCCAGTCGCTGGGCATGTTTGACGCAAGTATGCAGGGACTGATGGCAATGATGGGCGAAACGACGGACAAGCTCTCCGGCACAGACAGTGCCGAAGCGACCCGCCAAGCCGCCGAAACACAGCGTCTGCTGACCGCACTCAAGGAGTCGATTGACGCGGCAACCGCTGCGCTCCGCCAGAAGGAGGGGTAAGCATGGCGCGTATCCGCAACCGGCGCGCCGCCCGCACCAGCAACAGCGGCGCAAGCTGGATCAGCTACTCTGACATGATGGCAGCGCTGCTGCTTGTGTTTGTTCTGATTTTGAGCGTCAGCCTCTACCAGTATTTCACGATGCTGGAGACAAAAACCGCTGAACTGGACGCGCAGAAGGCGCTCGTCAGCCAGCAGCAGGTAACGCTCGACGCGCAGACGTTGCAGCTTGCCTCCCAGCAGGTGACGATGGACAAGCAGGCGACGGAAATCGCCATCATCCAAGTGCAGCTGGATTCACAGGCGAAGGAGCTGGAAAACGCCTACATCGTCCTGAGCGACCAGCAGGCGCAATTGCAGCAGGCGCAGACCGATTTGGCTGACCGCGAGGCAAAGCTCATCATCCTGCAAACTGACCTGAACAACAAGGAAATGGCGCTGCAAGCTGCGAACGAAGTGCTGGAAAATCAACAGGCGGCAATGGCGGCACAGGCTGAGCAGATCGACGCGCTGATTGGCATCCGTCCGCGCATCATCACGGCGCTGTCCTCTGCGCTGTCCTCCGCGAACCTCAGCGCAACGGTGGATAATTCCACGGGCGACATTGTGCTGGACAGCTCGGTGCTCTTCGACACGGGCAAATCCGAAATCCGTGCAGAAGGCAAGGCGCTGCTTGACCGCTTCGTGCCCGTCTACCTGAACGTGCTGCTGCGCGACGAGTACAGCGCGTACCTCGGCGAAATCATCATCGAGGGCTACACGGACTCCACCGGCGACTACTACAACAACCTGAAGCTCTCGCAAGAACGCGCGCTGTCCGTCGCCACCTACATCCTGAAAATGCCCGGTCTGACGACCCGCCAGCGCGATTTGCTCAAGAGCGGTCTGCTGACCATCACCGGGCGCGGCGCCACGGGGCTGATTTACGACCAGTACGGCAACGAGGACAAGGAAGCTTCGCGCCGCGTAGAGTTCCATTTCAGCCTGAAGGACTCCGAAATGATTGACCAAATGAACCGCCTGCTTCAGCAGACCGAAGGAGATTAAGAAGAAGTTTCATGAAGCGTTTTGCCATTGTGAGCGTCGTTTTGCTGCTGATTGCACTGCTCGGTGTCGGCGCAATGTATATGACGTCGAACGTGACGGTGATTGCGCAGGGCGTTACGGCGCTGGAAGCCTACCGGAACTACGACCTGTTCACTGACCTGAGCGCGCAGGTTCGCGCGGGCGCGGTTGTCGGCACGTCGTTCGTCGCCCCGCAGGAGCTGTCCAGCGCGGAGGATTACGTCTTTTACACCTACACGTTCCGGCTGGAGAACAACACGACCCTGCCCGCGGAAATGATTGAAGTGCAGATTACGCCCATGAGCGGCGATATTCTGCAAATCGGCAGCGACCAAGTGCTGGCGCTCCCCGCGCACACCATCGGCGACGTGACCGCCACCATCCTGACAAGCAAGGACATGCACGCCATCCGCGAGGCGAACATCACCTACTACATCTGGGGGATTCCCTTCACTATCCGGACGACCATTCAGACAAGCAGCTGACAAGGTGATTTACCATGAAATACAGGATAGAGCACTACAAAAACTGCGAACGGTTCAACGAGCAGTATCAAAGCATTTACCAATTTCTTTTGAAAGCGGGAACGCTGGATTACAACGAGCATTTTCATTGGGGACGTTTTGAATGATTTGTCCAATCCGCTGGTCTATTGTCTGCCGGACGGCTATACCATGAGCCCGCGGGAATTTGCCGCCGATCCATGGCAATACCATCTGGTGATTCACAGAGGGTTTGACAATGACGGCACGCCCGAAAAATGGGATGCGGAATTGCTGAAGCGAATCCCCCACGCAAACGACGCGCTGAAAACCTTTGCAATTGCCGACTGCGAATATTGTGCGCACTGCGGCTTATGGTACACAGCCGGTGACACCGCTTATGTTGAGCCTGTCGCCACTGTGCCGGAGCACAGAAAGCGCGGTTTGGCAAAAGCGGTGGTCTATGAAGCATGTTCGCGCGCCCATGCGCTTGGTGCAAAGCGCGCCATCGTGTTATCTGACCAAGCATTTTATTCCCGAATCGGTTTCACGCATTCTTCGGAAGTGTATGATTGGGAGTACGCTGATTCTGATTGATTTCGCAGGGAAAGCAAGCAAAAACCCCCGGCTGCAAAACGCGGCTGGGGGTTTGTTGTTTTGGAATTATATATTATACTATTTGCAGATGGCGCAGGTGAACCCGGAAATAGCATTACCCGTTCAAATTGTCATCCGCATCGTCCGGGCGCGTGACGTTCAAGTCACTCAATTCCACGAAGCCGCGAATTCGCTGCCCCTGCGCCGTCGTCGTCTCCACAAACGCCCATTCCTGCCCCATCTGTCCCAGATACGTCACCTGCTGTCCCACCGTCAGCGTCATCACCGCGCCGCAGGAATTCAGCGGGTCGTCGGTGAGCGCCGATGTGCGCAGAACTTGCGCCGGGTAATTCGCCCAGCTGCCGATTTCCGCCACTTCCGACAAATTCGACACCGCATCCGCCTTGATGTACCCGATGCGGTACTGATGGCGGCTGATGGCGTACTGCACGAGCAGATAGCCGTCCTCCTCGAAGAACACCTGCACCCAGTCGTTCGTGGACAGCAGCGCCTTGCCGTTCGCCGCGCGGAAGCTGGTATCCGACGGCGCGGAATACACCGCGTACTGCTTGCCTGCCGCAAGCTTGGCGTACTGCGAAGGCTGCGGGAAGCCGTAGGGGTACGTCCAGCTCCACGGGGAATCCGGAATTGTCGGCGGATTCGTCAGGTGCTCGCGCGCCGCCGCGACCGTCCGCGGGAAGCGATCCATGCTGAACTGCGCCATTGCCGTCTCCACCACGCCGGAAACCGTCGTCTTGACCCACTTGCCGTTGTCCGACAGAGTGAGGAATGTCATGCCGCTGCGGGTCACTTCCACCTGTGTCGTATCACCGAAGGACAGGTTTGTCAGCTGCCAGCCATTTATTTCATGCGTGAAATACGCGCTGTCGCCGTTCGGGTAGTGGATGACGAAGCGCCCGTCCGCCAGCACCGCCAGCTGCGGCACGTTCGCGTCACCCTGCCCCACCGCGCCCCAGTTGCGCATGGTGATTTTCCAATCCGCCTGTGCGGATGATTTTTCCGCCAGCACCAGCACGTTCGTTTCGCTCTTGGTGTTGCGCATCACCAGCAGCACTGCCTCGTAGCCGGATTTCTCCTGCATCACCGCGAACGCCTTGTTCTCCGGCATATCTGGCTGGTTCGCGATGGCGTAGTGTGCCCACGCCTTCACGGTGAACAAGTCCGCAACTTCCTCCGGCAGTTCGCTTTCCGCCTGCGCCGTCAGCATCGTCAGGCACATCACAAGTGCCAGCAAAAACGTTCCAATCCGCGTGTACTTTCTCATGTTTCTTCCTTCTTTCTGCCGCACTTTCCTGCGGTCTTCACCTATCTAACGCATCAAAAGCGGCATATCTTCCCTCCATTACAAATTTTCTGCACAAAAAAACGCCCAACCATCGCTGATTGGGCGCAAATTGCTTATTCCGTCACCGTTTCGGACGGCTGCGGTTCAGGCGTGATGACCTCCACCGTGTCCGTCGGCGCAGGTGTCGCTGTCGGGGCTTCCGTCGGCGCGGGCGTAGCCGTAGGGACTTCGGTCGGCACTTCCGTCGGCGCAGGTGTCGCCGTCGGCGCTTCCGTCGGCGCAGGTGTTGCTGTCGGGGCTTCCGTCGGCGCGGGCGGCAGATTCGGCGTAGCGGTCGGCACATCCGTCGGGGCGGGCGTCGCCGTCGGCACTTCCGTCGGCTCGGCCGGCAGATTCGGCGTAGCGGTCGGCTCGTTCGTCGGCACGTTCGTCGGGGTCGGCGTGATGATTACCACCGGGCTGGTCGGCGTCGGCGGCACGTTGCCCGGATTCACCGGCGCTTTCTCGTCAAAGAGCAGCATCAATGTGTCCGCATCAGCAACGCCGGTGATTTTCTTCTCCTCATAACCGCAGACGGTCTGGAAGAGCTTGATGGCTTCCGTCGTGCGCTTGCCGTACACGCCATCAACTTCCTTCTCCACGTCGTTAGTAGTGAAATAGCCAAGATCGAACAGGCGCTGCTGCATCAGCTTGACAGGCGTGCCCTTCTTGCCTTCCTTCAGGGGCATGTAGGGATCGTAAACCGGCGCTTTCTTGGAGTACAGCTTCTCCTGCATGGCTGCCGACGCGTACCGATGCTCGGTGTAGCCGATGGCGGACTGGAACAGGTTGACCGCAAACTGCGTGTCGTCACCCCAGACGCCATCCACCTTGCCCACGGGATAGCCCAGTTTGGACAGGCGGTTTTGCAGCTTGCGCACCGCCTTGCCCTTGCTGCCGTAGTTCAGCCGCGTGTACTCGGACGCAGCCGTCGCAGTTGCGGTCGGGCGGGGCGTTGCGGTCGGGCGGACAGTCGCCGTCGGACGCGCGGTTGCGGTCGGCACAGCGGTCGTGGGGGCGGGCGTAGCCGTCGCAACGTACGCATTGCCGCGGTCTGTCACAACTTCAATCGCCGGCAGACCCGTGCTGATTTCCACGTTCCAGCCAAAGGACTCCGCGGGCGCGTAGCGGAACAGCTCACTGCCGATGGCGGATGCCTTCTCCGTCAGCTCCGACGTCGCCGGATAATTGGTGGTCGTCAGCGCGACGCGGTTGTAAACCGTGACGCTGTGGTCAGATGCGACGATGGTGATGTTCTCGCCGTTCGCCGTCATGCTCAGCACAGGCGCGGTGATGCCCAAAATCGCCAGCGTCCGCGCAGTCGCGACGTTCTCCGTGCGCACCATCAGGGCAGCGGTGTTCGTCGTGTTCTGTTTGAGGTACAGCAGTTCATCCGGCGCGGTCGTGGTCTGCTCGTCCGCCAAATCACAGAAGGCAAGCACACCCGTATCCACAATCGTGGCGCCATTGCGCAGCACGCCGTCCGTCAGCGTATAACTCGACTTCGCCGTCAGCGCATTCACCTGCTCGTCGGTCGGAGCTTCCGCGATAATCAGCGACTGCGAGCCGTCCAGCGCAATGCTGAGCAGCTTGCCATCCTGCGCGCGGCAGTAGACAACCGTGTCGGTAATCGAAAGAATATCCGCAATCGGATAACGCAGGACGCGCACCGTACCCGTCGGATCCTGCAGATACAGCTCATTGCTGCTGCCAAGATACGCCGTGTAGCCCAGATGCGTTATCGTCGGCTCCGCAAACGCGGTCGACAGCATCAGCAGGCTTACCAGTCCTGCCAGAAACTTCTTCATCCGTTCTTCCTCCTTTTGCGCGGAGCGAACCAGCTTTGGGCTGTTTCCCTCCCCTTGCAAGAATAAAACGCATGACGCTGCTGTTTTGTTCCCAGCGGAATCAAATTTTTCCGAAATAATTTTTTTCCATGCCGGAATCCATAGGAAAAACTTGCATTCCATTGCATTTCCTGATATAATAGAAGCTGTCGTGATGGGCAAACCGTCCATCAAGTTTTTGCTATCCGCTTTTTTTCCCGCAAGGGCACAGGAATTTCCATGATATGAGGAAAGGAAGAGAACGAATGAAAAAATGGAAGCTGCTCGCAGGGCTGACGCTGCTGCTTCTGCTCCTGCTGAGTGTCACAGCGCAGGCGGATTCCAGCAGTTACGGCGTTGTGTTCGGTGCGGCGAATGTCAACCTGCGCTCCGCCCCCACTACCAGTTCCGCCGTTTTGGGTGCGTACAATAAGGGAACGTGGATGACCGTGCGCGGATACAGCAACGGCTTTTATCAGGTGGAAACACCTGACGGCCGCTATGGCTGGATGCGGCAGGATTACCTGCTCATTTCGGCGGATGCGACCGGCACAATCGGCTACGTCTCCCATGCAGGCTACCTGAACCTCCGCCGCGAGGCCAGCACATCCGCCAAGGTGCTCGGCAAGTACGACGACGGCACGCCATGCGTCATTCTCGACCGTGCGGGCGACTGGTACTATGTTTCCGTCGGCGGTCAGACCGGCTATTTTCTCACCCGCTTCATCTCCACCCGCAGCGGCGTCTACTCCGACAAGCTCGGCATGGTCATTTCGCCGAATAAGGAGAACGTTCATCTGCGCTCTGGGCCGGGCAAGAATTACGGCAGCCTCGCTTCCATCCCCGGCTGCACCTACGTTATGATTCTCCAGCAAGGCAACGGCTGGTGGAAAATCGCTGTCAACGGCGGCGTCGGGTTTATGTCCGCAGACTATCTGCGCGCGGGGCATATCCGCCGGTCCGAAGGCGAAGCCCTCTGCGCGAAGGCGGCGGGAAGCAGCGCATCAGGCGGTTCTTCCTCCACGGCACAGCAGGCAGCCTATGCGGTCGTCAACAACCCGAATCCGCGCGACAAGCTGAATCTGCGCAGCAGGGCGAGCACCCGCGGCACGAGCTTAGGCAAGTATTCCAACGGCACGGTGGTCACGATGATTTCGCAGGGCGACCAGTGGTGCAAGGTCAAAACGCCCGACGGCAAAACCGGGTATATGATGACCGACTACCTTTCCATTCCCTCTGCCAGCTCATCGAGTTCCACACGCATTGTCCGCCATCCGCAGGGAACGTATGTGAACCTGCGCAGCAGCGGCTCGAAATCCGCGCGCGTGCTGGTGCAAGTGCCGCACGGGGCAACGGTGGTTGTGCTCTCCGCGGGCAAAACGTGGACGAAGGTGCGATACAACGGGTACACAGGGTATATGATGACGGCGTATTTGAAGAAGCAGTAAGGAGATATTAACACGCGGCAGGGGGCTGAAAAAATCAGCTTCCTGCCGCGTCTTTTTAGGTTCTTCACGGAATCTTGGGGGAAGAGCAGCTTGGGGGCGCGTCTGCGGACGCG